>Ga0265292_1000127_pt1 | contig 152805 bp, 148 predicted proteins | sample Munlanlewell296A_FD_189080 | JGI IMG/M metagenome (GOLD analysis project Ga0265292, IMG submission 189080) | Leachate microbial communities from a municipal landfill in Southern Ontario, Canada - Leachate well 296A | ecosystem: Engineered > Solid waste > Landfill > Unclassified | place... | reverse complement strand
TCCAGAAAGAAGAGGATACGGCACAGGCCAGCCTTCAACTAAAACTCGGACAAATCCGGGACCGCTTAAACCGATTGACCGACGCGATGATTGACGGAACGATTGAACGAGACAGCTTCCTAACAAGAAAAAGTGCTCTCCTTGCTGATCAACGCGAGACTGAGGAAAAGCTTGAGACATTGACCACAACAATACGGGCAATATTGTACCAAGCGCTGGCAATCATTTCAAGTCGGTTAAGCGTCACTGCGGCAATACTCCTAAGCATATAAACCTCCTAAATCACTCGCACACTTCCTCTCTTTACCTAAAATGCTATCGCGGCATTTTACCATTCGGTACTATGCGCTGGAGGCTGGCGATGTCCGTCGCTATTGCTAGCGCAAAGCATCCCATGCTCCTGCGGATACGAATGGTACATGGCCTCATATTGCTGTCCGTAATCTAATTGAGGGATTAAACAACACGACGATTGATCGGCATATTCAAAATGAAATTCATAACAGCCGAGGTGCTACATCTCGGGGGCTAAATGAGGGTGGCCAGAAGGAAAGAGAATTGGTTGAAAAATATAAAAAGATGGGTGATGCCGTAATGATGAAATGGCCTCGTACTGGCCTAATTCTCCGTTCGATTGCCGAATCTTATGAATATGAGGCCAAAAGTCACGATGTTGAATCTGATTTACGTGATCTGCGTTGGGATTGATCTGTAAATAGTTGTTTGTTTCTGATCACTAGCTATTATAACAGGTTTGTTTGTGCGATCTTCAATCGTTTGTCGGATTTCCGGGTATAGTTCATGGGGTGGAGTGTATATGCTGGAGAATTTCAGAGAAGTCTCTGGTGTTTACCCATCAATTAGCTTGCGAGTCGCCATCCAGTTTTCCGCGAATTTTCTTACCGTTCTCTGTTAAGTAGAAGATTGATTCCAGTATAAGTGCAATCCCCGGAATTTTAATCTGATCACCAGCAGCAAGGGCCTCGGTAAATTCATCAAAAAAATGCCAGGATGGTGACACAACATCATGTGGTGGCTGGACATCTGGTGCGCAAGAAAATTTAGCTACATCTAAAGTGAGCAAACTGCACATTATCGCCAAGCGCGCATTATCTTTCAAAACAGACATTTCAACTGTGCCAGTCATTACCGACGGATTATTAATTTGCGCCAATTGAAGAGGCTGGGCCTCCAATATACCCCAACACACACAGGCAGCAATCTTGAAAGGGCTTGGGTCGCTAAGTTTCCTATATATTGCAGAACAACATTCGAACGCTTTTAAATGTGCATGTGCCCTCCGTTTCTTTGGGAGATTACATGTATAGTCGCGCCGTTCTGGATCTGTGGTGTAATTTATGAACCATTGCGCGATCAAAAACTCAAGAAAGTCAGCTGTCACCAGTTTCATTACAGTCCCTCACAAAAAAGCCGGTGTCTATTCCTTAGACACCGGCGATGCACCGATAGCGCTGACATCACCCATTCACTTTCACTCTATGCATTGTCTGTTTATAAAGCTTGGACACAGCTTCAGGTGTGATACTTTTTAGGTCGATACACCCACCAATATTGTGAACGCTTTGAAGTTGTTCGTACGAATATTTTAGTATTCGCCCATCATCTTCTGCTGTCAAAGCTGCTCGCAAAGCGCTTGCGTTTTGTGAGCCAGTAACAAGCCCCTCTATCAGAACATCAACACCGCAATCTGAAGTAGCCATACTATGTCTCCTTTTTTGATAGCTTTATAAAAAAACAAAATCCAACCAAATCATATCATCTATAACAAAATGCTCAACATTGACAATCGATGTTAAGTGTGCCATGAGTCCCTATAATAGATGAGTTGGAGGCGCCTGGAGGCTGGCGATTTCTGATCTGATCCTTGAGCATTTCATATTCACTTTTAGCTTTCCGCTCCACATTTCTCAAAGTTGTGAAACGATAAGCACTTGCCGACGACACATGCGCTAACAGCAACATATGTCAACCGGACAATCTATGCTTTCATTACCAACGGACGGATGATGCCAAGTAGAAAACGCCTTGTCGAGCGAAATTCTTCAACTATTTTATCAACCGCCTTGACAATTAAAATAAGCATCATTGATGCCACGATACCACCCACTCCTCAATTCTAGCCACACTTACGCAGTAATTGAGCCCTGATTGCTCTGTAATATATCACAAGCCTGGTCTGGCAACAGCAGTTGTTTCTCAATGGTCTGCCATGTCTCAGGAAACAGATCCTGCGGACTTGCTTTATAAATAATTGCTAGACGAAACAAGTTGACGACACATGGACCAGCCACGCCGGTCTCCCAGCGGGAGATGCGGTCTTTGCAGTCCAGTTTTAATAATTTAGCTACCTTGGCCTGACTTAATTTGGTTTGTAAACGATACATGCGAAGATTGTTTGGATATGTTGATATTTGATTTGTCATGGTGATTAGATTAGCGCGATGATTAAAAAGAAAAAGGGGTGCAAACTTGGCGAAAACAACAAGTTCTATTCGATCACGCTGCTCTCGGCAGGTGAGCGGTGTCTGGAGTTTCTTCTTTTGCCATGTTAATATCAGGTAACGAATCGGCAGAATTCTTTTTCAATTGCGTTTGCAGATTCTCAATTATCATATCCCACATTCGAGGTATGTCCCGTTGCGGGGCACCACCAAATTAAATTCTATTTAAAAACCGCTATTAGCGGTTTATTGGTGCCGAGGGCCGGACTTGAACCGGCGACCACATCCTCTTCAGGGACATGCTCTACCAACTGAGCTACCTCGGCATAACAAAGATACTACATTATTTTTCTGAAAAAATCTACTATTTTATTACTTAAATAAATCTAAAATACTGGAGGGTAGATTGGAGGCATTTTTTTGCAAATCAGAGACATCTTTTTGAATTTTAGCGGTAGTACTTTGAAGTTGTTTGATATATGGCTGCACATAAATATATGCCCCATATGAAAGTCCAATAATTATTATCCAATAAGTTATTTTCCACAAAAAAGCTAAGCGAGAGTTTCGGCGAATGCCCCGAAGGATTTTATTATTTTCCTCCGCCAATTTTATTGAATGTGTAAGTAATTCTCTTTCTTCTGGTGTCATAAAATTAATTAGTTCTTATTTTCAGCTTAGATTGACGATTTTTATCTATTTTAGGTAAGATAAGAGTGAGTAATCCATGTTTTTCGGAGGCTTCAGCCTCTTCAATTTCTATTTCGGCTGGTAAAACAATGGTTCGTGAAAAAGAACCCCAATAAAGTTCCTTATGAAAGAAATCATTTTCAGTGTTTTCATACACCTCCATCCTTTTACCTCGAATAGTGACCATATCTCTGGTAATAGAAATATCTAAATCTTCTGGTTTTACTCCAGCGACCATTGTTTTAATTATAATTTCAGTTGGGCTTTGATACATATCCACCGCCAGTTCGCCCTCCTCTTCACTGTTTAGAATACTTTCCTCAATAATTTCTTCTTCAAGCAAATCTCTGGATTCCTGATCAGAGATATTTTTATTGCCAATAGTTATAATTTCTTTTAATTTTTCAAAAAATCCTTTTTTATTTTTCATATTTTTTTATTAGTTTATATTAATAATATTATACCATAAGAAAGATATGTTTTCATAGTATACTATACTGGTTTTTTAAAATATACGTATTTATCACTTGGTTTTACGATATTTTTAATTTTTTCAAAAAAGACCAATAAAATCACTACAAATAGCCAAGTGCCCAAACAGGCAACCCAAAAGAAAGTCATATTTTGTGTGATTTCATTTAACATCGTAAAAAAGTTAAAAATAGCATGAAGAATAACAGCTATCAAAAAACCAATGATTAAATAAAAAATTTTTTTAATCCAGCTTTTATAAAAAGCCAAACCAATAAATATTCCAAGCATGGCAGAAGATATAAGGTGAATAAGCATGGGACCAATAGAGCGAAAATTTCCAGCAATTAATGAATCAATAACATTACCTTTTGCCAATGGACCAGTTAAAAATAGAGCTGTTTCTACCGCAGCAAAACCAAGAGCCGCAGTAAGCATATAAATAGAAGCGTCAATTGGTTCATCATTTACTTTTCGTCTAAGGCAAATACTGTAAGTTAGAATCAATTTAAATAATTCCTCAATAACAGGGGCAATTATTACTAAAAGAAAAAATCTTTTCGCATCAATATTATAAACAAAAGCAAAATTCCACTTACTAAATGAATTTTGAATATGTTCCCAAAAAATATTTTGAATAGTAATTAAGTTATATTTATCAGAAAAATCTTGGAGAAAAGACCAAAAAATTTCGGGACTTTTTGTACCTCTCAATATACTGGCATCAACTAAAAGATAATAAATTACTAACTCAAAAAATAAAGCCAATAATACGGCTATTATTCCACCCAAAAAAGCAGAAAACAGGGCTGATTTTGGCTCTGGATGTAATCTATCTTCTCTCATCCAAAACCAGAGCCAGAAAAAGGCTGGTATGATTCCCCCAAGAAGTGCAAATACTAATACATATGTCTCATTTGCCATTATATTTATTATTTAGGCCAAACTTCAATCATCAGAATTTGTTTATCCTTGTGTGGTAAGGAGTCCCAAATTTCTTCAGTGACAAAAGGCATAAAAGGGTGAAGTAATTTTAGGCAGGTTTTTAAAATTTCAAATAAAGTATATTGAACTGATTTCTTTATTTTTTCGTCGCTACCCAGCAGTGCTAATTTACTTTCTTCAATTATTGTATCGGCAAAAGTATGCCAAACATAATGATAAATTTTCTCGCTTGCCAGATAAAATCTATAATTATCAATATCTAAAGTAATATCTTTAATAATATTTTTTAAATCCAACAAGGTTTTTTGGTCTTTTTCTTCTAGAGTGGGTTTTTTTTCTAAATCTAGATTTTCAATATTAGTTAAAACAAACCTGGCAATATTCCATATCTTATTAGCAAAATTTTTATAGCCGCGAATTTTGTTTTCATCAATTTTACTATCGGTACCTGGGGCGGTGCCAATAATCAAAGCAATTCGTCCAGCATCCATACCAAATTTTTTAGCCACCTCAATCGGGTCTAAACCATTACCCAAGGATTTGGACATTCTTCGGCCTTTGGCATCTCGAACTGTGCCGTGGAAGTAAACATTTTTAAATGGAATAGTGCCAAGGTTATAACCAGTCATCATTATCATGCGGGCCACCCAGAAGAAGATTATTTCATAACCTGTTTCCAGTACATCTGTGGGGTGATACAGTTCTAGATCTTTCGTTTTTTCCGGCCAACCTAGAGTAGAAAAAGTCCATAAGGCGGAAGAAAACCAGGTATCAAGGGTATCCTCATCTTGCGCCCAACCTTTTCCCGTTGGTTCTTCTATACCACAATATATTTCTTTGTCTTTATACCAAACAGGAATACGGTGGCCATACCATATTTGTCTGGAAATACACCAATCACCAAGCTTATCTATCCAATGAAAGTATGTTTTATTAAAATAATCAGGAATTATTTTTATTTGGCCCCCTTCTACCGCCTTTCTCATTATTTCTTTAAGGGTGGTTTTTTGTTCGGTCTTGATTCCTTTTATTTCTGAATAGGGGAGAGTAAATTCTTTATTTACGGCCACAAACCATTGGAGTTTTGGTAGTGGTTCCACTATTCCACCGGTTCTTTCGGCTGTAGAAATATTTTGTTTTATTATTTCCTCTTTTTCTAAAAGTCCTTCAGATTTAAGCCATTCTATAATTACATCTCTGGCCTCAATGGTTTTTTTATTTAAAATTCTTTCATCACCCACCATCATTTTGGCATATTCATTTATAACTTGAATTTTTGGTAAGTTATGTCGTTCGGCCATTTCCCAGTCCACCATACTATGCATTGGGGTAACACCAAGAGCACCAGTACCAAAATCTTTTTCTACTGCCTTATCAGCAATTATTTTTATATGAATAGGAACACCACAAAAAACAGCATCATATTCTTTTCCAACATATTTTTTATAACGAGGATCTTCTGGATTAACAGCCACAGCGGTATCACCAACCTTTGTTTCCGGTCTGGTGGTAGAAATAGAAATAGGGAAGTCTTTTGAATATTTAAAGGTGTACATTTTAGCGTCTCGTTCTTCATAAACAATTTCATCATCAGAAATAGTAGTTTGTCCTTTTGGGTCCCAATTTATAATACGGTAACCACGGTAAATCAAACCATCATCATACATTTTTTTAAAAACAGTTCTAACGGCAAAATTTCTTTTTTCATCTAGAGTAAAAGCTTCACGTGACCAGTCACAAGAGGATCCAATAGTTCTTATTTGATCAGTAATAGTGTCGTGACTTTCTTGAGCAAATTTTTCTACTCGTTTTAAAAGTTCCTCGCGTCCTAAGGTAAATCGATTTTTACCTTCTTTTTTATATATTTCTTTTTCCACTTTTGATTGAGTGGCAATAGCGGCATGATCTGTGCCGGGCAGCCAAAGAGTTTTTTTACCACACATTCTTTGGTAGCGTATCATTACATCTTCAATGGTAAGCATCAAAGCGTGTCCCATATGCAAGATACCGGTCACGTTCGGTGGAGGCATAATTATGGTAAAAGGTTCTTTATGTCTTTTAGGTAGATTATCGGGATTAAAAAAACCGCTTTCCTCCCACATTTTATAGATTCGTGGTTCGGTTTCAAGCGGATTATATGGCTTTAAAAATTTATCATTCATTCTGATTATTCTAGCAAAAAATTCATATTTTTAAAAGTCAAAAGAAAAAGGCCGCTCTCATCTGTTGAGGAAACAGAAGAGAGCGGCCAACCATCGGTGTATCTGTCATTGGTTTTCAATTCGACATTAAATGACGGCAAGTGTAGCACTTTGTACTATAGAGCCAATGCCGAGTATGAATTCCGTAACGAGATACCCTGTCCCTGGTGAGGGATGTATATGCGCCTTATAGGCGCCACACAAAGAACAACTAACGTTAAACTAACAACAACCTAACACTAACCACCGAATACTAAATGATATCAGGATTTTTATTTTATGCCAAGCTCTATTGTGGATAATTAATTCCTTATAAACTCAAATTTCCACTGGCTCGAAAATCAGTAGATGATTTTTTGCCGGCTATAATATTCATATAACCAGCCACGGCAATCATCAAAGCATTATCTGTGGAGGCACTAATTTCTGGTATAAGAATGTTTATTTTCATTTCTTCCGCTAATTTTTCTAAAGCTATACGAATATCCTTATTAGCAATCACTCCACCACCGGCAATCAGGGTTTGGACCTCATTTTCCATGATAGCGGTTTTTGTTTTAGCAATTAAAACATCTATTACGGCATTTTGAAATTCAAAAGCTATTTCTTGTTTTATTTCTTCGGTTAATTCTTTTAATTCTTTTAATTTATATAAAACCGAAGTTTTTAAACCTGAAAAAGAAAAATTTAAATTTTTTGAGTGAAGCATTGGTCTAGGGAATTTAAAGGTTTGAATCGAAATATTTTTTTTCTGCCAAGCATCAGCATATTGGGAAATTTGGGGGCCACCGGGGTAGGGCAGACCAAGCATGCGGGCCACCTTATCATAAGCTTCACCCACTGCATCATCCACTGTTCCACCAATAATTTTATATTTTAGATTATTTTTAATTAAAACTAACTGGGTATGCCCACCACTGATAAGTAGGGCTAAGGCCGGATATTTTGTCTCACTAATCTGATAATTAGTTTTTTCTTTTATATTTGTTCTTTTTAATAAAGAGGAAACTACAATATGTCCCTCCATATGGTTTGTGGGAATTATAGAGATATTCCAGGCCTCACCTAATGCTTTGGCAAAAGTGACGCCTACCCATAAAGCTGGCTCTAAGCCCGGACCATTAGTCACAGCGATAGCGTCAATATTAGGTTTCTCAATTGTTTTAAATAGTTTTTTAAGTTCTATCAAAAGTTCACCCTCTCGTTCTAATATTTTTTCAATATTTTTTTCTAATTTTTTAGTTAGCGTTTTTGGTGAAGGTTTTAATTTAAATAAGTCAGCTTCCTTTAAACATTTTTCAAATAAAGGAACAAGGTTTTTAGCATGTTCTCTTTTAGCTAGCATAGGGAAGACCCCGCCAAATTCTTGATGTTTGGCTATTTGAGAATATAATTGGTTACCAAGCACTGTTAAAACAGGCCCATCCTTGGACTCATTTGTTTCTATTATACAGACAGCTGTTTCATCACAAGATGTTTCAATACCCAGAATTTTCATGTGACCTTACCGGGAGTCGAACCCGGCTTCTCGCCTTGAAAAGGCGATGTCCTAACCGATAGACGATAAGGCCTTGGAGACAGCGCTAAATATACCATTTTTTGTATAAAAAGCAAAAAAATGCTAGTCTTTTCTAATTGGAGGAGTGGCTGAGTGGTTGAAAGCACCGCTTTCGAAAAGCGGCAGGCTCGAAAGGGTCTCGTGAGTTCAAATCTCACCTCCTCCGCCTGAGTCTGTGAAGAGCGAGGGAGAGCAAGCAAACTGCTTTGCTTGCCCGTGAGATTTAAAAGATTTTTCCTTACCGAGTCGGCGAGGTGGAAAAATACCTGACTAAGTAATAGTCAAATCTCACCTCCTCCGCCAATTCAAAAAGCACTACTGTTCGTAGTGCTTTTATTAATTGTTTTATTTTAAGCCTTTAGCTTTAAATAGGGGGGCGTACATTTTATCGGCAATTATAATATGCATAGAAAGCCAATTTTTGGCAAAGTCAGTAATTTCTAATGCTAGTTTAGGTAAATCTTCTTTTTCATTATTTATTCTATCAGAATATTCTCCCGCCTTCACTCTAAACATAGTGTGGGCATTCATATGATTTGCAATATCCGAATAAGCAAATTGATTAAAATATTTCTCTTCGGTAGCCAAATGAAAAAAAGCATAATCTTTCAACTCCTTAATTATTTGGATAAGGTCATCCTTATTATTTTTACTTTTTTCCAACATATCGTAAATCTGGTTAACAATTTCAAAAAAATGCTGGTGTTGTTCATCAATAATACTGATTCCAAGACTATATTCATTTGTCCAAACAAATTTTTTCATAATTTTATGTTAAATTAATACCGGTAAATTATATCATATCTTATGACTAATAATAGTTTTTAATGTGGGCGGTACAGGGATCGAACCTGTTGCCTTGTCTACGTCAAAGACACGCTCTACCAAGTGAGCTAACCGCCCAAGCTGTCACTAAATTACATTATTTTTCTAACACCCATGTTGCCAATATTACACTATATAATTAATTTTTCAAATAACCATAAATATCTTCAATGGCTTTTATACCATCACCCACAGCAATAGAATTTTGTCTATATAAACCATCGGTACAATCACCAGCCGCCCAAATACCCAAGGTGCTAGTTTTTTGATTTTTTGCATCAATAATAATTTGTTCTTTTTCGTTTAATTTTACAATTCCATGTGCTACAAAATCCACCGATGGGTTTGAACCAATTTCCACAAATATTCCTTGCACTGGCAAAGTAATAGTTTTTCCAGTTTTATTATCTTTATAAAGAATCTCTGTTACAAATTTGTCACCTTTAATTTCTAGTAGGTCCACCCCAGTTACCGTTTTAACTTTTGGGTTGGCTAATATTTTTTGCATCATCATGGGTTCGGCTTTAAAATCACTCCTCTGAATGATGGTAATATTTTTAGCATAAGATAATAATTGAGAGACCGCTTCAAAGGCACTGTTACCACCACCAATTACCGCGACATCTGCCTCGCTAAACATTGGGGCATCACAAGTGGCACAGTAAGTAATACCTTTACCCTCATACTCCTTTGCTCCTTTTACTGACAATTTACGACGAATATTTCCAGTGGCAATTAATATGGTTTTTGTTTTATATTCACCTTTATTTGTCTTGATTAAAAAGTTTTTTTCTTGTTTGTCAATTTTACTAACTAGTTCTTTTTCTTTTATTTCAATATCCTTAGAGTAATGTTTTAAATGCTTCTCAAAACGTTTATGAAGTTCTTCACCAGAAATGGAAATATCTCCAATCCAATTTTGAATTTCTCCAGCTACCGCGCTTTGACCACGAAAATTATCGGTAATTAAAATAGTTTTAATTTTTTTTCGGGCAGCATACACTCCAGCAGCAATACCCGCCGGACCACCGCCTATAATTGCGAGATCAAAAACTGTTTCCATACCTTCTTATTATATCTTATTTCTTCTGTCTTCTCAAAAAAGCTGGTACGGCACCCCAGTCACTATCATCATCAAAATTATTTTTAGTTTTCTTTTCTTCGCTTGAGGATTGGGTTGATTGGGTTTCTACCTTAGTTTCTTTCTCGGTGTTTGTAGGAGTACTAAATCCACCAAACATTTTACCTTTTTTATCTTCTTCTTTATTGGTAATTATATTTTGGAAAAGTGATTTTTTATTTGAGACATCAGAAAAACCAGAGGCAATAACGGTTATCTTAAGTTCGTTTTTCTTTAATCTTTCGTCGTGAACAGCACCAAAAATAACTTTGGCATTTGGGTCAATTGATTCAGTTATTAATTTAGCCGCATCTTGAATTTCAAACATGGTGACATCATCACCTCCCGCAATTGAAAAGAGTACACCTTTGGCACCAGCAATTGAGAGTTCCAAAAGTGGGGAACTGATAGCTGATTTGGCGGCTTCAATAGCTCTATTTTCACCACCGGCAATACCAATACCCATCAGGGCCGAACCAGCATTTTCCATAACGGCTCTGATATCAGCAAAGTCTGTATTGATAATTCCAGGCATAGTAATCAAATCAGAAATACCTTCTACTGCCTGTTTTAAAATATCGTCACACATGGCAAAAGCTTGTTTAGCTGTTGTTTCTCTTGAGATAGTGGAAAGCAATCGGTCATTAGGTATTACAATAAGAGCATCCACTGCCTTACGAAGCTCATCTAAACTTTGTTCGGCAATTTTCATTCTTTGAATACCCTCAAAAAAGAAAGGTTTGGTGACTACGGCCACAGTGAGAATTCCCATTTCTTTGGCTACTTTAGAAATCATTGGACCACCACCAGATCCTGTCCCTCCACCAGCGCCATAAGCAATAAAGACCATGTCTGCTCCTTTTAGAGCTTCTTGAATTTCTTCTTTAGTTTCTTCCGCTGCTCTTTTTCCTAATTCTGGATTCATGCCGGTACCTAAACCACGAGTCAAATTTTTACCAATATGAATTTTTTTTGTGGAAAGTGAATTATGAAGATCCTGAGCATCAGTGTTAATAGCAATAAATTCCACTCCTTTAACTTTGGAGTTAATCATATGATTGGTGGCATTTTTTCCTGATCCACCAACACCTATTACTTTAATTCGAGCAAAAGCTTCTACTTCTGGTTTGATTTGTGGCATAATGAAATATAGCTGAATTTCTTTCAGCGGATTAAAACTAATAAATTATTAAATATCGCTAGGTGAATAGTAGCAAAAATAATTTTTTAAGGCAAGAACCGCTTGAGCCAAGAAAAGATTTTTATTGGAGACTTACTTGTATTTATTGTTGCCCCAAAAGGAATCTCATCATTATTGGATAACCCCCAAACGCACAAGCCGTAAGCGACTGACCATGAGGAATCTTTTATTTGGCAATTTTTCATATTAGTTGTAAAGTTTACAGAACCAATTTTTGACGGAAGTCTTAGAGTAGCTTTAGCTAAATCTTCAATAGTGGAAACACCAGATGTGCCACCAGTCAAAATAATACCAGCGGGAAGTAATCCACTTCGTCCCAACTTTTTTAAATGTGCTTCAATCAAATCAAAAATATCCGAAAGACGAGCAAAGATTATTTCATCTAATTTTTTCTTTGGATAATCTATTTCTTTTTCACTCGATGTATTTATTTTTAAATTTTCGGCTTCCTCCAGTGGAATTTTTAAACCTAAAGCAATGTCATTGGTAATATCGGTGCCACCAATGGGGAAAACCTCTAATGATAAAGGCATATTGTTTTCAAAAACAACAATAGAGACAGTTTCTGAACCGATATTTGCTAAAACACAACCAGCAATTTTTTGCATTTTATTTAGGACCACCATACTACCAGCTAGTGGAGAAGCCATAATATTTATCACTTCGATCCCAAGTTCTTCTACAGTGTCAATCAAATCAATCAAATGATGTTCCAAGCAATTTACAAACAATACTTTTGCCTCAAATTTGACACCTTTCATCCCAATTGGTTGTCCTAAAACGAGCCGACCATCTATTTTATAGGATATAGGTATTGTATGGATAATTTTTTTATTTATTGAAATATTTGTTGGAATTTCACTTTCCGCTATGGCAACCACATTCTTTACATCCAAATCTGTAATTTCTGAGTCAGCCCGCGGAATAATAATTGAGCCGTGAGAAACCACACTCCCTACGCCTATACCACCAATAGAAAGAAAAGCTCTTTTTATTTTTATATTAGAAGTTTTTTCAGCTTGAGCAATAGCAATATTCAAGCTTTTAATTGTGTCACCGGAATTAATTATATAACCATGACGTAAACCCTTACTTTCTGCAAATCCTACTCCAATAATTTTAAAATTATCCTTGTCATCTTCACGGATATTTTCAACTACCACAATTTTAATTTGGTAGGTACCAATATCTATTCCCACTGCAATATTTTTTGCCATAACTTCCTCTATTATATAACAAAAAGAATTTGAATGCTAGATTTTAAATTGCCTTCGAAATTTTTTTTCCTCCTTCTCCATTTTAGGCCCGTGGTAATAACCTTTGAGGTGAACGAGACCATGAATAAAAAGAAACACTAGAAAATTTTTATAGGTTTGGTTAAATTTTATCATCATTTTTTTTGTCTCACTTGGGCAAATAAAGATTTCACCCGATGTTTTAGAAAGAGGAAAACTTAAAATATCAGTTGGTCTATTTATATTTCGATAAGTTTTATTTAATTTGAGCATTTCTGTCACTGAAGTAAAGACCAAACTGAGTTCATATTTGTCTCCCAGCACTGATTTTTTGATAAGCTCAAAAGGCAAGCTTGGTAGCCTGCCTTTTGTTTTATTCAATATTAAAAAATTCTCAGACATTTATTTTTTCTTACTTCTTTGCTGTCCATCAGCCCGATCAGCCATCTTACCCATTTTAATGAGCTCCATAATTTCGGCTTTTCTTTTTAGATTTTTAAGAGTATTTTTCTTTACTTTATAGAATGAGAGGTCTCTCTGACTGTATCGCTTGGAACGGACTTTAGGTAAAATACCAGAACCCTGCACTTTCTTGGTAAAGCGTCTGATAATTCCCAGGTTATTTTCATTAGCACTTTTTGTGACTTCAATATTTATCATGGCGCTTAATTTATCACAGATTATCTTATTTTACAAGTTTTTTAAGATAGCTAGCCAATTCCGATATCGAAACAGTTTCTTGTGAGCGAGTGGCCACATCACGGATCATGACAGTATTATCCATAGCTTCTTTTTTCCCCATAATTAAGATAAAAGGTACTTTTAGTCTTTCGGCCGTGGCCATTTGTCCGGCTAGTTTATCTCGCCCCAAAGAGTGATTAATATAAATATTTTCTTTTCTTAAAATATCTATTACCTTTAAACTTTTATGTTTTGCTTCATCACCAAGTTGAATAAAAAAAACGGAGGTTTTTTTAATACGAGGCAATTGCTTTTTCTTTGATAGACTTTTAAAATCTATTTTTGCTCCAATCATCGGTACGTCCTTTTTAAAACCAAGTTTTTTACAAACAATATCACTTCTAAAACCAACAGCGAGTGATTCATCTGGTACTTTAGGATTATCAGATTTTTGCTTAATTTCAAAAACTGTCCCGGAAGCATAACGACGGTCAGAGACCAGACAATTATTTATTTTGTAGGGAATATCCAAACTTTCAAAGTATTCCAAGACTTCTTTAAAATGTTCACGACTTTCGTCAGACAAGCAGCCAATTGATTTTGGGGCATCATCTTTCAGTAAATTACATTTTTCATCCTGACAAACTAAAGATAAAAAGGGATCTTTTTTAAAAGCTTGTCGGCAATGAGCCTGCATTGTATTTATATTTTTGCGAAAGTAGGTGATCAATTCTCGAACAAATCTGTTACTAGATTCTTTATCACCAATACTATTTACTTCTACATAAAGATTTTCAAAATCATTATCATATAATATGGCTAAAATAGTTTTTATTAAAATGGCCTCAGAAATACTTTTAGTTGAGCCAATAATTTCCAAGCCAATCCTTCGATGCTTGCCTAAATTTTTTTCTGATCCTTTATTAATAAAACCATTATAAGTAATCATAACCGGTTGAGGCATAATGGCCATATTAGTATTGAAATATTGCTGAAGAAGAGCAGATTTTTCCTCTATAATATTTTCTATTTTTTTATTTGAACCAATATTAATAATAGGTTCTCCTTCTTTTATAGCTTTAGCTCTGAGATGATCATCTCTCTCTATTTTGGGTGTTTCAATCGGCATAAAACCATAATATACAGCTGCTTCAGTACTTTTATCGGTATTTTTAAGGTCTAAAAATTTTGATTCTCGATTTTTTTTATGTGACATATTGTTATTTTATTTCCATTTGACCGGGGAATATAGCCATTGTTTTTAAAGGAAAAAGTCTGATAAAAGGTCGTCCAGTAATCAAATCCCGCCTGACTGGTCCCCAAACACGAGAATCTGAACTGACGGAGCGATTATCACCCAATACATAATATTCTTCATCCTTGAGGGTGACTGTACTATCAGCTCTTGGTGGAAGTGTCTTGTTTAGTTTGACATAAGGTTCATTTAAAATAATTTTATTTATATCTGTCACACAATCTGAGTTACAAATGGTAATTATATTATTTTTAATTTCAATAGTTTCGCCTGGCAATCCAATAATTCTTTTAATAAAAAATTTTTTAGTATCTAATGGATAATGAAATATCACCACTTCACCTCGAAGGGGATTTCTCAGGTGATAGGTAAGCTCATCCACAATCAAATACTGACCATTGGTAAAAGTATCATCCATAGAAGGGCCACTAACCAGAAAAGGTTGAGCAATATAAATACGAAAAGGAATAACGATAATCAGGGAGATCACCACTATTTGTAATAGTTCACCCCAAAAGCTTTTTAAAAACTTCTTAAACCAACCTGTTTGTTTAACTGGCTCAATTTTCACTTCATCACTCATTTGTGCCATTGTATTACAGAAATCGATTTGACACAAGGTAATTTAATAAGCAGAATTTAAAACTAGAAATTTTATTGCTTTACGTTTTATGTTTTATGTTTTAAACTTCCATCTATGGCAAATTATATAATTGTTGGATTAGGAAATCCTGGTGAAGAATATATTGAGACCAGACATAATATGGGCCGTATAGTTTTGGATTCTTTTGTTAAAACCAATAAATTAAAAGATTGGCAGGAAGATAAAAAGCTAAAAGCTTTAAAGGTAGAAGCCAAAATAAGAGGAAGTAAGGTTTTACTTATTAAACCAGAAACTTTTATGAATAAAAGTGGGGAAGCGGTAAAATCCTTGATAAAGAGTAAAAAAGCAGCCGAGACGCTTATTGTAATACATGATGATTTAGATTTACCATTAGGTAAAATTAAAATCTCCTTTAATAAAAGCTCTGGTGGTCATAAGGGGGTGGAATCCATAATGCGGGCTGTAAAAACAGAAGCTTTTATTCGGTTACGTTTGGGTATTTCTGCTGAGACGGCTGGTGGAAAAATAAAAAAACCCCAAGGCGAGGAAAAGGTAATCGATACTATTTTAGGAGAATTTAAGAAAACGGAGACCACTGATTTAAAAAAAGTAATTAAAAATTCTGTTCAGGCTTTAGAGTGGATAATTGAGAATGGAAGAGAAAAGGCCACTAGTATGTTGGGAACATTAAAATAATAAAAAAACCGGTCCAATTTTTTTTGGAACGGTTTTTTTTATTTCTATTTTAATTTACATAAACTGAGCAAGTTTGACTGACTGTGTATCCATCAGATTCCACCGTGACTGTGGCATATTTCCAACCTCTGGAGCTATATGTTTTACTTGGATTTTGGGCTGAACTATCTAAACTATTTGTACCTACCCACTCATAATCATAGTTATCATCACCACCATAAGCATCGGCATACCAACGAACTCGGTCTCCTGTTTCTGGATTACTTGGAGAAGCATGACAGGTCACACCTAAATTGTTGTAATAATTGTTGTAGTTAATGTAATTACCATAACTGTCATAATATCCATTATTATAGTTATAATTCCAGTTATTATTGTTGGAACAGTTATAAGTAAAGACCCCATTAATATAGCAACCAGTATTATTATAACCGTAATTATTATAATTGTTGTAACCAGTATTAGTAATTGATTGGGTAACAATATTATTATATTCAACACTCTCACTTACTATATTTTGAGGATCAACATTTATTGTTATCAAACCAGTATAGGTATTTGTTAAATTATTAAAACCTAAAGTAAAAATAATACTTTCTCCTGGTTTAAGGGAAACTTGAATATTTGAGGTATAAGTTGGAGTAGAATTTGAAGGTAAAGAAGCAGTAAAAGACCACTGACCAGTATTAGCGTCACCATCATTTCTTACTTCAAATTTAACACCCACCATATCGGAATAATTAAATTGGGTTTGAGAATTAATTAGGTTTGTATATTGATTTAATAATCCTACTTGTAATACTCTTATCGCTAAGTCCGGTTTACCATAGTAGGCAGGTTGAACAACCGGTGCTATATAAGTAGAAGCTTTAGTAGTAGTTGAGGTAGTAGTAACTGGCTGATCAGCAATAACTCCAATGGAATTATTTTTAATAGTTATTCTAGTTACGCCAATTTTATCAGTTTTTTGGGTATCACTATTTTCAAATGCTCCTTCTATAACAAGTCGAACAACATTATCGGCAGTAGTTGGTCGAATTTTTAAAAAGGTTTCATTTTCTAAAAGATAAAAAGGTTTATCACAATCGATTTTCCTTAAACCACTACCCTCAACTGATACCAGACTAACATTTGGGTTGCAGGCATAGGAAATGGTAAATATACCAGGGATACTTTCTGTTTTTTTAAAGTTGACAGTAAAATCTTCACCCGAGTTTATAATTATCTTATCAGTAGTAATGGTGGCATTTTCAGCTGGAATAAATACTGAATATAGAGCGGCAGAGAGGGAGGAAGAAATTTTACTCATAATACCTGGCACAAATGAGACTGACAATAAAATCAGAATAATAACGAAAGCCAGCAAAATAGACCCCAGTAATCCCTTTAAGGTAAACCAGTCGTAGACTCTCTCAAATATTCCTTTGTTATTTGTATTTTCCATAATAAACGTTATATTATAATGATTATTCGCCTATAAAGTTGCAATATTTGCAATTAGGAGTATTATACTACAATGATTAAAAAAAGTCAAATGAGGTTTGTTATATATTTTGGAATCATTTTTGTGATAACTTTTATTTTATTATTATCTCTTGGTTTAGTTCCCGAGTTATTAAATAAAAATGGGGGAGATTCTTTAAATGTTTTATGGGATAAAGCACAAAATTTTTCAGTAGATGAACAAAATATTATAAATGAAAATCCAACACGAATTGTAATTGAAAAAATTGGCGTGGATTCTACTATTTCTAATCCAAATACAACCAATGTTTCTACTTTAGATGAATATTTAAAAACTGGTGCCGTGAGATATCCGGGGTCAGGTTATCCCGGTTTAGGCAATATGTTTATTTTTGGACATAGCACTGGAATCAAGGTAGTGCAAAATCAAGCTTACAAAACTTTTAATGGTTTAAAGGATTTAAAAGCGGGGGATATGATTCAAGTGTATGGAACTTCTAAAATTTATTTATATCAAGTTACCACCGTCACCCTAATTGACCAAAACCAAGCTTTGGTAGAATTTGGTAGTCAGAAAAATATGCTTACTCTTTCTACTTGTAATACCTTTGGGGCAAAAAGCGAAAGGTACGTGGTGAAGGCAGATTATTTAGGTACTAATTAATATCTTGACATATTATATAGGATATGATACTATCTAACCAGATGAAAAAAGGAGAGGATATTTTATCTCTCAAGTTGTGGTCAAAAGGCCACAGAAAGGTAGAAGGAAGATATGAAAGCTTCTTTGATAATGATGGTGGTGATAGGAATGTTGTCAGGTTCAGTACTTCTGGCAGCGAATGAGGTTGAAGTTGGTGCTTGTGCTGTCTTCCCTCATGGGGGAGATGTGAACAATGGCGAGATCGGTTGGGGTGTTCAAGGGGTTGTTCCTTTGAATAAAACAATCGATGTGGAATTGGCAGTCTCCAAGTTCGGGGATAGTTTGGATATCACAAAAATGTCCATTAGTCAGTTTGCCACGACCTTAAGGTGGAATTACTCAATCTCAGGTCGTTCGTCAGTTTACATTGGTGCTGGTTTAAATTTTAATCAGTTGACGGCAGAAATTATTAACGCCGATATTAAAGTCCAAATGGAAAACGTGGTGGGATACCACGGAACGGTCGGGTTGAAGGCAACGATTAAGACATGCACAGTTCTTTTTATTGATTATCGGCTGACTAGTTTGGAAACTACCGCAGTGGTTTCTGGCTACGGTCAGACTGAGGTCGTAGAGGGAACCTATAATCATGGTTTGATGAGAATAGGCCTAAACATCACTTTCTAAAAAGGAAGTATCAACGAAGGCCCAGACATAAAAACGTTTGGGCCTTCTTTAAAATCAAAGTCATCTTTATAAAATAATAGTACTTGTGTAAAATGTGTATTATTTAAATAAAATGAAAAATTTAAAATTAAAAATTAATAAAGGAAGTTTTTTAAGGACTAGTCTTTTTATACTGGTGTCTTTTTTACTGAGTGTTTCTTTTTCAATAAATACTCAGGCAGCTAGTATTCTTCAATCAATAAATAATGTCGCTTCAGTTCAAACTGGTAGTTCTAGACCAACTTCAAACTCAAATAGTAGTGGAAGTATTCTTCAAAACATAAATAATGCTGCTGTCTCTATAAATAATTCTGGATCTTCAAATAATACAACTGTAAATTCAACCAACGGTGTTTCTTCTCAAACTCAAACCTTCCAGCCAGCTTGTCCTTTTAATCCTCAAAACGGAAGAACGATTGTTCACTTTGATGATCAAAATTTAACAAATGGCCTTCGTTCTGATAGCGGTGATTCTCGATCATCCGAAACAAGATCTGTTTATTTACCAGCTGGTACATATAATATTTCATTACAGTCATTTGATGGTGGTATTGCTTCTGAAAGAGAATATCAACCAAATGAAAAATATTATTTGCAATTAAAAAATGGTGATAGCATTATAGCCCAAACAAATTCAACTTCAGATTTGGCGGATAATGTCACCAATTCTGTTTGGTATGGTTCAGTAAATTATGGCCTAGTTTTATCTCAAAGTGTAAATACTGTTGTGGCTATGCATTCAGTTTATCCTGATTCATCTAGTCCTAATAGCTTACAAGTTGGCTGTGCGGCTTTTGATTTAGTTTCAGTACCGGTGTCACAACCCGTGGTGGTGAACGAAACCTTAAATAATTATACTAATTATAGTAATTATAATATTTATCCCGGGCTATTTGTTTCTTGTTATGCTAGCCCTTCTAATCCCCAAGTAGGTGATCGTGTAAATTGGTCAGTAAATGCTACCGGTGGTGATGGTAATTATAACTATAGTTGGACCGGTACTGATAATTTTGATAGTTCTAGTCGATCACCAAGTATTACTTATCGTATACCTGGTAGTAAATCTGCCACTGTTACTGTAAGCACTGGTGATGGTCAAAATGTTTCTGCTACTTGTTTTGCTAATGTGTATCAAAACCAAAATCAAAATGTTGTTCTTGCGTACAGTCAAAGTTATCAGCCCCCAATGGCTAGTGCTGTATATTTAAGCCAAATACCTTACACTGGTTTTGAAAATAATTTAGTTTGGTTTATTTTATTTCTTTCAATCTTTAGCGCCTGGCTAGCCTATGTGATTATTTCTTATCAGAAAAATAACGAGATATTATAATCTTTCAGAGATTTCCTTTTGTAATTTTTCTTTTAATTTTTCTAAAGTGATTTTTTCTTGCTTAGCACCATCTCTTATTTCCAGAGCCAGCTCGCCTGATTCTATTTCTTTATCACCAATGACCAACATATAAGGGATTTTGTTTACTTTACCAGCACGAATTTTTTTACCCATCCCTTCATCACTATCATCAAAATCTACTCGAATATTTAGGGTTTTTAATTCTTCAGAGATTTTCCTAGCATAGTCATTATGATTTTCTCGAATTGGAATAATTTTGATTTGGGTGGGAGACATCCAAACAGGGAAGTTACCCTCACAGTGTTCTATATATACACCTAAGAATCTTTCTAGAGATCCATAAATTACTCGGTGGATAACCACTGGGGTTTTTTTCTTTCCTTCATTATCTGTATATTCGAGTTCGAATCGGCGAGGTAGTTGGAAATCGAGTTGAATCGTTCCCATTTGCCAGTCGCGGCCAAGGGCATCTTTCATTAAAATATCTATTTTTGGTCCATAAAAAGCACCATCACCTTCAGCAATAATGTATTTTTTTCCAGATTTTTCTAGAATTCCTTTTAAAGCCAATTCAGCCTTGTTCCAAGTTTCCACATCACCCAAAAAACTCTTTAGAGGTCTGGTACCTAATCTAAATGAATATTCTAAATTAAATATGCCATAAAAATCCTTGCAGATAGTAAAAATATTTTCATACTCAGAGGCTATCATATCTTCAGAAATAAAATTATGGGCGTCATCTTGCTGGAAGGAACGACAGCGCAATAAACCGTTTAATGTTCCAGACCTTTCATAACGGTGTAGCCGGTCAGTGTCAGATAGGCGGAGAGGTAGTTCTTTATAGCTTCGTGGTTTTGATTTATAAACAAGCATAGCATTTGGACAATTCATTGGTTTTATTCCATAAACTTCATTTTCACCCATATCAGCTATAAACATATCATCTTTATAGTGATCCCAGTGGCCTGAAATTTTCCATAAATCTGATTTATTAACAAGCGGGCTACATATTTCTTGATAACCTAAGGCGTTATGTTTTACTCGCCAATAATTTACTAATTCGTTATAAATAATTAAACCATTAGTTAACCAATACGGCATACCAGGAGCGGTTTCGTGGAACATAAACAAGCCAAGTTCTTTTCCAATTTTTTTGTGATCTCTTTTTTCTGCTTCTTCCTTCAGTTTTATATATTCTTCTAATTTTTCTTTTGACTCAAAAGCTAAACCATAAATACGAGTAAGCATTTTATTTTTTTCATCACCACGCCAGTAAGCTCCAGCAATTTTTTCTAATTTAAAACAAGTAGAAGGAATATCCTTAGTATTTTTTACGTGTGGACCAGCACAGAGATCTGTAAAATCTCCAGAGATATAAACGGTTGGTTTCGCACCTTCTTTTTTTAGATCAGCAATTAATTCTAGTTTGTAAGGATTATTAGCAAACATTTTTTCCGCCTCTTTAATTGTGATTTCTTTTTTTTCAAAAGTAGACCATTTTTTTAAAAGTTCACGCATCTTTTGTTCGATTTTTCCCAAATCTTTTTCAGTAATGGGGGTGGGGAAGTCAAAGTCATAATAAAAACCATTATCGATGGCTGGACCGATGGAGAGCTTGGCGTCTGGATAAAAGGCCAGGACTGCTCCAGCTAGTACGTGTGAAAGCGAATGTCTTATTTTATATAAATTATCTTGTTCCATGTTTTTGTAATTATGAAGATAGGATTTTAAATTTTTTGAGTCTGGTTGGGTCCGGACCAAAAAATTTGAACATCCTATCTGAATTAATTGTTAAAATTAAAATCGCCCCGACAAAAATGAAATTTTCATTTTTGTCGGGGCGAGTCTAAATCGCGGTTCCACCTGACTTTTGTCTTTTTTATTATAGATTAGCCTTTCGGTCACGTGATAAAACGGATTGTGATTGGTAATCACAACAATCTCTATATCTGAATAATACAATAAGTAGTTTAAAATACAATCATTGACTTTTTTATTATATTATGTATAATCGTAAAAGATTTAGTAAATAAGTATTATTCACAACATAATAGAAAGGGGTTCGTATGATGACTTTTAGAGAAGAGCAGTTGCTTAAGGCACATTTGCCAGTGGAAGTGGACAGCGTCGAGGTCGATGCTACAGCCGAACAGGTCCTTGAATATTTGAGGGTCCATAAGTATATGGATGCCGATATATCCGGGGTTACGGTTACCAACAGTCTTTTGATTGTGGGAATGGAGTTTAAAAAATTCATTGCTTCTGGCAGTGACTTTCATGGCGGAATTCAAATCAAGGATTGTCAGTTTGTGGACGATCTTAGTTTTGAGAGGGCATATGTTTCTCCAGTTTTTAAACTGGAAAATATTATGGTTGGTAGTGATTTGTATCTGCCTCAAAACCTCTCACATTTGGTGGAGGAAGAAATTGTTTGTTCGGATCTTCGGATTCGAGGTAAGATGATTTTTTCTACCCCATAGTTTTATTTGTTCCTTTTTTAAACCCCGCTCTGATGTACATCGGAGCGGGGTTTTCTTTTTTATATCAACTCTTTTATTTTATCGACAATCAAAGTAATTTCACCATTTCGTAAAGATATTTTTCCTTTAATAGCGACACATTTATCTTTGATTAAAATATTTTTGTATTCAGCCATCGTGCGAGGAAAAACCACTGTTTCCATTGTATCGGAATAGTCTGAAAGTTTTATAAAAGCCATATTATCTCCTTTCTTAGTAATAATGGCTCGGATATCCTCAATAATTCCAGCGATCATTACTTCTTTACCTTCCTTGGCATTTTCCTTGGCATTTTTAATATTATATTTTTTCTCATCAATAGTTTTTCTAAATTTATCCAGTGGATGGCCGGAGAGATATAAACCAAGTAATTCTCTCTCCCAGGCTAGAGTTTCACTGGCGGTGGCTTTTGGCGCATCCACTAATTTAAAATTATTTATATTTTCTAGTCCAGCCACATATGTGCCAAAAAGTGAATCTTGATTTTCTGGAGTCTTGCTGGCTTCTTTAGAATAGGTGAGCATGTTTTCGACATTGGCCAGCATAATTCCTCGCTCGCCAAATTCATCAAGTGCCCCGGCTTTGATCAAAGCTTCCAGGGATTTTTTGTTTAAATTTTTATCTTTAATACGATCAAGAAAATTTGATAAAGATTTAAATTTACCATTTTTCTTTCTTTCTTCAATTATAGTATTGGCTATTCCTTCACCAAAATTTTTAATAGTGGTCAGTCCAAAACGAATTGTATCAGGTCTGTCTTTTATTTTTACTACTGTAAAGTCTTGGAAGCTCTCATTTATATTTGGTGGAAGTACGGGGATATTCATACGTTTGCAATCACTAATGAATTCAGCAATTTTTTCTACATCACCAGCATCGGCGGTTAGTACGCAAGCCATATAGATGGCGGGGAAGTTAGCCTTCATGTAAGCAGTTTGATAAGCCACTCGGCCATAGCTCGCAGCATGGGCTTTATTAAATCCATAAGCAGCAAATGGTTCAATCAGACCCCAAAGTTCATCCGCTTTTTCTTGAGTCATACCATTTTTGAGTAAACCTTGTTTTAATTTTTCTTTTTGAGCCTCCATTTCAGCTGGAATTTTTTTACCCATAGCTTTTCGGAGTTTGTCTGCTTCTAGCCAGGAATAGCCACCAAGCTTGATAGCAATAAGCATCACATCATCTTGATAAGTTATAACTCCAAAAGATTGAGCCAGAATTTCTTTCATTCGCGGATCAAGGAATCTAATGGTTTTTGCATTATGTTTTCGTTTGATATATTCAGGAATTGATTCGAGCGGGCCAGGTCGATAAAGGGCAACCATGGCATTGATATCGTGAATGGTAGTGGGTTTCAAATCTTTCAAATATTTTGTCATACCAGAGCCGTTGAGCTGGAAGAGTCCGGTGGTTTCACCTTTAGCTAAAAGTTCAAAGGTTTTCACATCATCCATCGGAATATTTTCAATATCAACATTTATACCATCGATTTTTTTTACTAAGGAAACCGCACTAGCTAAAATAGCGAGATTTTTTATTCCAAGAAAATCAAATTTTAAAAGTCCGGCATCTTCTACTGCGTGCATATCATATTGAGTAATAATTTTTTCCTCACCTTTAGTATCAAACTGAAGTGGAGTAAAATCTGTCAGGGGACTGGGAGCCATCACCACACCAGCAGCATGGACAGAAATATGGCGGGCACAACCTTCCATCTTTTTTGCCATATCAATAATAATTTTTACATCGGCTTCTTTTTCATACATTTCCTTAAGTTCACTCACTTCTTTCAAAGCTCGATCAATGGTCATGGGGAAACCTTGTGCCCCCATGGGAATTAATTTAGAAATTCTATCTCCCAAAGTATAAGGGTAGCCCATCGCTCTGGCCACATCTTTGACTGAACCGCGGGCCATCATAGTTCCAAAGGTACCGATCTGCGCCACTTTATCTGCCCCGTATTTATTTTTGGCATAAGCAATTACTTCATCACGTCTGTCATCGGCAAAGTCCATATCAATATCAGGTGCCGAAGGGCGCTCAGGATTTAAAAATCTTTCAAAGGGCAGTTTGTATTCAATTGGATTTACATTGGTAATTTTAGTGAGATATGTGGTGAGTGAGCCGGCCACTGAACCTCGAATGTTGGTTAAAATATTATGTTCGTGAGCAAAACGTAAAAGATCCGCCACTACTAAAAAGTAAGGGGCATAACCTTTATCACGAATAACTTTTAATTCATACTCTAGGCGGTCAAGATATTCCTTAACTTGTTCCAAACCTCGTACTTTAAACCCGGCATAGGCAAGTTTTTTTAATTCATCATCAGCGCTGAGTCCACTTTCCACCTTAAAATCTGGGAAAACCCAGGTACCAAGCTTTAGTTCCAATTCACACATATCAGCAATTTTGACGGTATTTTCCAGGGCCTCTGGCGTGTCTTTAAAAAGTTCTTCAGCTTTTTCTGGTGAAATAAAAGAAAAATCTTCTTCACTATTGTCTGAATTTCTATCAGAGAAATCACTATTGGTATTTACGAGCATCAAAGTATCCCTAGCTTTTTTATCTTCCGGGTGAAGATAATACACATCATGAGCCGCTACTAGAGGAGTATTTGTTTCTTTAGCCAAAACAATTATTTTTTTCATCAATTCTTCGTGACCATCGATTTCTGCATGGTGAGTAATTTCAAGGAAAAAATTTTTTGTGCCATAAATATTTTTATACCAAGCTACTAAATTTTTGGCTTCCTCCGGGTTGCCATTTTTTAGGGCCTGAGTGGTGGCACCAGAAAATGAAGGAGAAATACAAATCAAGCCATATTTATATTTTTCAATCAGCTCTTTATCAATTCGCGGTTTATAATAAAAACCCTCAAGGTTTGCTAGGGTGACTAATTTGATTAAATTATGATAACCATCTAAATCCTGAGCTAAAAGAATCAGGCGAGTGCGCCGATTATCCACTCCACCTTGTTTATCTAAACGAGTACGAGCCGAAACATAAAAATCTACTCCGAGAATTGGTTTGATTCCTTCTTTTTTACAGGTTTTATAAAATTCAATTGCTCCATACATATTTGCATTATCAGTCAGGGCTAATGCACTCATTCCTAATTTTTTTGCTTCTTTCACTAGCTCCGGAATTTTCGGTAGGGCATTAAGCAGGGAATAATGACTGTGTGTATGTAAGTGGATGAATTTCGAGTGCATGAAGATATTATATACTAAACAATTTTAATAAGAAATAATTTTTTATGTTACAATACTTTTATCATGACGCAAGCGGAAGCACTCGATATTTTAAAATTAGGGCATAATGTTTTTTTGACCGGTCCCGCCGGAAGCGGCAAGACGCATCTTTTGAATAAATATATTAATTATTTGAAAGATAATTATGTGGATGTGGGGATTACCGCTTCCACCGGTATTGCCGCTACTCATATGGGTGGAACCACTATTCATTCTTGGACGGGCATGGGTATCAAAGATTATTTAACCAAGGTAGATTTGGAAGAGTTAAAGGAAAGAAAATATTTACGTGACAGATTTCAGCGGACACAGGTATTGGTAATAGACGAGGTTTCCATGCTTCATCATTTTCGGCTGGATTTGATTGATGAGATTTGTCGGCATATGAAAAATAATGATACGCCCTTTGGTGGCATGCAGATTATTTTATGTGGAGATTTTTTTCAGCTCCCACCGATAGCGAGAGCGGGTGAGCCGGCGGCAAAATTTGCTTATGAATCAGAGATTTGGTCTGAGGCGAATTTTAAAATTTGTTATTTGGAGGAGCAACACCGTCAAACCGATTCGGCTTTCTTGAAAGTTCTAAATGAGATCCGGGGAAACAAATTATCTGAAGAAGGAATGAAACATTTGACTGGTCGTCATAATAAAAGAAATATTAAGGAGTTGGAACCTACTCGGCTTCATACGCACAATATTGATGTGGATTTGATAAATCAAAAAGAATTAGAAAAACTACATGGTCAAGGGCGAGAATATGATATGGATAGCAAAGGAAAAAAACCTTTAATAGATTCCTTGAAAAAAAGTTGTTTAGCCCCGGAAGTTTTAAAATTAAAAGTGGGAGCAAAAGTGATGTTTGTTAAAAATAATTTTGAAGCTGGTTACGTCAATGGCACTTTGGGTAAGGTGGTGGCTTTTGATTCTGAAGGACCAGTTGTACAAACTATTCATGGAAAAAATATTCATGTGGTGCCAGTGACTTGGAATATTGAAGAAGATGGCAAGGCCAAGGCTACTATTGGCCAATATCCCTTGCGTCTGGCTTGGGCGATTACAGTGCATAAAAGTCAAGGGATGAGTTTGGACGCTATTGAGGTGGATTTATCCAAATCATTTGAACGGGGAATGGGCTATGTGGCACTGTCTCGAGTCCGTTCATTAGATGGGCTGACTTTGCTTGGTTTGAATGAGATGGCAGTGCAAGTGCGAGGAGAAGTCTTGGATTTTGATGAAGAATTAAGAAAAATTTCTAATAAGCATTTAGCCGAGATGATTTCTCTTACTGATATGGAGAAAGGAGAAAAACAGAAAAAGTTTTTGCAAAAGATTTCTCCGGAAAGAACGGCGACTGGAAAAATAAAAAAGAAAAAGATATCAACTTTGGAAGAGACCAGAAAATATTTGGAAGCAGGTATGAATTTAAATGAAATTGCCAGAGCCAAGGGTACAAAAATGGTCACTGTTTTAGACCATTTAGAAAAACTTTTAGCTGAAGATTCAAAATTAGATATTAGACATTTGGAAAAAGAAATATCGGCAAGTAAATTCAGAAAAATTTATCACGCCTTCAATGATATTTACGGCGATAATCGGGAACTGCGCCTAAACCCTATTATGAAAATCCTTGGTGGAGAAAATTCCGGCGTTTCCTATGAGGATCTTCGTTTGGTCCGTCTATTTCTTAAAAAGAAGGGAATGTAGAATTACATATTTTATGATATAATTTTAGTATTAGTAGTTTAATTATTATTTTATGGAAAAAGTAAATATAAATAGTCCAGAGGATATAGAAAGAGTAGAAAATGTGATTATTGAGACTAGAGGTGTATTACAGTCTATGGGAAATAATAGTAATGAGGAGGATCAAATTAAAGAAGTGAAAAGGTTATTTGACTGTGGTGATTTAACTGCCGATCAAGCTATTTTAAAACTTAGATATATGCCCGAATTAAAACAGCAGGGGTCAATGTAATTTCAGTTAAATGATCCTAAGCAGATTTTCAGACATTTATAAGAAATTTGAGAAGTGGATTTCACCCATTGGTTTAACCTATGGTTTTATTTTTACTTCACTGACTTTGACCAGAGTAGATATGTGGTTGGAAAATTTTTGGATCATAATACATTTATTAATAGCTGGTTTTGGTATTTTAGCTCTGACTTTTTATGAAAACCGGGCTACCCAAAATAATCTACCAGAGGCAGATAGACAAAAAACCCATTTTTTTCTAACTCTAATAATTCAATTTGCCTTCGGTGGTCTTTTTTCCACCTTTTTTGTATTTTATATGCGCAGCTCTTCTTTAGCAGAAAGTTGGTTTTTCCTTCTATTTCTTCTGACTTTATTAATTGGTAATGAATTATGGAAAAAACATTATCAGAGATTATCCTTTCAAATTAGTATTTTATTTATTTCTCTTTATTTATTTTTAATCTTTCTTTTGCCAGTTCTTTTTCATCGCTTAGGGGCAGATCTGTTTATTGGGAGCGGCCTTCTAAGTCTCTTGATTGTAATTTTGTTTTTATTATTGCTCAAAAAAATTGCTCATGAGAAATTTCGCCAGAGTCACAATATTTTGAGTTTTAGCGTTATTATAATTTTTATCATGATGAATGTTTTGTATTTTACCAATATTATTCCCCCGATTCCTTTGTCACTTAAGGATACTGGTGTTTATCACAGCATAATAAAAACAGATATTGATACTTATGAAGCAAAAAGTGAAATTACCAATTGGTACGATAAATTTTTAAGCAATTACACAATCTTTCATAAGCGCGTAGGGGAAACCGTTTACGTTTTTAGTGCCATTTTTTCTCCAGTAGCTTTTGATTCACAAATAATACATCAGTGGCAGTATTATGATGAAGTAAAAAAAGAGTGGGTAAACTCTAGTCGAATAGTTTTGGCTATTGTTGGTGGCCGGGAAGGGGGATTTCGCACATATTCTGTAAAGCAGATAATGACAGCCGGGCTCTGGCGAGTAAGAGTAATGACTGTTCCGGGACAAGTATTGGGAAATATTAATTTTAAAATTGTGGAAACAATAAATGTCCCAAATTTGGTTACTAAAACACTATAAAGTAAAAAACATCATCCTTTATAGGTAAAGGTTTCAAAAAAATGGGGATATGCTATAATAGGTAAGTAGTAATTTATTAGTTTAATTTATCCTAAATCAAAATAATAATTTTGATCGGACAATAAAAATATGGCAGAAAAAAAAGTGTCAGCATTTATGAAGCCAATGACAGTGAGTGCGGATTTGGCTGCAGTAGTAGGAAAGGGTCCAATGCCTCGATCAGAAGTGGTCAAGGGTCTCTGGGCTTACATTAAGAAGAATAATCTTCAAGATCCAACAAATAAGAGAAATATCAACGCTGACGCTGCTTTGAAGAAAGTATTTGGAGGTAAGGCAGTAGTTAATATGTTTGAGATGACCAAATTGGTTTCTAAGCATCTATCATAAAGAAATTTAAATTTTTATAAACAAAAATCCCGCTGTTTAAGGCGGGGTTTTTGTTTAGATAATAGTTGCAGCACGAAGCTGCGAAAAATTATGCTTTAGTAACATTTACAGCTGCAGGACCCTTTGGGGTATTCTCAGTGTCAAATGATACAGCATCTCCTTCTCTAAGGTCGGCGAAAGCAACACCTGAAAGAGAATTGCTATGGAAGAATAAATCCTTCGCTAGTCCTTCTCCGGTGATGAAACCGAAACCTTTGTCAGAGATCAATTTCTTAATTGTACCTGTCATTGATTAATGATTAGTTTAATAAAATACAAATGAATGATATGTTTAAGAAAATCGACTAAGTTTTCGCACCACACTTCTAATTTGTCCTACAAGTCTATCATAGGTGGTTCTTTTTGTCAAGCTAAAATATGACAGGCAGTATAAAACACTAAAATAGTACTTATCCACCCAAAATAATACCCTTTAGGAGTGCGCATAAATTTCTGCTGAAATTTTGCTCTCTCTCGGCTACCCGCCTTGCGAAGCCTCCTAAGAGGGTATTATTTCGGGATGTATAAAGTGTTCTGTGGATAAACACCTTGACATATAATATGTCTTGGTATAAGATATGCCACACATTAGCAAGATTGAGTCCTGGGGGAAAGTATTAGAAGTTTTAGTAAATTTCACTTGCTTATCATAAGAAAAAGATAAATTTTATCAAATTAAAGACGCCTTTGTCGGAGGGGTGTTTTTTGTCGTTTAGCGTGTATTGTTTATTAAGGATGAAGTAAAAACTATTTAAATTTTTTTGTCCGGACCCAACCAGACTAAAAAAATTCAAATGTTTCTACTTCATTAAAAATTAAAAGAAAGTTTATTAATAATTTTATTAAAATATGAAATCAGTCATTAAAAGAGAGAAAAAGTATTTCGGCAAGTTCAAGGCTCCGCTTATCGTTCCACCCAATATGGTTTCGCATCAAACGGACTCTTTTAAGTGGCTGTTAGAAAAAGGTTTGGCGGAGGTCTTTAAGGAATTTTCTCCGATTAGGGATTATGCTGAAAAAAAGTTTGAACTCTCTTTTTCCTCCTTTGAAATTTCCCAACCAAAGTATGATGAATATTATGCCAAGGACAACAAAATGTCCTATGAAGGTAAACTTTCCGCTAAAGTAAAATTAAAAAATAAACTTCTTTCTACCGAAAAAGAGCAAGAAATATTTTTAACGGATATTCCTTTAATGACTAGTCATGGAACTTTTATTATCAATGGTATTGAAAGAGTTATTGTACCCCAACTGGCTCGTTCCTTCGGTATTTTCTTTACTTCCAATGAGATAAAAGGTAAAAGATATTTTGGGGCCAAGATTATTCCATCAAGGGGGGCTTGGATCGAAATTGAGTCTGATGCTGATGATTTAGTTTATGTAAAAATTGATAAAAAAAGAAAGTTTCCAATTACCTCATTGTTAAGGGTTTTAGGTGCCACTGATAAACAAATCATAGAGCATTTTAAAGCTGGCGAATTGTCACAAAAATCAATGGAGATAAACTTGGCTAAAGATCATGCCAAGACTACTGATAATTCATATGTAGAAATATATAAGAGACTTCGTGACGGTGATCTAGCGACTGCGGAAAATGCTCGAGAATTTATCAATGGCATTTTTAGCACAGATCGTTACGACATTTCTAAAGTTGGACGATTTAGATTCAACAAAAGATTTTCTAAAAGTATGGAGACTAAGGAATTAGAACGCAAGACCATAAATCTGGATGATCTTTTTTCTATAATAAATCATATTGTTACTTTGAATCATGATGAAGAAGCAGTGGAAGATGATATTGATCATCTGGGTTCTAGGCGAGTGCGTTTTGTGGGAGAACTTTTCCAAGCCAAAGTGCGTATTGGTATGTCTCAAATGAAGAGAAATATCCAAGACCGAATGTCCACGGTGGAGCCGGATATTACTATGCCAGTAAATTTTATTTCTCCTAGACCACTTCAAGCTAGAATAAAAGAATTTTTCACCACAAATCAGCTGTCTCAATTTATGGCCCAGGAAAATATTTTACAAGAGATGGAGCATCTCCGTACTCTTTCTGCTTTGGGACCGGGAGGTCTTACTCGTGAACGAGCTGGTTTTGAGGTTCGTGACGTTCACCCTTCACACTACGGACGCGTTTGTCCAATCCATACTCCAGAAGGACCAAACATTGGTTTGATTTTGCGACTTTCTGTTTATGCCAAAGTTAATGATTTTGGTATGATTGAGACTCCATATGCCAAAGTAAAACACGGAGTTATTACTGATGAAATAAAATATTTGAATGCTTTAGAAGAAGAAAACTTTAAGATTGCTCACGCCGCTACTCATACAGATGCTAAAGGGAAAATAATTGATGAGGAAGTGGAAGTCCGTGTGAATGGTGTGCCAACCGTGGTTAAAAGTTTGGATGTGGATTTTATGGATGTGGCTACTAATCAAGCTTTTTCTATTGCTACTTCTATGATTCCATTTTTAAATCACGATGATGCAAACCGCGCATTGATGGGTTCGAACATGCAGAAACAGGCTGTACCATGCTTGGTGCCACAAGCTCCACTGGTGGCTACTGGTATTGAAGAAGAAGCCGCTAAATATACTGGCCGACTTATTTATGCTGAGGAAGAGGGAAAAGTAACTTATGTTGATTCTAAAAAAATCAAAATTGAAAATAATAAAGGAAAAGAGAAAGAATATAATTTAATCCAATACTCTCGAACAAACGGTTTTACTGTCTTTCATCAACGACCAGTTATTACTTTGGGCCAGAAAGTGAAGAAAGGAGAACTTTTGGTAGATACCTCTTCATCAGATAAGGGACAAGTGGCACTCGGTCAAAATATTTTAATTGCCTTTATGTCCTGGTCCGGATCAAACTATGAGGACGCTATTATTCTTTCAGAAAGATTAGTTAAAGATAGTAAATTTACCTCTATTCATATTGAAGAGTTTGTGGTAAACGTGCGTGATACCAAACTTGGACCGGAAGTCACTACTCATGATATTCCAAATGTCGGTGAAGCAAAATTGAAAAATCTAGATGAAGATGGAATTGTTCGGGTAGGAGCAGAAGTGCGACCGGGAGATATTATCGTGGGTAAAATTACTCCAAAGGGTGAAACTCAACTTACTCCTGAAGAGAGATTACTTCGTTCTATTTTTGGTGAAAAAGCTCGTGATGTAAAAGATACTTCAAAGAGATTAGAAGGAGGAAAGAAAGGCAGAATTGTTTCGGTTAAAGTATTTTCTCGCGAAAAAGGAGATAAACTTGAGAGTGGAATTATAAAAAGAATTCATATTGAGGTAGCTGAACTTCGAAGTATTTCTGTGGGAGACAAATTATCCGGACGACATGGAAATAAAGGAGTTATTTCTAAGATTCTTCCAGAAGAAGATATGCCATATATGCCAGACGGCCGACCGGTGGATATGATTTTGACTCCACTTGGTGTGCCTTCACGTATGAATCTCGGACAGATTTTGGAATTACACTTGGGTCTGGCTGCTAATTCTTTGAACTATCAAGCCATTGTTCCACCATTTGCTGGAGCCACTGATCAAGAAATAAAAGCGGAATTAGTAAAAGCCGGTTTCCAAGAAAGTGGAAAGATGCCACTTTGTGATGGACGAACAGGTGAAAAATTTCAGCAAGAAGTCGCTGTGGGTTATATGTATATTTTGAAACTGCACCATGAGGTAGAAGACAAGATCCATATGCGTTCGATCGGACCATATTCTATGATTACGCAACAGCCACTTGGAGGACGAGCACAAGGTGGAGGACAAAGATTTGGAGAAATGGAAGTCTGGGCTTTGCTTGGTCACGGTGCCGCCTATACTTTGCGGGAAATGCTTACAATAAAATCTGATGATATTGTCGGACGTTCAGCTGCCTTTGATTCCATTGTAAAAGGGGAAAGAATAAAACAACCAAACATACCAGCTTCGTTTAACGTGCTTCTCAATAACTTGAGAGGACTCGGGCTCGACGTTGAACTTTTAAAAGATAAAAAATCCTTCAGTGAGGATGACGAGAGATAAAATAAAAATCACCAGCCTTGTTGTCTAGGCAGGTTAATTAAAAAACTATGAATAAAAAAAATAAAAACACTGAGTTCAATGATTTTGACGCCATCTCTCTAAAAGTGGCTTCGCCAGAAGTCATCAAAGGTTGGTCATATGGTGAAGTCACCAGACCAGAAACCATTAACTATCGAACCCAACGTTCTGAGAAAAATGGTCTTTTTGACGAAAAGATTTTTGGTCCAGATAAGGATTATGAATGTTATTGTGGTAAATATAAAGGTATAAGATATAAAGGGATTGAGTGTGAAAAATGTGGAGTGGAAATTACTCGTTCAATTGTTAGGCGAGAAAGAATGGGTCATATTGAATTAGCCTCACCAGTTTCCCATATCTGGTTTTTACGTGGTATTCCTTCAAAGATTGGGACAATTCTAGGTATGACTACCTCCGATTTAGAAAAAGTTATTTACTTTGCTGGCTACATTATCACTGTTACTCATGAGGTGGAAAGAGAAAGAATTTTGAAAGATATTGATAATGAATTTAAGCAGAAAATTAAAACTGTTCAGGATGATAAAACTAAAGAAGCCCTAAAAGAGCTTTTGATTAACGCTAAAAAAGAAGTGGAGGGAATCAGAGAAGGGGTAGTGATTGATGAAGTTTTGTATCATAAGTATTCCATGAAGTATGGCGCACTTTTTGAGGCGGCTATTGGAGCAGAAGCAATTTTTAATATTCTTAAAAATATTAAATTAGCTGATTTAGAAAAGAAGTTGGAAGTAGAATTAGAAAAAGCTAAATCTCTAGAAAGAGAAAAGTTAAATAAAAGAATTTCATTGGTACGTTCAATGAAGGAAGCAGAGGTAAAACCAGAATGGATGTTTCTTACTCGCGTGCCAGTGATACCACCAGCTCTTCGACCAATGGTACCTTTAGATGGTGGCCGTTATGCTACTTCAGATGTAAATGATCTTTATCGCCGAGTGATAAATAGAAATAATCGTCTGTTAAAATTAAAAGAAATAAATGCGCCTGAAGTTATTTTAAGGAACGAAAAGAGAATCTTGCAGGAAGCCGTGGACTCACTTATTGATAATTCTATCAGAAGTGGTAATGACGCTTTTTCAGCTGTCGGAAACTCACAAAAGAGAGCTTTAAAATCCTTAGCTGATAATCTAAAAGGAAAGCGTGGTCTCTTTCGTTCAAATCTTCTTGGTAAACGTGTAGACTATTCTGGCCGTTCAGTAATTGTGGTTGGTCCGGAATTAAAACTTAATCAATGTGGTCTACCAAAACATATGGCCTTGGAACTTTTTCGACCATTTGTTATTTCTGAACTTTTGAAAAAAGAATTGGCCTTTAATATTCGTGGCGCGGGAAGATTGATTGATGACGGTATTCCAGAAGTATGGGCTATTCTTGAAGAAATTATTGAAAATAAATATGTGCTCTTAAATCGAGCGCCAACCTTGCACCGTCTAGGTATTCAAGCTTTCAAACCAGTTTTAATTGAAGGTTCAGCTATTCAGGTTCACCCTCTTGTTTGTACTGCATTTAATGCGGACTTTGATGGAGATCAAATGGCTGTTCACGTACCGCTTGGAGAAGAAGCTCAGATTGAAGCCCATGAAATTATGGCTGCTGATAAAAATATTCTAAAGCCAGGAAACGGTGAGCCAACGGTTTCCGCAAAACTTTTGGATATTGTTTTGGGTTGTTATTGGATGACTAAGGATATGAAAGGTGAACATGGAGAAGGAAAATATTTTGCCTCACCAAATAGTGCCATTACTACTTTTGATTTTGGTGGTATTTCTATTCGAGCCAAGATTCATGTTCTCGGAACAGAAAAGGAAAAGTATCATATTTTTGGTGGTAAACCATTTGAGACAACTGTTGGTAGATTACTTTTTAACTCTACCTTACCTTCAGATTATCCATTCGTTAATAAAGAAATTTCCAAGAAGACTATGTCAGCAATTCTTGATGACATTATAAATAAATATGGTATTGCTAATGTGCCAAAGGTGCTAGATAAGATCAAAGCTTTTGGTTTCAAATATGCTACCTATTCTGGTGTGACTTGGGGCCTGGATGACTTAAATATTCCAGTAGAAAAACCACATGTTATTGCTGAAGCTAAAAAGAAATCCTTGGAAGTCCAAAATTATTTCAATGAAGGGCTTTTGACTGATGAGGAAAAACTTCGAAAAAATATTGAAATTTGGCATGGGGCAAAAAATGATTTGGAAAAACTTATTCCCAAGGCTCTTGATCTAAATGGTTCGGTTTCCGATATGTGGGTGTCTGGTGCTAGAGGTTCTCTCGGTTCTCTTACTCAGATGGCCGGTATGAAGGGTTTGATTCAAAATACAGCTGGTGAAACTATTGAATTCCCAGTTATTGGTTCTATGAAAGAAGGTTTAACTCCGATTGAATACTTTATTACTACTCATGGTTCTCGAAAGGGTTTGACGGATACGGCCTTGAACACTGCTAAAGCCGGATACTTGACTCGAAGACTTTTTGACGTGGCTCAGGATATTATTATTACTGAAGATGACTGTAAGACTAAGGAAAGTATTTGTATTAAAAACAACGGTGAGTTTGAATCCGGTGTTTCTGTGGCCAAGCATATTCGTGGCCGAGTTTTGGCCGCTGATGTAGTAAATAAAAATGGAGACATTCTCTTTAAAAAAGGACATCTCTTAAAAAAAGATGAAGCTCAAAAAGTTGAACATGAAGGTGTCGGTGAAGTACATGTTCGCTCACCTTTGACTTGCCGAACAGTGCATGGTGTCTGTGCTGAATGTTATGGTTCTGATCTTGGAAAAGGAGAATTAATTGGTTTAGGTGAAGCGGTGGGAACCGTGGCAGCTCAAGCCATTGGTGAACCAGGTACACAGCTTACTATGCGTACTTTCCACTCTGGAGGTGCAGCGTCTGTTGGCGGGGACATTACTCAAGGTTTGCCTCGTGTGGAGGAAGTGTTTGAAAAAAGAAAACCAAAATCACCAGCTGTAGTAAACAAAGTGGATGGTGTGGTCACCTCAGTGAAGGATATGGACAAAGAAAAAATTATTACCGTTTTACCAGAAATTGATGACAAAGCTAAGGGTAAGAAAGCGGCCGAAGTAGAATATGCTTTCAGTTTTAAGAGAATTCCTTTGGTAAAAGTGGGAGAAAAAGTAAAGAAAGGACAATTACTGACTGATGGTTCCGCTGACATTGATGAACTTTTTAAATTTGGTGGTAAGGAAAAAACTATGAATTATGTTATTACTGAAGTTAATAAACTTTATGAACTTCAGGGTGAGGCCGTATCCAGAAAGCATATTGAAATTATTGTGAAGCAAATGTTTTCACGAATGAAAGTAAAAGAAGTGGGTGACACTACAGTTTCTGAAGGTGATGTGATTGACGAACTTGATTATCGCCTGGAAAATGAAGAAGCTGAAAATAAAGGTGGTAAAGCCATGCGAGCTGAACCAGTGGTAATGGGTATTACCGAGGCCTCTTTAGCCCGTCGCAGCTTCCTTTCTGCTGCTTCCTTCCAGCATACTAATAGAGTGCTTATAAATAATGCCGTTCGTGGTAGTGTAGATAGACTCGTTGGTCTGAAAGAAAATGTTATTATTGGTAGACTTATTCCAGCTGGTACCGGTTATGCCGATAGTCCTAAATATAAAATTGTTAAAGACTTTATGAAAGAATTAGATATTCAGGATCAGGTGGAAGAGTAAAATACCTCGGTCTCCTATGTTCGTTTATTAATTTATTAATCTAATTAAGAATCGAATGAAAAATCAAAAAGGTTTCGTTATTCCACTAATAATCACTATCGTTGCTATTTTAACAATTGGTGGAGTTGTATTTATATATGATAATAAAAAAGTGGAGGCCCCAGCCGTGAATATTCCTGTTCAGATTGCCACTACTACAAATGATCTAGTTGGAAATGATAAAGATATTCACGGCTGCATTGGTTCAGCTGGCTATTCTTGGTGTGTAGTAAAAAATAAATGTTTGCGAATCTGGGAGGAAAAATGTGAGTTAAATATTTCACCAGTGGTTTGTACCATGGACGCAAAAATGTGTCCGGACGGTAGTTATGTGGGTCGTTCCGGGCCAAAATGTGAGTTTGTGTGCCCAGGAGAAAAAAATATATAATAATCAATAATGTCCACATCAGTAGAAAAAATTAAAGAGAGATTAAACATTGTGGATCTTTTGGGTACCTATATTAAATTGGAGAAAGCCGGGAAAAATCTGAAAGCTCGATGCCCATTTCACAATGAGAAAACTCCATCTTTTTTTGTCTCACCTGATCGTGATTCCTATTATTGTTTTGGTTGTGGGGCGAAAGGGGATATTTTTACTTTTGTTCAGGAATTTGAAGGTTTGGATTTTTTTGGTGCATTAAAATTATTGGCTGAGAGAACTGGTGTGGAATTGACCAGAGAAAATATTCAGATGAAAAATGAAAAAGAGTCAATTTATAATTGTCTAGAAGCCGCTACTCAATTTTTTGAATCAAATTTACCAAAATCAAATAGTGCTCAAAAATATTTAGAGAAAAGAGGTTTAACTGAGAAGACTATCAAAGAGTGGAGAATTGGTTTTGTGGCTGATGATTGGCGCACACTTTATGATTATTTAACCACTCGAAAATTTACTGATAATGAGATAGAGCAAGCCGGTTTAATCAAAAGAAATGAACGTAGTTTCTATGATCGTTTTCGTGGACGAATAATGTTTCCAATTAGGGATAGTGCCGGACGAGTAGTGGGTTTTTCTGGAAGAATTTTACCAGAAAATGATGACGGTAAAGCCGCAAAGTATTTAAACAGTCCAGAAACTGCGGTATTCAATAAATCCAGATTACTTTATGGTTTTGATTTGGCCAAAACGGCAATTAAAAAGTTTGATTATGCTGTAATAGTGGAAGGTCAAATGGATATTATAATGTGCCATCAAGCTGGTTTCCAAAATGTGGTGGCTACTTCTGGTACAGCTCTAACACCAGAACATTTGATTTTACTGCGCCGAATTTCCAATAGGGTAATTATGGCCTTTGATGCTGATAAGGCGGGTTATAATGCGGCCACTAAAGCCTGGCAACTAGCTTTGTCACTCGGTATGGAGGTAAAAATTGCTGAATTTTCTGAAGGTAAGGACCCAGCAGAACTTATTTTAATAGATAAGGAAAAATTTAAACAAGCACTCAAGGATTCTATGCATATTATAGATTTTTCCTTGGCAAAAATTATGGCGGAAAAACAGGATGGCCGTAAATTAGGGATAGCCATCCGAGAAAAGATTTTACCATTTTTAGCATTGATTGAAAGTAATATTGAAAAGTCCCATTTTGTAAAAAAGATTTCAGATAAAACTGGTATTGATGAAAAAGCAATTTGGGAAGATTTGAAAAAAATAAAGGTAGAGCCAGGGGTGTCGGGAGCAGAAACAAAAGTTTATAATTTTAATGATGTAGAAGTGATTGAAAGAAAAGATTCTATTTTAAGGAGAGTTTTGGGTATTATTCAGTGGCTGGAGCGGGATAAAGATGAATCAGTAGATATAGAAAAAACTAAATTAAAAATTAATGATATTATTGGTGAAGAAAATTTTAAATTATTATTAAAAACAACTGAAATTATAAAAAATGAAGCCATCTTTGAAGCAGAGCAATATTATGATAAGAAGAAAATTCAAATAATTTTAGATGAACTTTTGATGGAATTGGAGAAAGAATATATCAAGCGAAATTTAGCCTTGACTATGAATGAAATGATCAAAGCCGAGAAAGAAAAAGATTTTAAAAAACGTGATCATTTGGCGGCCCAATGCAATGAATTTACAAAAAGATTAGCCAAATTAGTTCGTCCTAATTTCTAAAATTTAATAGTTTAATAGAGCGTGTAAGTAAAAATAAAAATAATGTCTAAAAAATCATTAAAAAAAATTAAAAAAACTTTAAAGCCTCGAGTTAATAAAATAAGAAAAGTGGCTAAAAAAAGTAGGGTTTCAAAAAAAGTTTTATCACCAAAAGAAAAGAGAGTTTCTGATAAAAAGAAAAGTTTTGAATTGAAGACTCAAAAGCTTTTGGTTAAAGGCCGTGAACGAGGTTTTGTCACTTATGATGAAATTCTGAAGGAATTTCCTAATATTGAAACTGACGTGATGTTTTTGGATGAATTATATAATCAACTTTCCACCATTGGAGTAGATATTTTAGAGGGTGGAGGATTGCTTGATATTGAGAAAGAGGAAGAAATAATAAAAAAATATTCATACAGTGGCCGAGGGGCGGATTCTTCTTACGATTCCATTCAAATGTATTTGAAAGAGATTGGCCAGTATCCTTTGATTTCTGCCAGTATGGAAAAAGATTTAGCTAGAAAAATTCAAGCTGGAAATGAAGAAGCTAAGGGTTTGCTGGCTCGGGCAAACTTACGTTTGGTGGTTTCTATTGCTAAGAAATATGTGGGTCGTAGTGCTGATTTGACCTTGCTGGATTTGATTCAAGAAGGAAACCTCGGTCTTTTTAAGGCCGTAGATAAATTTGATTGGACCAAAGGTTATAAGTTTTCTACCTATGCTACATGGTGGATTAGGCAAGCCATCACTCGTGCTCTGGCTGATCAGTCCAGAACTATCCGAGTACCGGTGCATATGGTGGAAACAATTGCTAAATATAAACAATGTGTGAGGAGATTATCACAGGATCTAGGGCGTGAACCACTACCGGAAGAAATTGCCACGGAGATGGGTATTGAAATTGAAAAAGTTTTTAATATTGAAAAGATAGATCAAGATACAGTTTCTCTTGAGACTCCAGTGGGTGATGATAGTGATGATGGTAAATCTACTTTAGGAGATTTTGTCTCTGACGATAAGATTTTGTCACCAGATCAAGAATCATCCCGTAGAATTTTAGGGGATCAAGTAAAAGAAATTTTAGGTGATCTCTCTTTGAAGGAAAGAAAAATATTGGAAATGCGACACGGTTTGACGGACGGTATTACTCATACACTTGAAGAAGTGGGGAAAGAATTTGGCGTTACTCGTGAGCGTATTCGTCAGATTGAAGCCAAAGCTCATGAAAAAATCCGTGTTCATGGGAAAATTAACAGATTGCAGAATTACTAGTAAAATATTAATATAAGAATATATGGCCAGAGAAATTGTAATAAAAAATTTGGAGGAGGCAAAATTAATTAAGGTTTTGGAAAAACGCACTGATGTTAAAGCCGAGAGAATCAAGCGTTTTTTAGCGTTGCCAGATTTGACCAAAAAGGTCAATTCTCCCATTAAAATTTTGGTTGATAGGATAATTAACCTACCAAGATTTGCTAATTTTGATATTGTCCAAATACCAAAAATAGTTACGGTAAAGGACGAGTTTGATACTCTAAATTCTCCAAAAGATCATCCCACACGTAAGGAAACAGATACTTTTTTTATTGATGAGAGCAATCATTTACGAACACAAATGACAGTAATGTGGCCTTTTTATCTAAAAGATAAGGAAGTTTTAGCTCGATTGGAAAAAGATGGGCAACTAATGGCTTTGGCGCCAGGTATCGTTTATAGAAAAGATGAAATTGATCGTAAGCATTTTCCAGCTTTTCATCAAGTTGATGGCTTATTGATTTGCAGAAAAGATAAAAAGATTATCACCTTAGATGATTTAAAAGAAGTTGAAGTTGAAATGACAAAAAGTATTTTTGGTGATGAGGTTGAGTACAGATTTTTAGTTGACTCTTTTCCTTTTACGGATCCTTCAGTCCAAATTGAGATCAAATTTGGAGATGACTGGATGGAAATTTTAGGTTCGGGTCTTGTACATACTCAGGTTTTAAAAAATTTAGGAATTGATCCGGATGTTTATAACGGTTGGGCTTTTGGTATTGGGATTGAGAGACTAGCAATGGTAAAGATGGAGATTCCAGACATAAGAGTTTTTTGGTCAGAAGATCCTAGAATAACCTCTCAATTTAAAGATATAAATAGTAAATTTAAGGAGGTTAGTAAATATCCGGAAACTTACAGAGATATTTCTTTTATTATTGATAAAAATATAAATCTAAATAATTATTATGAGATAGTGCGGGATTGTGGGGGAAATTTGATTGAGGAAGTAAAGCTGATTGATCAATATGAAAATAAAGAAAAATTTGGATCAGATAAAAAATCCTACACCTTTAGAATAATCTACCAGTCTCATGAGAGGACTCTAACTAATGAAGAGGTAAACAAAATTCAAGACCAAATAATTGCTAAAACCAAGGAGGAATTAAAGGTTGTAATAAGATAAAAGAAAACCGTGTCCATATGGGGCACGGTTTTTTTTGAAAGCCAGGTTTTACCTTGGTATTTCCGGATGATTAAACCTAACTAACTGGATGAATTCGGCAATGGACTTTATTAACTCAATATTTGCCAAGACTAATGGATCATCCTTTAGTTGGGCACATATTTTTTCTCTGTTCATTTTAACCTCCTTTTAGGGTTGTTTTGTCCACTTTTAAGGTAACATTTCTGCTTTCTTTTTACAACTAAATTTGGTATAATAGTCATAAGTTAAAGCATAAATAGCTTTTTAATTTTTGTAAAAAATGGCTGATAATAAGAAAGAAAAAGAAGTAAAAAAGGAAAAACCCATCGACAAAGCTCAGGGTAAAGAAGCACATTATGGAGCGGAACAAATTACCGTTCTTGAGGGTTTGGAACCAGTGCGCCGACGTCCTGGAATGTATATTGGTACTACCGGTTCGGATGGTCTGCATCATTTGATTACTGAAATTTTTGATAACTCTCGTGATGAAGCGATGGGTGGTTTTGCCAATCAGATTGAAGTAGTTTTGTTACCTGGGAATCGTGTCCGTATTACTGACAACGGCCGAGGTATTCCGGTGGATATGCATAAACAGACAAAAGTTTCTGCTTTGGAAACAATTATGACCGTGTTACATGCTGGAGGTAAATTTGGTGGTGAAGGTTATAAAGTATCAGGTGGTTTACATGGTGTGGGTGCCTCTGTGGTAAATGCTCTTTCCGTTTATATGAAAGTTACTGTGCATAAAGATGGCGGAGTGTATATGCAGGAATATTCTAAAGGTAAGAAAAAAGCTGCCGTAAAGAAAATAGGTAATACCAAACAGCATGGTACTATTGTCGTCTTTGAACCGGATGCGGAAATATTTAAAGAGGGAGTAGTTTTTGATTGGAACAAAGTTTTTGCCCATATGCGCCAGCAAGCCTATTTGGTTAAGGCTCTTAAAATTTCAGTGATTGATGCTCGCGAAGTAAAAGATAAATTTGATGAATCTGATGTATTTTATTTTCGTGATTTAGGTGTTGAGGCACCTTCTCAAACTTTTTATTTTGAAGGAGGTTTATATTCTTTGATCAAATTTTATAATCAGTTTCAAAAGCCAATCCATAAAAATATTTTTTATGTAGAAAAGAAAGTGGAGGGTGTAGAATCTGTAGAAGTGGCTCTGCAATATGTAGATGATATTTCGGCTCGTGTGATAGCCTTTGCCAATAATATTTATACCTCAGAGGGCGGTACTCACACTACCGGTTTCAAGGCTTCTTTGACTAGAATTTTAAATTCTTATGGCCGAAAAAGTGGCATTATAAAAGAAAGTGAGGATAACTTTACCGGAGATGATGTGATGGAAGGACTGACTGCCGTGGTGTCAGTCAAATTGCGCGAAATTCAGTTTGAGGGCCAGACCAAAGCAAAGCTGGGAAGCCAAGAAGCTCGTGGGGCAGTAGAAGAAGTTTTTGGTACCGCCTTTGAAGCTTTTATGGAGGAAAATCCAGAGGATGCCAGAGCAATTGTCAGCAAAGTAACATTAGCTTTGAGGGCTCGAAAAGCCGCCAAAGCAGCTAAGGATTCTATCTTACGAAAGGGTGCATTAGAAGGAATGACCTTACCTGGAAAGTTGGCAGACTGTCAGACGGATGATGCTTCAGAATCTGAGTTATTTATTGTAGAGGGGGATTCTGCCGGTGGTACCGCTAAGACCGGGCGGGATCGCCGAACCCAAGCCATCTTACCTTTGCGAGGAAAAATTTTAAATATTGAGCGAGCCCGTTTGGATCGTATGCTAGGTTCGGAGCAAATTAAAAATTTAGTTCTAGCCCTCGGGACAGCTATTGGGGATACTTTTACTATAGAAAAATTACGATATCATAAAGTAATTATTGCCACCGATGCCGATGTGGACGGCGCGCATATTCGTACTCTCTTGCTCACTTTATTTTATAGATATTTTAGACCACTAATAGATGGTGGATATATTTATATTGCTCAGCCACCACTTTATAAAATTAAAAAAGGTAAAGAGATTACCTATGTTTATTCTGAAGAAGAAAAAAGTAAAAAGTTTGGTGCTGATATTCCAATGGATATTGAGATAGTAGAAAGTAGCGAACCAATTCCAGAGGAAGAAAATGAAGAGGAGTCAGTTGTAGAAGGGAAGAAAGATGAAAAAAATAAAAAAGTAGAAAAACTCCATGTTCAAAGATACAAAGGTTTGGGAGAAATGAATGCTGAGGAATTGTGGGAAACTACTATGGATCCGGAGAGGCGAGTGCTCAAACAAGTAAATATTGATGATGCTCAAGAGGCAGATAAAATCTTTGATATGCTTATGGGTACGGATGTTCCAGCCCGAAAATCTTTCATTCAGTCCAATGCTAAGCTGGCCAATCTGGATATTTAAAAAATGAAATTTTTTACATTTATTAAAAATGGTAAATTCTTCCTTATTCTAGGGATAGTTTTTTGTTCTTTTTTTATTTCACAAACTACTTTTGCTGCTAATCGTTATTGGATTGGGGCTGATGGTGCATCTTATAATGTTTCAAGTAATTGGACCGCTACTGATCCTGCAGATTGTTCAGGCACTCCTTCCACCGTTCCCACCTCTTCTGATACAGCAATATTTGATGCTGATTGTGATAGTGGTATTACCATTGATTCCTCGTGGATGGTTGGGAATATTTCAATAGTTTCAGGTTATACAGGAATAATTAATCAGAATGCTGATTTAAGTGTTTATGGTGATTTTACTAAAAATAGTGGTACTTGGTCCGTGACTTCTGGCACAGTAATTTTTACTGGTAATACAAGTGCCACTGTCACTTCCAATGGTGCCCTGGGTGGAACGGTGATCATAAATAAAACAAGTAACAATTTTACTATTGCCACCGGCACAGCTATTTATTTAGGTGATAATCCCACAACGAGTATGATCGGGTCAAATAGTTATCTCACTAACAATGGAACCATTACCGTCAACTCCGGAACTTGGACAGTTATGAATGTTAATACCTCTTATGATTATCCCGCTACCTTCATTAATAATGGTATCGTAAATAATAATGGTACTGGTTGGATTTTTACTACAAATAGTAATGGACCTTTTAATTATACAAATAGTGCTGGGGCCACCACTACCTACAATGGTACCGAAATCACCTTTAATGGTAGTCTCACTCAAAATGGGAATTTTGATCTGACGGGGAAAACTATAACTTTTAATGGTTATTATAGTGCCACCACCACTTCCAATGGTGCCCTGGGTGGAACGGTGATCATAAATAAAACAAGTAACAATTTTACTATTGCCACCGGCACAGCTATTTATTTAGGTGATAATCCCACAACGAGTATGATCGGGTCAAATAGTTATCTCACTAACAATGGAACCATTACCGTCAACTCCGGAACTTGGACAGTTATGAATGTTAATACCTCTTATGATTATCCCGCTACCTTCATTAATAATGGTATCGTAAATAATAATGGTACTGGTTGGATTTTTACTACAAATAGTAATGGACCTTTTAATTATACAAATAGTGCTGGGGCCACCACTACCTACAATGGTACCGAAATCACCTTTAATGGTAGTCTCACTCAAAATGGGAATTTTGATCTGACGGGGAAAACTATAACTTTTAATGGAAATTATGATAGTACATTAATAACCAGTATTTTTGGTGCTTCACTTATTTTAAATAAGGCAACAAACAAGACTTTAACTTTAGGTAGTGATATTACTGTTATAAATGCCACCACCACGGCTGGAATTTTTTCTAATCCTACAACAAATAAAACAATGACAGTTACCGGCAATCTTGCTGTGGCCGATGGTTCTAAATTTGGTGGCGTTAATTTAAATGTAATAATATCTGCTAGTGAAGATCAAAATATTTCTGTTATTACCGGAGGTGTTTTATCTCCTCTCTCTATAAATAAAACCGGAGGTCAGGCTATACTAAAAACAAATTATGCTGGTTCTGGTGCTGGAGGAACCATGACTGTGGCCACCGGTACTTTATATTTGAACGGAAAAACTTTATTTGCAACCACTACTGTAGCAAATGAAGGAGAAATACAACTTCAGGGTCTGGAAGCATTTACCACTCCGACCATGTCGATTGGCTCTACGGTGACTTATGTCGGTGATGGTGACGATTTGGAGGATATTTATTACGTAAATACAAATATTCCATATTATAATTTAAAAATTAATTCTACTGATACCCAAGATACTTTTGATATTTATAATTTATTTGGCCCTAATTTAATTTCATATTATAGTGCTGAGGGTAATGCCAATGATTATTTTTCTAGAAATAATGGAACATTTGGTGGCAATACCACTACCATTAGTGGTGGAAAATATGGTCAGGCCTTTACTTTTGATGGAGGTGGTGATTATGTGGATTTAGGTACTGGATCTACTTTAGATTTGGGTACTACTTTTACAATAAGTGCCTGGGTTAAGCCAACCACTTTAAAAAATTATGCTGGTATTGTTAGTAAAGTGGTAGCTGATCGCGGAGGCGCTGGGTCTTATGTATTAGTAAATCATAATAATGGAACAATCGGGGCGGCAAACGGTGTTGCCTGGTCTTTTTCAAATAATGCCGGTATAACCGCGGGTAATTGGTATTTGTTAACCTGGGTTTTATCCGGTGGAAATATTTATTTTTATGTGAATGGTGTTCCTTATAATTTTTCTTCTTTTACTTATACAGATAATATTGCACATAATGTTTTTATCGGTAGTTGGTATAATCCGAGCAATTCATATGATTTTAGTGGTTTGATAGATGATGTTCGTATTTATAATAATGTTTTATCTCAATCAGAAATTTCCTCCTTATATAATTGGAACGGAGTGGTTGCTACCAGTACTTCTCTTAATCTTTTAGGGGCATTAACAATTTCTAGTGGTATTTTTAATACTCCTGACACTTTAAACCTAGCTGGTGATCTCCTACAAACAGGGGGAACTTTTAATGCCACTTCAACTACTTTAGTTTTAACTGGTACTAATCAGATTGTTTCTTTTATTGGCACCACTACCATCGCCAATTTAACCAAATCTGTGACTTCAAGCGATACATTAATATTTAGTACTTCCACTGATCCTTTAATCATTACAGGTACCACCACCTTTAGCGGTACTAGTGGAAATTTATTATCTCTTCGTTCTGCTATTGAAGGTACTCAATGGAAATTTGATCCTCAGGGTACTCGGGATTTTTCTTATTTGGACGTACAGGATTCATACAATATATCCTCGACAGCCATTAACACTTCAGAAATTTTAGGATTTGTCGATTCGGGTAACAATACTGGCTGGAGTTCCACCCAATCTACATTAACGGTTTCAAGGCAGGGTAGTCAGGTGGCCACTACTTCTATTCCAACTATTACAAATCATCAAGATTTAGGTGGAGCATTTACTTTTATTAAAGATAATAGCACTAGCGATGTTACCTCTATTGTTCTTCACCAAGTAGGTTCTTTGCCAGCTGATGAAAATATTTCTAATTTAAAATTATATTATCAAGTTGCGGATACTTGTTCCTCTACTAAACCAATAGACGCCACCTTATTTGGCACCGGTTCTACTTTTGTAAATAATATTTCTACTACTACTGGTACAATGTCTGTCGGTACCAGTAATGTTTGCGTATATCCTACTTATAATATTGCCACCGCCTCGAGCGAACAATTTATTGGTTATTCTATTGATTTAGAAATTACAAACCCTTCCACTGATGTGGTGGCTACTGGTGTAACGATTAGTTCTACTGACAATATAAATATTTCTGGGACTACGATAATAGTGGATGAAAGTATTGCTACTTCAATTCTTTCTTTAAGAATGAATGATCCTCTCAAAGACCCCACAGTTTTTTATTTAAAAAATAATGCCGTGTGGAAAAAAGAGGGGGATGCCAATCCTATACGTCTAACTAATCCAAACCTAATTGTTCAGGCACTTACTTTTACTAATCTAACAGCGGCTAATAGTGGTGGAACAGTAAAAATAGAATTAGTCATTTCAAATATGGACACTGGTAATCAAGCCACTTTTCTAAATGTGACGAGAACTTATGGAACTACCGCCACAGTAAAGGCTTGGTGAGGAAATTAAAAACCCTTGGAATATTCTCAGAACGATTAGCCCGCCTTGCCGTCGAGGCAGGTCTTCGTTAAGTGAAGAGAGTATTCCAGGGGTTTTTAAAATGTAATTATTTCTTGTCTGTATCTACAAATGATAGTCCCATCTTTTGATTTTTAGCTTCAAATAGTAATACTTTAAAAGTATAGCTTTTACCAAGCTCCAGTTTTTCTTTCATTTTAGCTTCAGAACCAAATTCAGAAATATGCACCAAACCTGAAATTCCTTCTTCAATGGAGGCCAGAGCTCCGTGCCTATTAAATTTGATCACCACTCCTTTTACTTCATCACCTTTTTTATATTTCTTTTCCGCTTCGGTCCAAGGATTTTCTTTTAATGCTTTTATAGAGAGAGAAACTTTACCATCTTTTACTTCTATCACTTTAACATTTACTTTTTCACCCACTTTATAAAAAGCTCGAGGATTTTCCACCAGGGTCCAATCTACTTCGGAAATATGAACTAATCCCTCTAATCCCTCCTCAATTTTTACAAAGATACCAAAGTCCACAATGCCGGTTATTTCACCTTCACAGACATCACCTACTTTATATTTATCAACAATTTTTTGTTTACTTTTCTTTTCAATATTTTTTTCCGAGAAAATCAATTTACCTTCTTTAGGTAGGGCGGTAATAATGGCCACAGAAATTTTCTGACCAACTAATTTTTTTAATTCATCTAAAATCTTATCCTTATCACCATCATTTATTTTTGGATAATGTTCGGTTTTTAGTTGGGAAGCGGGGAGAAAACCTTTTATTCCTTGCCAAGTAATAATTAATCCTCCTTTGTTGGCCTCAGCTACTGGTAATTCCAAAACTGTTTTATTTTTAATGGCTTTTTCTGCCTCATCCCAAATTAGAGCTTGTCTAGCTTCTCTCAGAGATAATTCTATATAACCGTCCTTGTTGCCCAAATCTACTACTTTGGCCGCTACTTTATCTCCAATATTTATTTTCTTGATAATATCACGGGCATTGATAAATTCTTTACCAAAAATTATACCAGTACCAAATGGTTCAAGGTTGATATAAACACAAGATTTCTCAATACCAATCACTTCTCCTTCCACTACATCACCAATACTGGCTGGATTAGCACTCTTTTCCACAATCTTAGTCATCAAGCTATCTTTCTTGAGTTTTAATTCTTTTTCCTCGGCTGTGGTTTCATCTACTATTTTTAATTTTTTTGCCATTTTATTATTTGTTCCAAAGTAAGAAATTTTCACAAGATTCTCTCCGCTTAACGCGGACTAATCGCTCCGAGAACCTTCTGAAAATTTCTCACTGCTGGTTAAAAAAATTCCGCCTATGGCGGAAACTTCGCCAAAAAGGTCCATTGGTAAACCGTCCCACTGGTGTTACTTCTTGCTACTGTTAATAACATAGAAAGTATATAATAATTACTGAAATTTTGCAACCTTGATAATATGCAGGGAATGTGCTACCTTAACAAAAGATAGTAAAAATAAAAGGAAAGGGGTGATTAATGAAAAAGAGAAAAAGAGGTGTTGGTAAGGTGCTCTGGGCAATTCGTGCGGTTCACGTTCTTTATCCAAAGAAAAAATGCCTTCGGAAGGTTTTCTATGGGTCAGACAAGGAGTCTGTTAATAAGGACTTTTATGATATTCATCAAGAGAGGTATCATTCAGTCTGGCGCGGATGGCTTTGTTCGTCTAATGCTGGCAATCTCAACTGGTAACAAAAATATACAGAGATATTCCTTCGAGCCCGGTGGTAGAAACACACCGGGCTCTTTTAATGCAAAAAATTTATGAAAAAAGAGTTGTATTTATATGCAGATTTGCTATAATATCAAGGTATGATTATCACTTATCAAGGAGTGGAATTTTTTAAAGTTCAGTTTGGGGATACTATCCTGGCTTTTAACCCTATTTCTAAGGAAAGCAAGTTTAAACCGACCCGTTTTTTTGCTGATGTGGCCTTGGTTTCTACCAATCATCCTGATTTTAATGGGGTAGAAAACCTTTCTTATAATGGTAAGGATCCGCTGGTCATCTCTGGCCCCGGTGAATATGAGACAAAAGGTGTATTCATAAAGGGTTTTCAATCCAAATCAAATTATGGTGGCAAGGAAAAAATAAACACCGTTTATACGGTCGTTTTGGAGGGGATGACACTTTGTTTTCTCGGTGCTTTGTCAGATGAAAAACTTAGTCCAGAATTTTTGGAAGCAATAGAAGATATTGATGTTTTATTTTTACCTATTGGTGATGAAGGAGTATTAGATCCAGCCAAGGCAAATAAATTAGCGGTAACTTTAGAACCTAAAATTATTATTCCAATGCATTATGGTGACGTGGGTACTGCTAATTCTTTGAAAAAGTTTTTAAAAGAAGCAGGAGAAGAGAGTGTTAAGTCGGTGGATAAACTCACATTAAAGAAAAAAGATTTGGAAGGAAAAGAAGGAGAAGTGGTATTGTTAAGTCAAACCAATTAATTTTTATGGGTTTTTTAAATATAATTAGACAAAAATCAGATAGTCAAAAAAGCCTTTTTTCTATTGTGACGGCTTTAGTCTTAACTTTTTTTGTGGTTGCTTTATGGTTTTCATTTTCCAATAATTCTTCTGATGATCAAGTTAATAATGATAAATTAAGTTCCATCAGTCCAATGCAAGTTATAAAAGAAGAATTTTCTAAAATGTTTTCTGTTTTTGATTCAAATATATCTGATTCAGCTAGCAGTAGCCCAATTATTGTAGAAATAGTTCCAGATTTAGCTACCAGTTCTGGTACTAGCACAAAATCAAATACAGAAATCAGTACCACTAGTAAAAAATAATTAATAAAATTATGGCTAAAGAAGAAATAAAAATAGAAAAAGTTCCAGAGAAGGGTATATCCGCCAGAAATATTACCGTGGAAATGAAAGAGTCATATTTGGATTATGCCATGTCCGTTATCACTCAGCGTGCTTTGCCTGATGTGCGTGATGGTTTGAAGCCCGTACACAGAAGGATACTTTATGCCATGCATGAAATGGGTTTGACCTCTGGTGCCAAGACAAGAAAGTCAGCGGCGGTGGTTGGAGAGGTGCTTGGTAATTTTCACCCACACGGTGATGCTTCCGTTTATGATGCCATGGTCAAGATGGCACAGGATTTTTCTTACCGTTATCCCTTGATAGTCGGTCAAGGAAACTTTGGAAACATTGATGGGGATTCGGCAGCTGCTATGAGGTATACCGAAGCCAAAATGTCTAAAATTTCTGGTGAATTATTAAAAGATTTGGAAAAAGAAACAGTTGAATGGCGACCAAACTATGATAATACTAGAAAAGAACCAGATGTTTTACCAGCCGCTTTACCAAACTTACTTTTGAACGGAACATTGGGAATTGCTGTGGGTATGGCCACAAATATTCCGCCACATAATCTTAAAGAAGTAGTGGAAGCCACTGTCCATTTGATTGATAATCCAGAAGCTACCACTGAAGACTTACTTGGTTTTATTAAAGGTCCAGATTTTCCCACTGGAGGTGTAGCCTATAATCAAACAGATATTACTCATGCTTATTCTACTGGTCGGGGTGGTGTAGTGACGCGTGGAGTGGCCGAGATAGTAGAAGATAAAAAAGGAAATTTTCAGATTATTATTACCTCCATTCCTTATCGAGTAAATAAGGCCGAATTAATTATTGCAATTGCAGATTTGGTGCGAGAAAAGAAAGTGGAAGGTATCAAAGGTTTGCGCGATGAAAGTGCCAAAGATCTCCGTATTGTCATTGATTTAAAACCAAGCGCTCAACCGCAAAAAGTTTTGAATTTTATATATAAACATACTCAGTTAGAGGAAGCTTTTCATTATAATATGGTGGCTCTGGTAGATGGCGTGCCACAAACCTTATCTCTTAAATCATTTTTGGATGAATTTATTGATCACCGCAAGATTATGGTGAAGCGTCGAACGGAATTTGATTTAAAAAAGGCGGAGGCACGTGAACATATTCTGTTAGGTTTAAAAAAAGCCCTTGATCATATTGATGAAATTATAAAATTAATCAAGAAATCAAAAGATATTGAAGATGCGAAAAAGAATTTGATGAAAGCTTTTAAATTTTCAGAGATCCAAGCTCAAACCATCGTGGATATGAAGATCGGTAGATTATCTGGTCTGGAAAGGCAAAAAATTGAGGATGAACTCAAAGAAGTCCAAACTTTAATAAAATTTTTGAAGGATATTTTGTCTAGTGCTAAAAAAATACTCGGTATTGTAAAAAGTGAGTTGCAGGAGACTGCCTTGAAATATGCCGATGATCGAAAGACCAAGATTGTGAAGCAGGGAGTGGGTTCGATGTCAGATGAGGATTTGATTGCAGATGAAGATAATGTGCTGGTGTTGACAACCGGGGGATATATTAAAAGGACAAATCCTGATGAATATAAAAAACAAAGACGTGGGGGCATCGGCGTAGTGGATTTGGATACTAAGGATGAAGATTTTGTGGTGAATTTCCTGACAGCTTCCACTCATAATGATATTCTTTTCTTTAGTGATAAAGGTAAGGCCTATCAAATAAAAATGCATGAATTACCTGAGGGAAGACGGGCCACTAAAGGCAAAGCTTTGGTAAATTATTTGTCCATTTCTCCTGAAGAACGAGTTACTTCTGTTTTGGCGATGCCCAAGGAATTAAAAAATTCTAAATTGTCTTTGATGATGGTAACCAAGCAAGGTGTATCTAAAAAGGTGGATGCGGCTGCCTTTCATGATGTACGTCGAAGTGGTTTGATTGCTATCAGTTTACATGATGGAGATGAATTAACCTCTGTACAGTTTGTGGCTCCAACTAATGAGGTTATTTTAGCCACAGCGAAGGGACAGTCAATAAGATTTAAGGAATTAGATATTCGAGAGATGGGTCGTAACGCCGCTGGCGTCCGAGCCGTCAAACTTCGCAAGGGAGATTTTGTGGTCAGCACTGATATTGTTAAAAAAGAAATGGATAATCCAGCTTTCTTTGTAATCAGTTCAAATGGTTATGGTAAAAAAACTTTATTAAAAGAATATAAAGTTCAAAAAAGAGGCGGTTCAGGTATTAAAACTATGAAAGTAACGGCAAAAACAGGGGATATTATGTCCGCCAAGGTTTTGACTTCCGAACATGAAGAAATCGCCGCTATTTCCAAGAAAAGTCAGGTGATTAGAGTGGAAACAAAAGAAATTCCGACTTTAGGCCGTCAGACTCAAGGGGTAAGAATTATGAAATTACGTGAAGGTGATCTTCTCGCTTCTATTACTTGTTTGTAAACTCTATCCACAGTATAATATCTGTATATGTTCTCTGATCCGGAAAATAATATAAAACAGTTTGCTTTGTCCTCCGGTATGCAAGTGGCAGATTTTGGTTCTGGTTCGGGTTTTTATGCCATGGCTGCTGCACGTGCGGTGGCACCAGACGGCAAGGTATTTGCTGTGGATATCCAAAAGGACTTATTACAGAAGCTGAAGAACGGCGCTAAACAAAATCATTTAAATAATCTGGATATAATCTGGGGTGATTTGGAGCATTTGGGCGGGACAAAGCTCCGGGAGAATTCCCTTGATGCCGTGGTGGTGGGTAATTTGTTTTTTCAAATAGAAAATAAAGATGCTTTATGTTTAGAAATTAAGAGGATTTTAAGACCTAATGGGCGGGTTTTGGTTGTGGATTGGGCGGGTTCTTTTGGAGGAATAGGTCCTCAGGAAAAAGATGTTGTTTCTAAAATGAAAATAACCACTCTTTTTCAGGATCATGGTTTTGTTCTTGATCGAGAGATATCAGCTGGCGCTGAACATTATGGTTTAATATTTAGAAAAATTAATTAAATGAAAAATACTAAACTATTTCAATATGTCGTGATGGGCGCTTTCATTTTTTTTATTGTTGTGGGGATGATTATGTTTGCCACCTTTCGTGCTGATGATCAGTCTCAAACTAATATAAATATTTCTATATGGGGGACTTTATCTGATGATTCCTTTACTTCTTTTTATAATAAATATTTTAATGAGGCCAATATAAAATTTACTATTAATTATACGGAAAAAGATCCAGCCATATTTGATCGGGACTTGGTAGAAGCACTGGCAAGTGGTAATGGTCCAGATGCTATTATCCTTCCGGATGATTTGATTGTTCGTTATTCTAATAAAATTTACACTATTCCTTATTCTGTTTTACCTGAACTTACTTTTAAACAAACCTTTATTCAAGAAGGGGATCTTTATTTGAATAGTACTGGGGCTTTAGCCCTGCCTTTTAGTGTGGATCCACTTGTGATGTATTGGAATAAAGATATTTTTAATAATGTTTTTGTCACCAAACCACCGGTTACCTGGTCAGAAATTTCTGCATTAGTATCAAAAATTACAAAGAAAGATCAAGCTCAAAATTTGATCAGAAGTGCTGTGGCTTTGGGTGAATTTAGAAATATTAATAATGCTAAGGAAATATTTAGTGCGCTTTTAATGCAGGCAGGTAATCCCATCGTTAGAATTAGTACTGATGGAATATTAAGTAGCACATTAGAAGACAATTTTGATTTAAAGATTTCTCCAGCCATCTTATCATTGGAATTTTATACTAATTTTTCTAATCCAGTAAAAAAAGATTATTCCTGGAATCGGTCATTAGCTAACTCTCTAGATGTATTTACTAATGGTGATTTAGCTATTTATTTTGGTTTGGCCTCAGAATATATGACTATAAAAAATAAAAATCCCAATTTGAATTTTGATGTGGCTCTTTTGCCACAAATTGCCAAGGCCAAAGTAAATAGCACCTTTGGGCATATGTTAGGTTTAGCTATTATGAAAAATTCCACTAATCCAGCGGGAACATATACTGTTTTAAGTACATTGGCTAGTGCTGAAGCCGTTCCTTATTGGACAAATGTTTTTAATATTCCATCAGCTCGACGGGATATTTTAAATCAGACCGAAAAAAGTGCTGTAAAAACCGTGTTTAATAATTCAGCTATTATGAGTAAAGGTTGGCTAGATCCAAGTAGTAAAGGAACAGAAATGATTTTCCAGGAGATGATAGAATCATATACTACTGGCCGAGAAAATATTGATAGTGTTATTAATACAGCTTCAGATCAGATTGATAATTTAATAAATAATAAATAATATGTTTTTGAATAATAAAAAAATCACAAAAATTACTTTCGTTCTATTATTTTTTGTACTGTTTTTTCCAGTTTTGTCCCACGCAGCCCTTGTTAATTGTGATGGGGTAACAGTTAAATGTGATTTTGGTGCTTTTATTAGTTTGATTAATGGAATAATTAATTGGATTATCAGTATTGCTGGAATTATTTTTACCATTTCCTGTATTTGGGGTGGTTTTCTGTATCTGACTTCAGGAGAAAATCCTGGTAATAAAGAAAAAGCAAAAAGCATCCTCTGGAGTACTCTTATTGGATTTGTTATAATACTTACAGCTTGGTTAATAGTTCATACAATATTAGTTACTTTAGTTCCTGCCGGTAGTGGTACCAATTCAATATTTAATTTTATTGGTGGTAGATAATAAATAATAATATGTTAAAAATTAATTATAAAAAAACTTTAGCTTTTCTTATCTCTTTTTCCCTCTTGATACCATTTTTTATTTTATTTGCGGGAGAAATTGGTGGAGCTGGAGCCCCTACAATCACCAATCCTTTAGGAACTGATAGTGTAAAAGTACTTTTATTGAGAATTATGAATCTGGTGGCTAGTGTGGGAGCAATTGTTGTCGTATTTTTTATAATTTATTCTGGCTATAAGTTTGTTACAGCTGGGGATAGTGATACGGATAGAACAAAAGCTAAAGATATCTTTTTTTCTACAGTAATTGGTGGGGCTATTCTTCTTGGGGCAGATGTGATTGCTAATGTGGTGGTAAATACCGTGAAAGCCACCACTGGTGTATTAAAGTAATTATTAATTAACCTTTAAAAAAAATGCAAAATGATACTTTCGCTGATTTAATAAATAATGTGTTCATCGGTAATATTATAAGGCCTTTAGTACCCCTTTTGATTAGTTTAGCATTGGTAATTTTTATTTATGGAATTGTTCTTCTGATGTTTTCAGAAGGGGGAGAAAAGAAAGAAGAGGGAAAACAATATATGTTTTGGGGAATAATTGGTATTTTTGTCATGGTATCTGTTTGGGGTTTAGTGGCCATATTACAAAGAACTTTTAATTTAGAAAACACACCTCAAGTCATACAAATGAATGTTTCTGGTGGAAGCGTTTTTGACTCAATTTTTTAGTCCCAGAATTGTTTTTGTTAACTAATTAATAGCAATTTGCTCGTTTTTTTAAAAAAAGCTATAATTAAGGGGTAAAAATAATCAAAGGTCGTGTTTAAAATTTAAAATAATTTAATTTTTTGTGAAAAGAATATTTATTAGTTTAGGTTCATCCATTATTCTTAGTTTGCCAATATTAGTTTTGGCCCAATTTTCTGGTGGTTCTGGTGGCTATTTAGGTTCAATGATTGTTTATATTACCGGTTTATTGAATAGTTTGGTAATTTTATTGGTCTCACTTTCAGTCGTCTGGTTCATTTGGAATGTGATAAAGTATGCCATGTCCAGTGAAGAGGATGGTAAGGAAAAGGCCAAGAGTCAGATGATCTGGGGTATTATTGCAATAACAGTTACTGTTTCAATTTGGGGTATAGTAGCTATATTAAGGAATACCTTTGGCCTCAATACTAATATTGGTGTTCCATCAAGTATAGACAATATGATTCCCGGAGTTGTTTCTGGTAATAAAGCCAATATTAATAATAATCCTTACGTGGAAGATCCTGGTTCGGCTGATAATACGTACGGGTATTAAAGTCATTAGTGTTTATTAGGTTTATTAGGTTTATTAATTTATTAGTTAATTATCCGCCGGCGCTTAAGAAAGCTATGGCGAGACAAAGAAAATATGAAAAAAATAGTTAAAATTGTTGCGGGGTCAGTTTGGGCATTGCCTTTTATGGCTTTAGCTCAAAGTGTTAACCCAAGTTATTTGCAGTCACTTATCGGTAGTGCCAAGGCCCTTCTGGACCAGTTGGTGGTCTTCCTTATTGCCCTTGCCGTAGTATGGTTTATCTGGAATGTAATTCGTTATACTATGTCCTCAGATGAAGAGAAGAAGGCAGCGGCTAAGAGTCAGATGATCTGGGGTATTATTGCCATTACAGTTATTGTTTCTGTTTGGGGCCTAGTAGCTATCTTACAGAATATGTTTGGAGTAAATTCATCTGGTGCACAAAATGTTCGAGGTTTCTTACCACAATAATATTCTGAATGAAATTCAGGATAATAATCAGTAACTCTTATGGAAGCTAAAACTTTAATTCAAAACATTTTGACTAATATTGTAAATCCACTCATTACTTTGATGGTGGCGATAGCTGTCCTATATTTTCTTTGGGGAGTATTTCAGTTTGTTCGTAATGCAGAAAGCTCTGAGGAAAGAAAAAAGGGTGGCATGAATATGTTTTGGGGAGCTATTGGGTTATTTATTATGGCTACCGCTTATGGGATATTAAATTTAATTTTAGGAACAATAGGGAAGTAATGTTTTATTTTAGGTAATAAAAAAGCCGGCGTTCATCTTTTGATGTACGCCGGCTTTTAGGTTTGGAAACCTTACTTTCTTTTTAAGGCACAAGCGCATGGTCGGCCAGATCTATCTGTCATTTGGCCAATCCAAATTTGATTGCCAACTTTTCTCATGTATATACTACCGGCATCTTTTGGTTGTTCTTGTGACCATACCCCAGCAAATTGATCGCCGGATTTACTTAATAAGTAACGACTCACTTCTGTTACACCTCTATATTTATATGGTGTATCAAACCAGAGAGATTCAGAATCATTTTTTATAATTCTTACCTCAAGAGTGTTACTGTTCAGTCCACGATCATATTCTCCCGGTGGTAGACTCCAAGTCAATACCCATTCTTCTGCCGGTTGAACAGACGGAATTTCTGACTTTGCTGTTGTAAAGGGTGTTGATTTATCATTGTGGAAGTTAATTAGCGACCACACAATAAATTTGAATATTATCAGACCAATCACCCAGATAAATATTTTACCTACAGTTTTCCATTTTGGAATAGGATCAATTTTAACTACGATCATTGCAATTACACCAATTAAAAGACTAGCAATAGTAAGTGTAGCAATAATCCATGTGATAGTTATCATTGTTTCTCCTTTTTATCTATTGGTATTGCTATGGCGGAATTTCCACTATTGACTAGTGTAGTCAGATTTTCCATTGAGCTATGTTTTTCAGCTGTGATTACCTGTGCTGTGGCTTTTGAATCAGCCCCCAAACTCTCATGTTTTTTGCTGTAAACATCCGCTTCAGCGTTACCTTTTAGAGTTATTGCCGTAGCTATACTTGTGGCAGCCAATTTGTCTGCCTCAGATTTGATTTTTACTGATTTAGCATAAGCTTCTGCATCCTTGATTTGCTTTTGGGCATATTGTTCGGCCACAAAAGGAGCTGAAAAAGCTTTCTTTGTTTCTTCATCAGCAAAGTCTATATCCACGAGATTTATTACATCAATATGCTGACCGCAGCTTTCATCCAGAGAAATATTGCCAACCCTTGGTGTGTTAAGGTCAAGAATTTTTCTGATAAAATCAGAATTTCTAACCTCATTCACGTCTACATTTATTTCTCGCCCCTCATTTTGGGTAGAAATCAAAGTTTTAATATTTCTTCCTCCAAAAAAATCTCGACTGGCAGCTAAAACAGCTGCATAAACCAGAATAGTCCAGCTAATGGGCAAGCTTAAGGCTCTAGCCGCATCAGTAGTTGATAATTTTAGTTGAAGTTTTACTTTCAGGCGGACGCCGTCTTTAGTTACAAACTGAGCTACTAGCGGGTATGAACCCTCAAGAAATATAGAGGAAGCTTCTTTTTCTGTATATCTTAATTCACCATCACTACCTTCTATAGCATCAACGGCAATTTTATAACTGTATACATCATCCAACCCTATAAAATATACGCCAAAGAATTTCCACCAGAAACCTTCAGTTTTAAGCTCCCCATCCTCAATTTTACCAGTTTCTTTATTGACATGTTTTCCTTTTCTGACTAGATTGTCAAAAAATCCCACAATTTTTCCACCACGTTTCCTGGCCTTGATTCGGCCTAATTTTGGACTAGAAAAAAAAGTATCCTTTTCAGCTAGTATAGGAATAAAGACTCTACCCAACAGGTACAAACCCAAAGGTAAAAAAACTGTTAACATTATTACGTCAATCACGAGTAACATTATTACATTCATCTTACACCACCCTCTCGCACATAAGTGCAACTACGTTTAACTAACATTTTTGTTTCCAAACTTGTCAAAGAACTAGAAAAAAGAAGGAATACCCTTCATTTTCGTCTACTAATAACCTTAACATAGTTTGATTATTAATCAATAATTCCATATTAAAAAACCGGGTATCACTTAGGATACCCGGCTTTATTTTATAGGTTTGGAAACCTTACTTTCTTTTTAATGTGCAGAGCCTAGTCGTTTCATCTTGGAGTTTATATTGGCCTGACCAAACATTACCTGTTTGCTTGTACATGGTAAGCTCACCGTGATCATCATCAATGTAACTTACCCAGGTGCCAACAAGAATATCTCCAACCTCATTTAAACGTAAACCAGCAATATTTTCTCTTTTATTATTGCGGTAGCGTTGAATCACTGCCTGTAGCAGTCCTGCTTCTCTTTTAGTTATCTCAACTTCAAAAATTGGTCTGTCACCATTTTTGTTTACTTGAGTAAACACCCATTCTTCTACCGGTTGAACCACTGTGATTTCAGAACTTGTCATTGCTACTGATTTCTGTACCTGGAAACTTGTTAGCCACCAGGTTAGAAACGCAATAACTATTAGACTGATAATCCAATAAACAGTGCTGTAGTTTCTTGTTTGAGATAGAAACAGGAATAATCCAGAAGGACTTGAACCTTTCTTCATATGCTTCAGAACAGCAAAGGCTATGAATGGTGATGCCAAAAATAGGCAAATCAACATCACAGAACCCCAAAATATTCCAAAGTAATAGAAGATAACTATCATAAGGGATAGTGCCATTGCAGATATCAATTTTTTCATTTTTTGCCTTTCTTTTTTGAGTTGGTTGAACCACCTGTTGAGATATTAGTGGAAACACCTGCTCCACCCTCAACCAATGTTCCAAGTCCAGTTTCTGCTAGAGCTTTTGTCCTCATTATTGATAAAGCAATCCTCTCTGCCTGCTCTACACTCATATCTCCATCTTTTGTTAGTTCCTTAATTGTTTCAAGAAGAATCTTTTTTTGTTCCCTCATATCTTCTTGTTCAGCGATTTTTATTGCCCTTATACCAGCAGCTTCTTGATTTTTTTCGAATCTCTGCGTATTAGCTGCTTGTATTCTGGCCACATTTTCTGTTCCACCCGCCAATTCATAATCAACGTAGGTAACTTTTTCAGTTTCGAAAGTCACACCGTAGGTCTGAATTTCGGCCATATTGTCGATTACTTCTTGAACTAGCTGGCAGTATGTGGCTTTACCATCCACTCCTTTTTTAGGTGCTTTTTGTTCAATCAATTCATCTTGGCTTGTATGTCCAAGAAAACTTTGAACAAAACGCATAAGTTTGCCCTCAACGCCTGCCACCCAGTTTGTGGCAACAAAAGCTAGATGAGGATCTTCAATTGTTGCTTGAAGCATAAACTTAATGTTGACCAAAATTCTCTCAAATTTTTGATCATCTCCTTCGGAGTTTTCTCTGGTTTTTTCATTATCAGAGTCTTTACCTAAAACCAATTCCTTCAAATTAAAACCGAAGGTTTTAGTAATGGCAAAAGTGGAAATGGGTTGGTCTTTGCGTTCAATAAAATTACTTCCTTCAACGCTGATCCAACTCATTTTTTTTTCAAGCAATGTATGAATAAAAGGAATACCTATAAAGCGTATACCTAACAGTCTTTCAACTGGTCCAAGTTGCTGTATTTCTTCGCCCGGTAGATTTTTTGAAACAAACTTACCCAGTGGGTAGTTAATCTCATTTATCAGCTTCATATTCTTGGAGTTGTAAATTATTTTAATTACTTCTCCACCCTTAATTACGAAGGCAAATCGATTGATTGCCATAGTGACATAAAATGTATTTAGGTCACTTTTAGAGAATATGATTGCTGATATGAGATATACAGATGTTGTAATCAAAAAAAACAAGCAAACCCACACTGAATAACTGATTAATGAAGTCATTTTTCACCATCCTTTTGCGCATTGCGCAATTTATTTAACTAACATTTTCGTTTCCAAACCTGTCAAAGATCTGGTAGGGGACATTCCCCAAGTGAGGCGTGTGGCCTCGTTTTTATCTAATGAGATACTAGCATATTTTATTATCAAAGTCAAGTAAGAGAAAAATCTAAATAGTATTGAAGAATAAAGGTATAATGTGCGCGGGAGAGGACTTGCACCTCCATGCCTTGCGGCACTAGCTCCTAAGGCTAGCGTGTCTTCTATTTCACCACCCGCGCAAATATTCGTCCTGTCATCACAAGTATTTTTCTGCTGAAAAATCTCGCGATCCCACCTCGTGCCGTCGCACTCCGGCTCGGAACAATGTAAAATAAAATTATAGGAATAATTTTTTATATTTACATTGTCCGCCCAGTAGGGATCGAACCTACGACCTTATCCTTAAGAGGGATCTGCTCTACCAGCTGAGCTATGGGCGGATATAATTTAAATTGTTTTAAAAACAATCTTAATAAAATACCAGAAAAAATGGATTAAATCAACTGTGCCCGGAGTGGAAAATCTTCCATTACATGGACAGTATAGGTTTCCCATTTTTTCACAATATGAATTGTTCAAAAATATGGGTGAACCTTTTTGCTTCCCACATAAAAGCAAAATTATTTGCTTTTTTCCGGCACAAAAATAAAACCATAAAATGGCTATTATTTTTGTGCCCGGAGTGGGAATCGAACCCACATCCCTTTCGAGACACGATTTTAAGTCGTGCGCGTATACCAGTTCCGCCATCCGGGCATTTTTTAAATATTCTTTTTTATTTTCTCCTCTAATAGCTTCAAACTATTATTGAGGCGTAGGGCGGAATTGAACCGCCGCATAAAGATTTTGCAGATCTTTGCCTTACCACTTGGCTACTACGCCGTGACTATATCTTAATTTTTTATTGTGATTTCGTCAATTCTTTGTCGGTGTTTTTCTCCTCGGTCAATGTCAAAGTGAAAGTAGGGCATACGGCCAGTATTTATTTTTTTACAGATAAATTCTCGAAATTCACCCAGTTGTCGGCGGGCAAACTCTAAAGCCGCATCTTGTTTATTTTCCGGTAGCACGGTAAAAAGTATTGTGGCTTCTTTGGCTTCCGGGGAAATCTTGACGTCAGTGACAGTAATTAGGGAAGCGCCACTGGACTCTCGTTGTAAAAAAATGGCGGCCCATTTTTTGATTTGATCTTTTAATTTTTCGTCTTTAAACGTGGTGGGCATTTTATTTTTGAATTATTTTATAAGCTTCTATTTTATCTCCTGGCGCCGGTATAATGGTGGATTGTAATTGACAGCCAAATTCTACTCCAGTTCGAACCTCACTGGTTTTCTCTTTCATTTGTTGTAATTCTCTGATTTTTCCACGACCCACTTCAATTTCTCTTCTTATTATTTTTACTTCATCACCAACTTTTATTTCTCCTTCCTCCACCCGCGCCCCAATAATATTTTTATCTTTTATTGTACTAAAAAATTTAAGGATTTTGGCTCGGCCGGTCATTTCTTCCACATTAACCTTTGGTGTTTTATCTTCAGCCATTTCCGCTAGCCATTCGGTTAATTTGTAAATAATATCAAATATTTTAATTTTAATACCAGATTTTTCAGCCGAAGTCAGAGCTTTGGCATCAGCTTTTACATTGAAACCAAGCACTAATGAATCAGCTTTACCAGCCAGCATATTGATATCATTTTCGGAAATATCTCCCACACCAAAATTAACAATCTTTACCTTCATTCGATCATTTTTTATTTTTTCTAATTCATGTTCAATCCCTTCTATTGATCCAGTCACATCAGCTTTGATAATGACATTAATCACTCCAGTATTTTCGGCTAATTCTTCAAAAATTTCTTTTTTAATTATGGGTTCATTATAATTGGCGACATAACTTAAGGCCTTAGTTTTATCATTAAATGTCACAAATTTATTACCCACTTTTGGTAGGGAATCAAAACCAATAATTCTGATTGGGGAGGAAAAGGTGGCCTCATTTATTTTTTTACCCAAGAAATTTTCCATAATTCTTGTTGGAGCCAGGGTCTTACCGCAAGCCACAAACATCCCACTTTTTATAGTACCGTCTTTGATAATCATAGTGGCTAGAATGCCTTTCTTCTTATCCATATTGGCTTCAATGATTATTCCTTCCGCATTTTTTGTCGGATCACCCTTTAATTCTTCTACTTCAGCTACTAACAACATCAAATCTAAAAGCTCATCCACTCCTTGTCCAAATTTGGCAGAAATAGGCACAAAGGGAACTGTGCCACCAAAACCTTCTAAGTAAATTTCGTTTTCCGCCAAATTCACCTTAGTTTTTTCTATATCGGCTCCTGGCCTGTCAATTTTATTTATAGCTACAATCATGGGAGTAGCACTTTCCTTAATAACCTGAAAAGCTTCAATAGTTTGTTTTTTTACGCCATCCTCAGCGGAAACTACCAATACAGCTATATCGGCGGCACTAGCTCCACGACGACGAATTTTAGCAAATGATTCATGACCAGGGGTGTCTAAAAAAGTAATTTTTTTACCTTTATGCACTACCTCATAAGCAGATATCTTTTGAGTGATACCGCCAGCTTCAGAATCTACAATATTAGTTTTTCTAATATAATCTAGGAGGGTACTTTTACCATGATCAATATGCCCCATGATACAGATCACGGGTGGACGCTCTATTTGCTTTTGTGCATTCTCTTTGGCCATATGGGTTTTTAAATTTGAAATTTAAACGTAAAACGTTCATTTTTTTACTTTTTTATGGAATCCTTAGCCTTGGTCATGGCCTCTTTTTCTTCACTAGTTAATTCATATTCAGAATTCAAATTTTTAATAGGTTTGGAAAAAATACTGATATGATCTCTGGAATACATACTGGAAATAATTACACCGTTTTTTTCCTCATTTAGGAAAGCCGTGGCAAAACTTTGGTTACCGCCGGATCCATCACCCCGAAAAGGATTAAAACGGACGGTTTCTACTCCCGTAATTGATTTTTTTATGCGGGCGTCATTGTCCTTAAAAGTTTCTTCTGTTTTTGTTTGAAACTTTCTTAAATCATTTATTTCATTGGTAACTATTTCCATTGTTTCATCAAGGTTTTTACTCTTGCCAACCAGGAGTTTACCCAGCTTGTTTTGAAGCCAGATAATCCAAGAAAACAAAATAATTATGATCAAGGTGCATCCACCTAATATATACATTTCAAGATTCATACAGTTAGGGATTATACAGTATTTTTAAGTGATTTGCAAAGTAATAGTCTTTTATATAGTATTGCCTAATATGAAGAAAATGATTTATTTAGACAATGCTTCCACTACTCCTGTGCGAAGGGAAGTGATAGAGGTGATGATGTCTTTTTGGAGTATAAATTTTGGTAATCCAAGCTCTATAACAAAAATAGGGGTTTTGGCCAAACAGGAAATAGAAAAAGCTAGAACAGTTATCGCCACTTATCTTTCGAGATTGCCTAAAGAAATTATTTTTACCTCAGGAGGTACTGAATCAAATAATCTGGCAATTTTTGGGGTGGTAAAGTCTCTAGCAAATAAAGGAATAAAAATTTCTAATATGCATTTTATTTCCACTAATATTGAGCACAGCTCAATCACTGAATGTTTTAATGAGTTAGAAAAACAAGGAGCCACAGTAGATTATTTGAAAGTAAAAGAAACTGGAATTATTGACTCTCGAGATTTAAGAAAAATGATTAAACCAAATACAGTTTTAATTTCTATCGGCTATGCCAATAATGAAATTGGTACTATTCAACCAATCAGGGAAATTTCCAAAGAAGTGAGATATGCCAGAAAAACTAATAAAATTATTATTGATAAAAATGAAGAAGAAATGGGGCTATATCCGTATTTTCACACTGATGCTAGCCAGGCTGGGTTGTATTTGAATTTGAATATAAATGAGCTGGGTGTTGATTTGATGACTTTAGACGCTCAGAAAATTTATGGTCCAAAAGGAGTCGGTATTCTTTTTAAAAAAACTAATGTAAAGTTTTCTCCGATTATTTTAGGAGGCGGGCAGGAGGGTGGTTTGCGATCAGGGACAGAAAATGTTCCTTTAATCGCCGGTCAAGCTAAAGCTTTTGAACTAGTGCGAAAGAGTTTTGAAAGGAATGCCCAAAAAATAAAAATTATCCGTGATTATTTTTGGCAAAAAATTCAGAAAGAAATTCCAGAGGCTATTTTGAATGGAGATTTAGAAAATAGATTACCAAATAATTTGAATATTTCTATTCCAGGTATTAATTCTGAATTTACTGTATTGTGTTTAGATGAAGAGGGAATTGTCTGTTCCACAAAAAGTGCCTGTAATCATGATGAGGATAGTTCGTTTGTAGTTAGAGCTCTTGGACGAGATAACGTCTTGGCGAAATCATCTTTACGTTTTACTCTCAGTGAAAATATCAATAAAAAGAATATTGATTATGTGGTTTCTAAACTTAAAAATGTTATTAAAAAACAATTAAAACAGAATTTTAATTAAAAACTTGATTATTTATAAATTAGTTATATAATACGAAATATGGATATGGAAAAACTCACAAAACAACAGATTGTACTTGTGACACTACTTGTTAGTTTCGTCACTTCTATTGCGACCGGTATCGTGACTGTGGCTCTTATGGATCAAATGCCACCAGGTGTCACTCAGACTATCAATCGTGTGGTGGAAAGAACTATTGAAAAAGTAGTTACTCCTCCGACCAGTGGTAATGCCGCAGCAGTGGTAACACGAGAGACTATTATTGTAAAAGAAGATGATAAGGTAGTAGAATCTGTTGATAAGAATAAACAAAGTGTAGTGAGGATTTATACTAAAAATGATGATGTGGATCAGAGAGTTTTTGTTGGCCTTGGCTCAATTGTTTCTAAAAACGGTTTGATTGCTGCCGGGGAAGTTTTTGCCGATATAAATGGTCAATATATGATACAGACTGATAATAAAAATTGGTATAATGTATCAGTTTTATTTAAGAAAGACGGGGCACAGTTTTATTTTTTGAAAGTTCTTCAGGATGATAAAAATCCAGTCACTTTTGTTCCAATTAATCTTTCTGATTCAGATAGTTTAAAGCTTGGTCAGACGGTTATTGCTTGGGGTGGACTGACACAGAATTCTGTATTCACTGGTATTATTTCAAGTGTGGTTGACATTGAAGGTAAGCTTGATCAAACTGATGTGACCGCTTCCACTACTCCCGTCACACCACCAAGAGAAATTGTCGCTATAAATACTAGCATTAATACAGCGGATGCTCTTTCTGGTGCTCCTCTTTTGAATCTTTCTGGTGAAGTAGTGGGGCTTCGAGTCAGTCCAAATATTTCTCAATATAGTTTTTTGCCATCCAATATCTTAAAAAAAGAAATAGCCGCTATTATGGCACTTTAATTTTTTTTGTTTGATATTTTATTCTTTTTTGATATCATAAATTTATCTATAATTTTTTTATATGCCACCATTTAATAATTTTACAACTAAAGCCAAAGAAGTCATCAGACGAGCTCACGAGCTTACCATTGAACGTGGTCAAAATCATGTAAATCCCACTCATCTTTTGTTGGCTTTAATTATGCAAGAAGAAAGTATAGTTTCATCTATCCTGGATCATTTACAAGTAGATGTGATTTTACTGACTGATTCCTTATTAGAAATGATAGACAGTATTTCTCCCGGAACAAATATTTCTTCGCCAGCGATGCAACTTTATTTGACCCCTGAATTAGCTTCAGTTATAGAATCCTCTGGTAAAATTGCTAGAGAATTAAAAGACGAATTTATTTCTACCGAGCATCTTTTTGTAGGTATTTTAGATACACCCAGTCCGGCTCGGGATACTTTAGCTCGTTTTAAAATTGATCGTGTCAAAGTATTAAAAATTTTGGAGGAATTTAAAACAAATAATTTTAATGAAGTACCGACCATTAAAAAATATAAATCTGTTTCCAAATATACTAGAAATTTGACAAAAATGGCCAAAGAAAATAAGCTGGACCCAGTTATTGGGCGGGACAATGAAATTGGCCGAATAATCCAGATTCTTTCCAGACGGACTAAGAATAACCCTATTCTTATTGGTGAGGCCGGAGTGGGTAAAACAGCGATTGTCGAGGGTTTGGCTCTTCGCATGTCCACTGGTGATGTACCAGAATCATTAAAAGATAAGGAGTTAGTCTCTTTGGATTTAGGTTTGCTTATTGCTGGGACAAAATATCGTGGCGAATTTGAAGAGCGTTTAAAAAATATTATCAAAGAGATTGAAAGATCTGAAGGAAAAATTATTATTTTTATTGATGAAATTCACACAATTGTGGGAGCTGGTTCAGCCGAAGGGTCATTGGATGCCTCTAATATGCTTAAACCCGCTTTGTCTCGTGGTGAGTTTAGAACTATCGGTGCGACAACGACCAAAGAATATCAAAAAATTGAAAAAGATCCGGCCTTAACTCGTCGTTTCCAATCAGTGTATGTCAGTGAGCCATCGATCGAAGATGCCATTGCTATCTTGCGTGGTTTAAAAGATAAATATGAACTTTATCATGGTGTGCGTATTACCGATGATGCTATTATTGCTTCAGTAAATTTAAGCTCGCGTTATATCACAGATAGATTTTTACCGGATAAAGCTGTGGATTTGATTGATGAGGCGGCCTCGGCTTTGAAAATTTCTTTAGAAAATATGCCACCAATTCTTGAAGAGACACATCGAAAAGTTTTGCGTTTAGAAATAGAACGCGAAGCATTGAAAAAAGAAGCAGAAAATGGGGCCAAAAAAGCTAAAACTCGAACTAAAATAATTGAAAAAGAAATTGCTGATTTGAAAGAAAAGACTTCCGAAATAGAATTAAAATGGAAAAACGAAAAAGAGACCATTACCGATATTAAAGCAATAAAGAAGAGTTTGGAACAATCTCGCATTGAAGCCGAGGCGGCTGAGGTGCGTGTAGATTTAGCCAAAGCTGCTGAGATTCGTTATGGCCGAATTCCACAGATGGAAAAAGACTTAGATGCCAAGGTTAAGAGATTGAAGAAATTACAGAGTTCCAGACGAATGTTAAAAGAAGAGATTGGTGAAGAAGATATTGCTGATATCGTTTCGCGTTGGACCGGTGTACCGGTAACTAGGATGCTTGAAGCCGAAGCGGAAAAATTGAATCGGATGGAAGAGGAACTTAAGAAAAGGATTGTCGGCCAGGATGAAGCTGTTAAGAAAATTTCTGATACGGTAAAACGTTCACGAGCGGGGATTGCGGATCCAAATCGGCCAATCGGTTCATTTATTTTTCTTGGTCCGACTGGTGTGGGAAAAACTGAACTAACCAAAGCTCTGGCCGAATTTATATTTGATGATGATAAAGCTTTGATTCGAGTGGATATGTCTGAATTTATGGAGCGACATTCCGTCTCAAAACTTATTGGTTCACCACCAGGTTATGTGGGTTATGAGGAGGGAGGAAATTTAACTGAGATGATTCGTCATCGACCATATTCCGTCGTTCTCTTTGATGAAATAGAAAAAGCTCATCCAGAAGTATTTAATATTTTACTTCAGGTTCTTGATAATGGCCGGTTGACTGATGCCAAAGGACGAGTCGTGAATTTTAAAAATACCGTCATAATTCTTACTTCTAATATCGGTGCCCAGTATATTGATAAGATGGAGGAAATTGGCTTCAGTATGAATAAAGGTAAAAAGGGTGAATATGAGGATGTAAAAGAAAAAGTGACGAAAGCCCTAAAGGATCATTTCCGACCAGAATTTTTGAATCGTTTGGATGATATAATTATTTTTGATATTTTAAGTGAAAGTGCAGTAGCCAAAATTGTGGATATTCAGATTGATATTGTTCGTAAGAGATTGGAGGAAAAAGAAATTAGATTAATAATTAACAAAGAAGTTATCTCATATCTGGCAAAAGAAGGTTACAATCCACAGTATGGTGCTCGTCCATTAAAAAGATTAATTCAAAATAAAATTCTTAATCCGGTGGCCTCACTCATGATTTCTCGAGGTGTCTCTGCTGGTGGAATTATAAATATAAATTTAAAAGATAAAGAATTTACTTTTGATGTAAAAGGGAAGCGTGGCAAAATTTTGGGCTTGGAAAATAAAAAAGTTATGCTATCATAGTGCTACTGCGCCGGTCGTATAGCGGCTATTACAGGAGACTGTAAATCTCCCGCCCAATGGGCACCGTTGGTTCGAGTCCAACCCGGCGCACAAACAAAATCGCTTTAGCGATTTTTTTGTGGCCGGAGAAACTGATTTGAATCAGTTTCGGGTTGGACTCGAAAAGGTTCTCCCATATTTTTGAACTTTTACTAAAGTGAAAAAATGGGAAACCTGTACTGTTCATGTAATGAAAGAGACGCAAAGCGATCCAACCCGGCACACAAAATATTTAACTTTACAAAATAAAGTTATTTTTTGACTAAGGGATGGACGATAAAATTGTGGATATATTTGGTATTTTTTGTTATAGTATACTTCATGAAATTAACTCTTAATTTTACAGAGCTAGGGAAAAACGATGCTATGATTGCCGGTGGTAAGGGTGCTTCATTAGGTGAAATGACCCAGGCTGGCATACCAGTCCCTTCAGGATTTGTTATCCTTTCTACCACATTTGATGAATTCATTAAGGAGGCTGATTTGGTCCAAGAAATTGATGCTGTTATTGACGGTGTAAATCACAAGGATATAAACAGTGTTGAGGTAGCCTCAGAAAAGATTCAGGCTCTGATTAAAAATGCTAAAATGCCAGAGAGAATTGCTTCAGAGATAAAAACTAAATTTAAGGATTTAGATACTGAATTTGTGGCAGTTCGTTCTTCGGCTACTGCTGAAGATGGAGCCGACAATGCTTGGGCAGGACAGCTTGATTCATTCTTAAACACCAAAGAAGCTAATCTCTTGGAAAAGGTTCAACACTGTTGGGCATCACTTTTTACTCCAAGAGCTATTTTTTATCGTTTTGAGAAAGGACTTCATACAACAAAAATATCTGTGGCTGTAGTGGTCCAGAAAATGGTGAATTCTGAAGTGTCAGGTATTGCTTTCTCTGTTCATCCTGTAACTGAGGACAGAAATCAAATGATTATTGAAGCTGGGTTTGGTCTCGGCGAGGCGATTGTTTCTGGATCTATTACTCCCGATTCCTATGTGGTGGAGAAGGAGCCAAGAAGGATTATTGATATTAATGTTTCCACTCAACCCAGGGCACTGTACCGCGTAGAAACTGGTGGCAATGAATGGATTGGTGTCCCCGAACCAAAAGCTTCATCGCAAGTTCTTACTAAAAAACAAATTCTAAAATTTGCTGATCTGATAATGAAGATTGAGAATCATTATGGTTTTCCCTGCGATATTGAATGGGCGTTTGAGAAAGGGAAGTTTTACATTGTGCAAAGTAGGCCGATTACTACTCTTTCAAAACAAGGACAGGCAATTGTGAATAAGGAGGAGCAGTTACAATACGACAATAGCGACTGGTTTCTGACAATTACTCGTAATATGTCTTTTTGGCACCAATGTCTTTCTGATGAAGGGCACTATCATAATACCAAAGATTTTGGGGTAAACGCCAAATTACAAGTATTGCATATTACAGTTGATAGTACTCAAACAAGTTGTTTTATGACTAATCCAAATTATACTGAATACGCTAAGGCTGTTCTTGATGCAGTAAGTTCGGAAAAAGCCATTAAAAATTTAAAGATAAAATATTTTGAACTAGCGAAAAAATTGGAATCATCATTAAGTCAAGTAAAAAAGAATTTAACAATTACTTCCTTAGATAATTTTATAAAAGAATATAGACGATTTACTTCCGGGTTAATGATTACTGCAACTCTAGGAAGGTCGGGAGCTGAAAAACTTACTGCACTTCTTAAAGGACTTGGGTATAAAGATAATGAAATTCCGGAAATAAATGCCGTAATTACATACCCAGATAAACATACTCCACTTTTTAATTCACAACTTGATCTTTTGAGAATTGGTATTAAAGTTCAGAATGGTGAAATAAAGAATAAAGGCATTAAACAAGCTCTTGAGATTTGGCTTTCTCAACATAGCTATATTCCTGTGAATTTTTGTGAGGATCCGTGGACGTTTATTGATGCTAAAAACCAGCTAGAAAATTTTCTCAAAAAAGATTGTATGAAAGAGTATGAATTTGCTGAGCAAGGTCATAATGAACGAGTTGAAAAAGCAAGAAAACTTATTAAAAAAATAAATGATAATCAGGTTAAAGTATTGGCTCATGCGGTAGCAGAAGGAACATTTCTAAATGAATTTAGAAAGAATATTTTCTCAAAAATATCCCTTGATTATAGAAGCATATTCAAGCAAATTGCAATTCGTGGTGGATCAAAAAATTGGAGAGATTGTTTTTTTCTAACACCATATGAAATGATGGATATAGTTTTAGGTGAGAGTATATCTATTCCCATTATTGTTAAAGAAAGACAGATTGCTGGTCTATGTGTGAAGAAAAATGGAAAGTCTGTTATCTTAGATAAAAAAACTACCAGCCTATTCTTTGAGTATATCTCAAGAGCACATGGTACTATCTCAGACGAAACGATTAAAGAAAGCTTTATTAAGGGATCTAGTGCAAATAAGGGTGTGGTAAGAGGTATTGTAAAAATAATTCTAAATTCAAAAGATTTTAATAAGTTAAATGTTGGAGAAATTTTAGTGACAACAATGACGTCAGTTGATTTTGTACCAGTTATGGAGAGAGCATCTGCTTTTATCACTAATGAAGGTGGTATTACTTCGCACGCTTCTATAGTTGCCCGTGAGATGAACAAGCCCTGTATTATAGGTACAAAAATAGCCACTAAGGTTTTAAAGGATGGTGATATAGTTGAAGTAGATGCAGATAAAGGGATCATTAAGATTATTAATAAAACTAAGGAAAATGGCGAATGGGTTTTTATGTGGAGTACGACACCCCTTATGTCCACATATTGGGCCACAGCTCTCGCCTCAAAGGATCGCAGAGATATTTATGAAAACTCAAATTTATTTTCATATTATGATGGCTCTATTATTACAACCTATAATTTGAAAAGCTGTATTGATAATGCTAAAAAGCAAGGAGAAAGATTTTTAAATTTATCGTATTATAATGAATATAAGAAAAAATATAAAAAAGAGGCAAAGGTCTGGTGGCTTTGGGTAAGAAGGATTGAGAACAAAAATTATTTAAAGACATCAGTCGCTGAGTTGATTGGAGATTATCGGCAATTTATGAAATACTCTCGGGATGCCATTTCATATTTTGGTAGTACACGTACCGAGTTTACTTATGCAGCCGAGCAAAGACTGGAGGAAATTTTAAAAAAGTATTATAAGGAGATGTGGCCAGTTATTTTTGGGACTTTAGCTACATCGGCTAGTTTGGATAATATCCAGCAGGAACATTTTGATTGGTTGAAACTGATTACAATGAAACCATCTGATGCAAAATTACTGAATCATGCATCAAAATACCCATGGTTAATTTTTGGACAGTTTGATAATGAAAAAGTATTAGAATTTTTAAGAGACAGGATTAAAGAAGAGAAGGGTAGTTATACAAGAGATTTTCAGAAAATATTGAAAATTAAAAAAGCCCTTGTTATTGAGCAGAAAAAGATTTTTAGTAAGTTAGGCAAGGAAGCTAAGGAAGCAAAATATTTGGCAACACTTTTGCAAAATCAGTCAGTTGAGCGTATGAATATTAAGGCTTATTGGGCTGGATGTTATTATCTAACCAGAAAAATGTGGCAAAAAATTTCTGAATCCATAGGTGTAAATCTTTCTGATTTATTAGGATTTTTAGTTCCGGATGAGATCGAGTCTTTATTACTAGGAAACTATGTGGGTTATATTTCGGAGGTGATTTCTGATAGAAAAAAAGGTCACGCGCTTGATTTGCAGGGTGAAAATTTGAGAATTGTTGGTTCAATTGAAGCGGGGAAACTTTTTAAGGAAAGAATAAAAAAAGTTGAAAGTACTGATGTTTTTAAGGGACAGACAGCAATGCTTGGTAAGGCAACAGGAAGGGTGAGAAAGGTTATTGCTGGTGACCTGGATATGCTACAAAGTAGTATCAGGGAGTTCAGACATGGAGAGATACTCGTAACTAGTATGACACAGCCAAATATGATGGTACTTGCAAAAAAGGCAGCGGCTATTATTGCTGATGAAGGCGGAATAACCTCACACGCGGCAATAATTTCTCGAGAACTTAAAATTCCCTGTATTGTAGGATGTCTCTATGCAATGCAGGTTTTAAAAGATGGAGATATGGTAGAGGTGGATGCGAATAATGGTATAGTTAAAATAGTAAAATAAAATATGGAAAAAGAACCTAAAATAAATAGCGAGAAAGAAAAAGGAAAAGATTCAGTAGATTTTATTAGACACAGTGTGTCTTCCTATAAAACATATGGGAAAATTGTATCGTCAGATAATCCAACGGCACAATTTAATCCCGATGAACAGGTGACACCAGATCTTCCAGAAAAGGGAATAGAATTAGCAAAGCAAGAGGCAGAAAAATATTTTGCAGAACTTGATCCACAAAAAGACATTGTGTTTTTTGTTTCCAGTAATGAAGCAAGAGCGGTAGAAACAGCTAATATATTTAGGCAAACAGCTCACAAAAAAGGATTTGAGGTGGTTAAACCAGAACACTCAAGAAGTAAATTATCTGATGAGATTGCTGAGGGTGAGATTCGTGTTCTTCAAAACCTTTCTATTTACCCAGACGATGAATCAAATTCAGTTTTAGATGGTATTTTTAATCCTCCAGCCCGGCGTGGAAAGGTAAACTGGGAAGCTGTGAAGGATACTGAATTAAAAGCCCGTTATGATAAGGCATCTGCTATTATTGAAGCTGATGACCGTGGCTCTTTTGGTGCGAACTTTGCTGTGCATAGTGAGGCTATAAAACAGATTTTACCTGAGATTACAACTGCTGAAGAATTATATAAAACTCAGTTTCAGAATTTAATTAAACTACTTAAATTTGGTATAGAAAAAGCAAAAAAGGTTGGTTTAGAAAAGAACATTAAAATTATGGCTTTTGGTCACGAAAATTATTTAATGTTAGCTCTTGAGAAGATGTTTCAGGAAGATGGTATTAAAAACTGTGAGGTTATTCATTTTTCAGAAGTTGAAGATAAAGTCAAGGCTGAATTTAGGGGTAAAGAAACAAATATTAAATAAATATAGTGTTCCTAGGGTGGTGTTAGAATTACTTTACTTTATCAACCTAAATTGATAGATTTGGTCTAATATGACCTTTCATATAATTACTTTATTTCCGGAGATGTTTGATTCATATTTAAATGAGTCTATTTTGGCACGGGCGCAGAAGGAAAGGAAAGTAAAATTTAGTTTTTATAATCCTCGAGATTTTGTCAAACCCACTAAAAATCAAAAGAAAAACAAGTATCCATATTTACGAGTGGATGATAAGCCATATGGTGGCGGGCCGGGGATGGTGATGCAGGCTGAGCCAGTGGTAAAAGCGATTGAGGCGGCTATAAAAAAGACTAAAAATAAGAAAACAAAAATAATCTTCTTTAGTCCTGGCGGAAAACAATTTGATACTACATATGCAAAAAGTATTTCTAAAAAATATTCCGATATTATTATGATTTGTGGGCGTTATGAGGGTATTGATTCCAGAGTAAAAAAAATATTTAAAGTTGAGGAAGTATCCGTGGGTCCATTTGTTCTGACTGGTGGGGAATTACCCGCCATGATTATGGCGGATTGTATTTCTAGGCAGATAAAGGGGGTACTAGGGAATTTTGATTCTCGTGAAGAGGAGAGAATAGCTAGTTCGGAAATGTATACTCGACCTGAAGTTTTGATTTATAAAGGGAAAAAATATAAAGTACCAGCCGTCCTTTTGTCCGGTAATCATGCTAAAATTGACGAATGGCGAAAGAGAAAAAATTAAGCTTCACAAAATACAGTACTAGCCGGAGCACAGGTATTTTTTCTGCTGAAAAAATCCTTCACACTCAGGCCTTCGCCTTCCGTGAGTCTCCTCTAGCACTGTATTCTTGCTCCGCTTAATTATAACTATGGGAAAATATAAATATATTATTGGCATAGATGAAGTGGGGCGAGGACCGTTGGCCGGACCAGTGGCTGTGTGTGCTTTATGTTTACAGAATAATTTTAAGTCAAATAAATTTAGGAATTTTAAGGACTCAAAGAAACTTTCACACTCTCAAAGATTAAAATGGTTGGACAAAATTATTGAGGAAAAAAAGAAGGGAAATATTATATATAAAGTATGTTTTCAAAGCAATAAAATTATAGATAAAAAAGGAATAGTTTTTGCGATAAAAAAATCATTAAATAATTCTTTAGAAAGTTTAAGAATAAATCCAAAAAATTGCTTAGTTCTTTTGGATGGGGGATTAAAGGCACCTGAGAAATATATAAATCAAGAAACAATTATTAAAGGTGATGAGAAGAAGTTAGCTATTGCTCTAGCTTCTATCGTAGCTAAGGTTACCAGGGATAATTTGATGGTAAAACTGGCTGAGCGATATTATGGCTATGGTTTAGAACTTCATAAGGGTTATGGCACAAAAAAACATATTATAGCGATAAAAAAGCTAGGTTTTTCCTCTTTACATCGAAAATCTTTTTGTAAGAATATTTAGTTGACATTTATTCTTCTATATGATATGATTGCCAAAGATTAGGACAGGACGATTCTGTGTAGAGTCGCTGTTTGATCATTACATTCAATACAAAAGGGGTGGAAAATGAGTAATTTCTACGCTGGAGTTTTTGTCTTTGATCCATCTGATGACACAGTCTTGTGCGTTTCGGACCACAATTATCCGGAAGAAATGAAGATGGCTGGTGGTATGTCAGTGAATACTGAAACACCGGAAGAAACGGTTCGACGTGAGGCTTCAGAGGAATTGCGAACGCAGGTTTTGGCAAGCACTTTGGTGCTGGTTGAGACCGTTCCAAGTAGGGACAGTGAACATACCCGTTATTTTTTTCTGGCTGATAAAATCTTGGGGGCTTTGGAAAAAGGGGCCACCTGGAAAGTGGAAGAAAAAGACGGTGTTGGTAAAGTGACAGAAAAACTTATTGCCAGATGGGTTCCTATCAGGGAATTTGCTGACCGATTATATGGGAAGCAGGTTCCAGCCTTTGGTGCCGTTTTAGGCAAGCTGGCCAGTCGTAGTCCAGGTTTTTATCATAAGTATGGTGATTTACTTGAGAGTTTTCCGGAACCGGAAAATTTGGGTTTAGAATAATTTTAAACTCTGGAAGTTTGTTCTTTATTTTAACCGCCGTTTGGTCTATCCAAACGGCGGTTTTTCTATACAAAAAACTATTGCATTTTTATTTGGAATAAGTTATAGTGTTTGGACTATGGTAAATCGAATGCGACATAATAGATCCCAAGTAGGGTCTACCAGATCACATCACGCTCTGACAGCGCCCTGTCTTTCTGTCTGTCCGGATTGCAATGCTAAAAGACAGAATCATAAAGTTTGTTCTAATTGTGGTAAATATAATGGCCGGGTAGTGATTGATGTAATGGCCAAAACCCTTAAAAAGGAAAAGAAACTCAAAGCTCAATCTAAGGAGGAAGGGAAGTAAAAACTTCCCTTTTTTTGTTTTAAAAATTTGCTAAATATTTCTTTTTCTTAGCACGATAGAAATTTTGTCGTCACAAAATTTCTTCTCTACTCCCGCAGTTTCTTGCTAGAAACTTCAGTCCGTAAGGCACGAAAAAGTAATATCTAGCAGATTTTCCTAATTTCTTTACTTTTTTGCTTATTTGGCATATACTTATGAAAGTTACTTTTAATTAAAAAGTTATTTAAATGGCAAATAGGCACATTGCAAGATCAATAGTTCTTCAGTCACTCTTCGAACTCGATTTTCGAGATTTTCCTCAAATTGAGGGTGAAGAGATACTTTTACGTGATGCTGCGGAATTTGCCAATGATGTAGTGGACCTTAATTTTATTCGAACTCTCCTAAATGGTGTTTTAAAAAAGCAAAGTGAAATTGATTTGGTTATTACCAAGGCCGCCCCGGATTGGCCACTAGATAAAATCTCTACCATTGATAGGAATATTTTGCGTATTGGGCTTTATGAGCTTTTATTTGCTGATTCCAAAGAAGTGCCGGCCAAGGTGGCCATCAATGAAGCTATTGAGCTATCAAAAAATTACGGTGGCGAAAAAAGTAGCAAATTCGTAAATGGTGTTTTGGGCTCGGTATATAAAGAGTTGGGTGAACCGGATAAGGATGCCGTTTCAAAAAAGAAAAAAACAATTAAAGATATTCCTTATGAGGAAATGCCCATTGAAAAACTTGGTGGAGCGGTAGTCTATTCTTTTCATGAGGGTAGTTATTATTTAGCATTAGTCCATGATGTTTTTGGTTATTGGACTCTTTCCAAGGGCCGGCTGGAAGCAGATGAAAAGGAACAGGAGGGAACTAAGAGGGAAATAAAAGAAGAGATTGGTTTGGATGTAGAAGTGCTGGATGAAATTGGCCGAAATGAATATGTAGCCAATCATCCTGAAAAAGGAAAAATTCGCAAGCAAGTAATGTATTTTTTGGCCAAGTCAAAATATAAAGAATTGGAATTAGAAAAAGATAATGGTGGTTTAGACGAGGCCCGTTGGTTTAAATTAAATGAATTACAAAATATAAAAACTTATGGCGATATTCTGCCATTTATTACGAAAGCCATTTCCTTGATTTCTGAAAAGAATGATTAATTTTAACCTTGACAATAAAGGTGTTCAGGAGTAAAAAAGAGAGACTATGACCAAGAAAAATATCCCAGATTTTACCAAATTTGAAGAGGCCTCCGGTATTACTTTTAAAAATAAAGAGCTTCTTCGTCGGGCTTTCACTCACCGTTCATATTTAAATGAAAATCGAGATTTAGAATCCTCGCATAATGAGCGTCTGGAATTTTTAGGTGATGCTGTACTGGAACTCATGGTCACCGAATATCTTTTTGAAAAATATCCTGATAGTACGGAAGGGGATCTGACTGCTTACCGAGCTTCTTTGGTGAATGCCATTACTTTATCTGAAGTGGCCCAAAAAATTGGCGTAAATGATTTTCTTTTGCTTTCCAAAGGTGAAGCCAAAGATATTGGTAAAGCTCGGCAATATATTTTAGCTAATACCATTGAGGCCATTATCGGAGCAATTTATTTAGATCAAGGTTATGATACTGCAAAATATTTTATTTCTAAAAATCTTTTTCATTTGATAGATAAGATTGTGGCTGAACAAAGCTGGATTGATGCTAAGAGTAAGTTTCAGGAAAAAGCTCAGGAAAAAGCCGGATTGACGCCATTATACAAAAGTTTAAAAGAAGAGGGCCCAGATCATGATAAGAAATTTACTATAGGTGTATATTTAGGCAAGGAATTGATTGCTGAGGGTATTGGTATGTCCAAACAAGAAGCTGAGCAAGTGGCCGCCAAGAAAGCCCTGGAGGTCAAAAAGTGGTAACTATTGACGTTTATAATTAATAGGTATATAATTTTTAACAGATTAAGATATTTGATTTTTTAGCTATGACAACCACGACGGTCTGTCAGGCAAAACCAGGCCTGTCTTAGGGCGGGCAAAACAGGAAGGAGATTGTCATGAGCATTAAACTCACTGGCGATCAGTATATAAGGTTAGACGGTAAATTGGCAGAGATCAAGCGTCAAATGCGACAGCCGGAAGGTTATCCATTTGATCCGGAGAAGTTAAGTGACTTTCTTCAGCAGGCAATTGAAGGCCGGTTCAATGATAATCAAAAATGGACCGAGCAAGATGGTATCATTACCTTTATTCTTCCGGCCACAGACGGCACGACAGGTGAACAGTGGATTAAACGTACGGAAAAGAAAGGTAATCGTATTGGTTATAATGCCATGCATTTGTTATTGTCGAAGGTATTCAAACCAACGACGGGCGTGGTCTATACAGTGAAGGTGCTGAAAGGAGAACTCTTCTCTGACAGCGACCGTGTCACCAAGAACATCCGGGTCAAAGCCATGAAAATGAAACTTGGCGAACTGAACGCCGAAGCCGCCTGCCTTATTCGTGAGAATTTCACTGATGAGGATTTGAAAACTATGGGTCTTTTTTGGATTGTGGTAATGCACGAACCTATCAAGGATTCTGACGACGAGCTCAGGTCGCTTGGCGTGTGCCGTGGTAGTAACGGTCGGTATTTGGGCAGTTGCAGTGGTAGCTATGGCTGTCGGTGGAATCCTGACGATGGGTTTGCTTTTTCCGTCGCGTAAAGGCACTCAAAGGTAAAGAAACAAATACCTTCAAACTTTGTTCAATGCACTCTCATAACTTCGGTTGTGAGGGTGCTTTTTTAATTGGAATTTATATAAGTAATCTGGTAAAATAGGGCCATGTTGAAAAGTATTGAATTAGTCGGTTTTAAATCATTTGCCAAGAAGGCCGTGCTTAATTTTAATACCCCTATTTCTTCTATTGTCGGTCCAAATGGTTCCGGAAAGTCCAATGTGGCTGAGGCCTTTCGTTTTGTTCTTGGAGAGCAATCTATAAAATCATTGCGTGGTAAAAGAGTAGAAGATCTTATTTTTAATGGTGGCAAGGATGCCCCTAGGGCAAACCGAGCTTCCACCAAAGTAGTTTTTGATAATAGCCGACGAATGTTTAATATTGATTTTGATGAGGTTTCTCTTGAACGAGTGATTCACCGTGATTCGGTTAGCGAGTATTTTATAAATGGTTCTGCCGTTCGCCTAAAAGATATTATCGAGTTATTGGCCTCGGCTCATATTGGTGCTTCCGGTCATCATATTATTTCTCAAGGTGAAGCTGATAAAATTTTGAATGCCAATATTAAAGAGCGTCGAGAAATGATTGAAGATGCTTTGGGTTTAAAAATTTATCATTATAAAAAAGAAGATAGTCAGAGAAAATTAACTAAGACGGAAGAAAATATCAAACAAGTAGAATCTTTAAGACGAGAAATTGCCCCGCATTTAAAATTTCTCAAAAAACAAGTAGAGAAGATTGAAAAAACTATTGAGATGCGTGATCAGTTGAAGAATTTTTATTTGGAATATTTTAAAAGAGAGGATTATTATATTAAAACTGAAAAAGCCAAATTATCTGAAGAAAAAAGAGGACCTTTGGCTGAATTAGCTCGTTTAGAGCAAGAACTCAAAAAAGCCAAGGACATACTTGGTAAATCAGCCAGTAAGGATATAAAAAGTGATGAAGTGATTTCTCTTGAAGGTAATTTGCGGGAAACCCGTTTGGCCAAGGATCTTTTGGTGCGTGAAATTGGGCGAATTGAAGGGGAAATAAGCTATCTTGATCGTCAATATAAAAAACAGTTACAGGTGGCTAATTCCGCTGAGTCTAAGAAGGTGGATCTGAAGGCAGTTGAAAATATGATTCAGGTAGTTAATGGTCATATTGATGAAGGTTCAACCAGCGGTGATCTTTCTATTATAAAAACAGTTTTAAGTAAAATTAGAAATTTACTGCGAGAATTTATTGATAAAAATAAAACGGCAGAAAACGATTCTTCTCAAAAAGAAACTGAGCAGGAGATTGCTGATTTGCGTCAAAAGAAGACAAAGGCAGATAATGAACTTACAGTTTTAAAAAATAAAGAAACTGATTTTACCGCAAAATATAATACTGTAAAAAATGAGATTGAAAAAGAAAAAGATTCTAATCGTGATGCTGAAAAAGCCGTATTTAGAATTATGGCCGAGCAGAATGATATTAATACCAAACTAGCTTCTCTGCAAAATCGAGAAGAACGTCTGCAGATTGATGAAAATAATTTTAAACAAGAACTGACAGAGGCCGGAGTGCTAGGCGGTGTGGAAGCGGTGCGTTATAAGGATTTATCATTAGAAATCACTTCTGAGGAGCGAATTCACCAAGAGGAACGTCGAAAACATATTGAAAAGATAAAGATACGTTTAGAGGATGCGGGAATCGGCGCTTCTGACGAAGTCTTAAAAGAATATCGTGAGGCCAGTGAGCGCGATTCCTTTTTGGAGAAGGAACTGACTGATCTTCATATTTCTTCAGATTCCTTACAAAATCTGATAAAGGAATTAAATGATAAACTTACGACGGAATTTAAAATTGGTGTAGAAAAAATCAATACACAATTTCAAGAATTTTTCTGTAAAATGTTTGGTGGTGGAACGGCAAAATTATCTGTTATTCGAGAAATAAGAAAAAAGAGAAGTGACACGGATCTATCTATTTTGGAAGGAGAAAATATTGATGAACCACAGGAGGAAGAGGAGTCTGAGGAAGGAATAGATATTGAGGTAAATTTACCTAAAAAGAAAATTAAAGGTTTGATGATGCTTTCCGGTGGGGAACGAGCCCTGACCTCAATTGCTTTACTTTTTGCCATGTCACAGGTAAATCCACCACCATTTATTATTTTAGATGAGACGGATGCTGCGTTGGATGAAGCTAATTCAAGAAAATATGGGGATATGATTGAAGACCTTTCCAAATATTCTCAGCTTATTTTGGTTACTCATAATCGAGAGACTATGTCCCGGGCCGGTATTATTTATGGTGTGACCATGGGTTCTGACGGTGTTTCTAAACTACTTTCTATACAGTTTGAGGAAGCGGTCCAAGTAGCTAAATAATTTTGATTATGGTAAAAGATAAGCCAAAAATTTTAAAAAAAGAGACTTATCTAAAAATGATTGGGAATTCAATTGGTTCTAAACTTTTTAATTCAATTATCGCTATTGATAATGGAGTGGAAAAAGATATTTTAAACGATGGTCAAGTTTCTTGTGCTGTTTTTGTTAGCAATATCTTATTTTTGAATGGATTACTTTCAAAACAAAGGGCCACTATAAATAGTCTAGAAAATGATTTATTATCTTTACCACAATTTCAGCAAATTTCAGAAGTTAATTATAAACCAGAAAAAGGGGATATGGTGATTTGGGAAAGCATAAAATTTAACTCTGGGTCAGAACATCGCCATATTGGTTTTATTTTAAATTCTAAAGAGGCAGTTTCCACTGATTATCGTGAGAAATGTGTTGTAAAACATGATATTTATAGAAATACCGAGGATTCTACTAAGATCAGAAAAATAGAAAAAGTTTTTAGATATAGATTTTAATTTTAGTATGAAAAAGAAGACACAGATAATAATAATTCACGGGGGGATGACCTTTAAGAATCAGAAGGATTATTTGAAGTATTTGAAAACCAGGAAGATTTCCATTGAGAAAAGAACAAATTGGGCAGCGGATTATCTGGATAGAGAATTAGGAAAGGATTTTCAAATTATTCGGCCAAGGATGCCTTTTTCGGAAAATGCTAAATACGATGAGTGGAGAATTAATTTTAAAAGGTATTTTCCTTATTTAAAAAATAATATTATTTTAATTGGTTGTTCGCTTGGTGGCATTTTTCTGGCTAAATATTTATCTGAACACAAGTTTCCTAAAAAGATTAAGACAGTATTTTTAGTTTGTCCGCCTTTTGATGATACGGTAAAAGGTGAGGATTTAGTGAACGGTTTTAAATTAAAATCGAATTTGTCTTTAATCCAAAAAAATTCTAAAAATTTAAATTTATTATTTTCTGCCGATGATGATTGTGTCCCGGTTTCTCATGCAAAAAAATATCGTAATAAATTACCAAACGCTAATATTGTTATTTATAAGAGTAAAAATGGTCATTTTAATGTTCCAAAATTTCCGGAAATCATCAAGATGATTAAAAATGTAAAATAATATGACAGAATCATTAAAACCATCAGAAGAAAATATAGAAAAAGTCAGAGTTAAATGTCTTTTTATTGAGGATCACCCCTCAATGATAAATAGTTTACGTCGCTATTTTAGAGACTTCGAAAATTTTGTTGCTGTAGAATGTCATAGTGTATCCGATGCTATGAATGCTATAAAAGATAATTTACCAAAAGTAATTTTACTTGATAATAATCTTACCCCTGGTGGTAATGAGGGTCTTGAGATTGCTAAACTGATAAAAAAAACGGAGCCTGATATAAAAATTTATTCTACTACTAACGACGGTGCTTTGGAAACGGTATATGAAAAAATGGGTATAGAACATATTGACAAAGGAGATCTTGATGCCATCCAAGCTATCCTTTCTCAGGAGTAAGTAGCTCATACCACTTTCTTCTATAGTATAATGACTGTATGGCTGAGATAAGAAAACACACAAAAGAAAAAGTCATTTTTCATATGGATGGGGATGCCTTTTTTGTGGGGGTGGAGATGGCCAAGAATCCTAAATTGCTAGGTAAACCAGTAGTGACAGGAGAGGAAAGGGGAATTGTTTCAGCTTTGTCATATGAGGCGAAGGCACTGGGCATTGTACGCGGTATGCCTATTTTTCGAGTAAAAAGGGATTTTCCCAGTGTAATTATTTTACCAGGGGATTATGCCGCTTATGCGCATTATTCCAGTATGATGTTTGACATTGTGCGCCGGTATGCCGATGATGTGGAGGAATATAGTATTGATGAATGTTTTGCTGATCTCACTGGTCTGGAACCCCCTTTAAAGATGACCTATAAACAGATGGCTGAGCGCATTAAAAAAGAGATAATGGATGAACTTCATTTATCAGTGTCAATTGGTTTAGCACCATCAAAAGTTCTGGCTAAGGTTGCCTCAAAATATGTGAAGCCAAACGGTTTAACTGTGATTACTACGGAAACGGTCCCAAATTTTCTAAAAAAGACCCCGGTAGAAAAAATTTGGGGTATTGGTCCACGAACAGCAGAATTTTTAAGAAAACGGGGCATAAATACTGCCCATGATTTTACAAATAAGGATTTAATTTGGATTAGAAATAATTTGTCAAAGCCGTATGAAATGCTCTGGCGGGAGCTTTATGGCGAATACTTGATGGAAATAGACACGGAGTTAAAGACTGTTTATTCTTCAATGCAAAAAACCCGGACTTTTCATCCAGCAACTAATGATAAAATTTTTCTTTTATCTCAACTCTCTAAACATGTTGAGGATGCTTGTGCTAAGGCCAGATATTATAAATTAATACCTAAAAAGGTCTCTTTTTTTCTTAAAACCCAAAATTTTCAATATGCCACTGGTTCTATTATTTTATCTTCACCCACTAACGCTCCAGAAATTATTATTTCTCTAATAGAGAAAAAATTAAAAGAAATACATCATCCTAGGATTTTATATCGTACCACCGGTGTAATTTTACAAGATTTGGTCTCGGATTCGGTTTCGCAAGGGGATTTGTTTGGTGGTGGAGATAAAGCTCATAAATTTGAGCTAATTCATAAGCAAATTGATTCGTTAGAGGAGAAATTTGGTAAAAAAGTATTATATCTCGCTTCCACCCAAAAAGCCCTTAAACGTAAGGAAAAAGGTACTGATTCGGATGATTTAGATCGTAATCTATTATTTTTATAAAAATAAAACCGCCTAGCTTAAAGCATTGGCGGTTTTTACTAAAATAAAATGTTAAGCCAGACTTAATTCGGTAATTACCTCTTTAAATTGTTCGTCATTCTTTACTCGATTAATTTTGTCGGCTATATTAACAAGAGTGGTAAACTTTCTTTGAATTTTTGGCTCAGCCGTACTCATACTTATTGTTGAACCCATTTTATTTATCACCGTCATCAGTGAGTGAATTTGTTTGCTTTGAAAAACAGTTTGCTGCTTTAGTATTTGTTCTGTTTTTACTCGCTCGGGAGTATAATCTCTGGTTAAAATAGCGTCTCTTCTTCTTAGCATTTTTCTCCTCCTCTTTTAGTTATTTATAAGAACCATCATTCTTTTTTTATCTTAGCATAGGCGCTTTATTAATCAAGTGAAAATATGGTAAAATTTATCAATGAGAATTATTGTCAAAGCCAAGACCAAAGCTAGAGAGGAAAAAGTGGAAAGGGTGGGCCAACCCGTTTTAGATTTGGGTCAAACAAAACCTAAAATGGTGACTTATAAAGTTTCTGTCAAAGAAGCACCCATAGCCGGAAAAGCTAACGAAGCAATCATTGAAGCCCTGGCAGAATATTTTAATATCGCAAAATCGAACATTACTTTAGTTTCTGGCACCTCTGCTAAACAAAAAATTTTTGAAATAAATTAATTTAAAGACCTTAGGAAATTAAATTGATAGGGGTTGCTATTTTTAGATAATTATGTTATTCTTTTGGTAGATTAGTAAATTAACAAAAGAAAAGGAGTTCTCAAATGAAGATTGTTGTTGAAAGTGTTGGAACCGACGCTGATAAGGATGAATATTTCAAGGTGGTGGCTCGGACAGTTATGCACAACTTAAAGAAACAGTGGTCGGTGATACCAAAAGGGATAGAATTATCTTTTCGGTGTCTAAAGCAAACAGTTGGAGTTGATGTGGAATTGGTCTCTATTATTTATACAAAGACCAATGATGAAACAGAAAAGCAATTTCTCTATGCTCTTGTTAATTTGATCATAGCGATGAAGAGGAGATGTGAACTGGAAATAAGTAATTTTCCGTAATTAATAGGGGTATTACAAAGAGGCTGTTCAATTGAACAGCCTCTTTTTTTATACTAAAAGACAATCAATAGATTTTTTCTCTAAGCTGGCAGAAATTATTTTAAATTTTACTTGATCACCCAGACTAAATTTCTTTTTAGTTTTTTGACCAATTAAGCAATAATTTTTTTGGTCTAAAACATAATAGTCATCACCTAAATCGCGGACCTTCACCATCCCTTCAGCCCGAGTATTTTTTTCCTCTACATATACTCCCCAGTCTGTTACCCCGGTAATAGTACCTTCAAATATTTGACCTATTTTGTCCTGCATAAATTCAATTTGTTTATATTTTTTAGAATCACGTTCGGCTTCAGCCGCCCGGATTTCTTTTTCGGTCGCATCTGCCGATATTTTTTCGTATTTTATCCACTCACTTTTTGGTAGCTTCTCATCTTTTAAATGTTTTTGTAATAAGCGGTGAACAAGTAAATCCGGGTAACGTCTGATAGGGGAGGTAAAGTGTGTATAAAATTCAAAAGCCAAACCAAAATGGCCAATATTTTTAGTAGAATAAATGGCCTTAGCCATGGAGCGTACAGCTGCAGTTTTTATCATTGATTCCTCAGTTTTGCCCTCTATTTGTTTAAAAAGATTTTGTAAATCAATTCCCCGAATATTTTTCTTCTTTTCAATTGGTAATTCATAGCCAAGAGCTTTGACAAAAACACTAAGAGAGTTTATTTTTTCCTGATCCGGCAAATCATGAATACGGTAAATAAAAGGACTATCAGAATTGGTTTTTTTATAGGCTTTATAGATAAATTCAGCCACTTCCTTGTTTGCTAAAAGCATATATTCCTCCACTAATTTATGGGTATCTAGTCTTTGTTTTTTGTAGATTTTTAATGGTTTGCCATTTGGATCTAATTCAAAAGCTACTTCGTCCTGTTCAAAATCAATGGCCCCATGAATAGTCTTTTCTTTTCGAAGTTTTTTAGCAATCTCATCTAGAGTTTTTAGTTCTTTATAAAATTCGCCTTTATTTGAAGTTAATGTTTCCTGGGCCGATTCATAAGTAAATCTTTTATTGGATTGAATAATGGTTTTGCCAAACCAACGAGAAAGTATTTTGGCGTGTTTATTTATTTCAAAAACAGCTGAAAAGGTCAGTTTTTCTTCCCCTGGATTTAAACTACAAATATCATTTGAAAGAACCTCTGGGAGCATAGGAATAGTACGGTCTACTAGATAGACAGAAAATTCTCTTTTTATAGCCTCAGTATCAAGGTGAGTTTTTTCTTTAACATAATGTGATACGTCAGCAATATGAACACCGATTTCAAAATTACCATTTGCTAAAAATTTAATAGAAATAGCATCATCAAAGTCCTTGGCATCCTTTGGGTCAATAGTAAAAGTTACGGTATTTCTGAAGTCCTTTCGAACAGAGATTTCTGTTTGCGGAATGGGTTTTTCCGTCTTTTCTAGTTTTTTTGCTTCAGCTTCTACCTGTTCTGGGAAATCAATTTCAAAACCTTTCTCATAAAGAATAGACTCCATTTCCGTATTATGTTCACCAGCTTGACCAAGGACTTGGATAACTTCACCTTTAGGTAAAGGGGACTTCTTTTCCCAATGAATAATCTTTACTAAAACCTTTTGATTTATTTTGGCACCAGTTTTTATCACACTTTCTTTAGAAACCAAAATATCTGTATACATTTTTTTATCGTCTGGCAATAAAAAATAGTTTTCATTTTCTTTTTCTAGTATGCCGGCAAAAGTTTTTTTAACTCTTTTTTCTATAGATAAAACTTTTCCGGACACTCTTTTATTCTTTTGAGTTGGTAAAATAACCACCGAAACAGTATCACCATTTAAGGCCGTATTTAAATTGTTATTTTGAATTTCAATATCCTCTTTTTCCTTATCGACTGATTTCAAATACCCAGTACCACGAGCATTTACACTTAAAACACCAGATAAAACCTTGTTTTGGGGCTCTGAAGCGTGTTTTTTGTGTTGAAACCTTCTTGTGTTTGACATTTGCTAATCTTAGCAGAAATAGGGCTAAAAGTATATTTTAAGCGCATTTTATGGCTGAATAGGTTGACTATTTTATCATTTTCGTTTAGTATAGCGCTTATGTTAATAATCAGATTACAACGAGTGGGACGTATTCATGAACCAACTTTTAGAGTGGTTTTGGTAGATTCTAAAAGAAGTACAAAGAGTGGCCGTACTTTAGAAGTGCTTGGAAACCATGATACTAGAAAAGCTAAAAACAACAGTAACGTTGATGCCGAAAAGATAAAATATTGGATTTCAAAAGGGGCGCAACTTTCTGATACTATGAGAAATCTTTTGATTTCTAAAAAGATTATTACCGGTAAAAAAGTAAATGCTCTGCCTAAAAAAAGACCAATCAAGAAAGAATTGACTGATGAGGAAAAAAAAGCGGCTGAAGCTATTAAAACAGAAACTCCCATAGCTCCTGTTCCAGTCGAAGCACCAAAATCCTAATTTTAAAATAAAAACTCCCTTGCGGGGGTTTTTTGATTATGATAATATTTGGGCAGGCAGTATTATTTAATATTACAGGTCGAACTACTGCAGAATGAAATAAGAAAATACAATAATGGAACAAGATACTCAATTTTTGGATTACGTGGTTAAAGCTTTGGTAGATAATCCAAATGATGTAAAAATAAAGAGGACGGTGGATGAGATGGGTGTGTTACTTACTCTTGATGTTAATGCTCAGGATATGGGCAAGGTTATCGGTAGAATGGGGAACACAGCCAAGGCCATCAGAACTCTTTTGAGAGTGGTTGGTATGAAGAATAACTCTCGAGTTAATTTAAAAATTAGCGAACCAGAAGGAGGATTACGACCTGAGATGAGAGCTGAAAAAGCTCCAGAAGTCAGAGGTTCAAAGACGGTTGATGAGGCAATGGCTGGACTCGGTCTCTAATTTAAATCTTAATAACACCCGCAAAATGCGGGTGTTTTTAGTTTATCCACAGTTTTTCTTGACAGTACCCCTGGGGGGTATATAATATTTGTATGAATAATAAAGAAAAACTTTTTCGTCGTTTACAAATTATAGAAGGGCAGGTTCGCGGTTTACAAGATATGCTTAAAAAAGATATTTATTGCATCGATATTATTACTCAAACTTCAGCTGTAAAACAAGCGCTTTCAGGCGTAGAAGATACTTTAATGGAAGGGCATTTAAAAACCTGTGTGATGGATCAAATTCAAAAAGGTAAAGAAACTAAAGCTCAAGCAGAAATATTAAAAGTATATAAGCTGAAGCGAAAATAATTTATGATTATAAAAAATACATATAAAATAAAGGGTATGCACTGTGCTTCCTGTGCTAGTATTATTGAAAAAACTATTAAAAAGGTGGATGGGGTAGAGTCAGCCAATGTTAGTTACGGGACAGAAGGTGTGAAGCTTTCTTATGATGAGTCAAAAACTAATTTGAAAAATATTTCTGAAAAAATTGAAAAATTTGGCTATTCTTTAATCATTCCAACAGCCGAAGAGATGAATATGTCGGCTGATGAACATGCCGCACACTTGGGACTTAATCAAAGCAAACAAGAAAAATTAGCCGAATTAAAAAGAATGAAGAATATTCTTTTATCTGCTTTACCTTTTGCTTTTTTTAGTATTTTCTTTATGACTTCGGATATTTTGATTAAATTTAAAAAAATATCTCCTATGTCTGAAATTTGGAGTAATATTTTTATGATTATATTGCCAATCATGGCCACCTATATTCTTATTGTAGTGGGTAAGCCGTATTTAATAGGTGTCTATCGCTTCCTACGCCACGGGGTTGCAAATATGGATACATTAATAGGAATCGGTACAGCGGTAGCTTTTATCTATAGTTTAGCGATTACTTTATTTAGCGAAACATTAAAAAATTATATAAACATAGATAATACATACTATGATGTAACTATCATCGTCATCACATTTATTACCCTAGGTAAATATTTAGAGGCCAGATCAAAATTGAAAACTGGTGATGCTATAGAAAAACTTTTTAGCTTGCAAGCTAAAACGGCTTTATTATTCCGTGATGGCCAGGAGTTAGAAATCCCAATTAGTGAAGTAAAAATAAATGATATTATTATTATTAAACCTGGGATGAAAATTCCAGTGGACGGACAAATTATTGAAGGTCAATCAACCGTGGATGAATCCATGATTACCGGTGAATCGATTCCGGTAGATAAAAAAGTAGGTGAATTAGTGGTTGGAGCCACTATAAATAAACAAGGTAGTTTTAAATTTAAAGCAACAAGAGTTGGTTCTGATACCGTACTTGCCCAGATTATAAAAATGGTAGAAGACGCTCAAGGATCAAAAGCCCCTATTCAAGCAATGGCGGATAAGATTTCTAGTATTTTTGTACCTGTGGTTTTAGTAATTGCGTTTTTAACTCTAGGGTCCTGGTTATTGATAGGTTCACAATTTATATTATTTTCTCAAGCTTTGTCATATGGTCTCGTTTCATTTGTTGGCATTTTAGTTATTGCCTGTCCTTGTGCCTTAGGCCTAGCCACACCCACAGCTATAATTGTCGGAGTCGGTAAGGGTGCACATTATGGTATATTAATTAAGGATGCAGAAAGTTTAGAAAAACTTAGCCATGTTAATACAATTGTTTTTGATAAAACGGGGACAATTACCAAGGGTGAGCCCTCAGTGACGGATATAATTGTTTTAGATAAAAATTTAGATAAAAATAATATATTACAATTAGCTGCTAGTTTGGAAAATTATTCTGAGCATCCTTTAGCTGTTGCTGTAGTTAAAAAAGCCAAACAAGAAAAAATAAATCTTGAAAAGGTTGAAAATTTTAATTCATTTGAGGGTGTCGGAGTGCAGGGTGAAATAAAAAATGAAATCATAAAAATTCATAAACCACAGTCAAGTGACAAAAATATTTCTGGCATAAGTTCACTCCAAGAACAAGGTAAAACCGTAGTCATAATAGAAAAAAATAATATTAAAATCGGACTGGTTGCTTTAAGTGACACCCTAAAAGACGAAGCGGTTGAGGCAATAAAAAATCTTCATAAGAAAGGGTTAGAGATAGTCATGCTTACTGGTGACAATAAATTAGCCGCCAAACATATAGCAGATCTAGCTGGTATTGATCAGGTGATTGCAGAGGTTTTACCTAATGAAAAAGCTGATAAGATCAAAGAATTACAAGCTCAAGGTAAGGTAGTGGCAATGGCTGGAGACGGTATAAATGATGCCCCAGCGCTTGTTCAGGCAGATGTGGGGATAGCAATGGCTACCGGGACCGATGTGGCTATAGAATCAGCCGGCATTACTATATTAGGTGGAGATATTAATAAAATAGCCCAAGCAGTCGTTTTGGCTAAAGCTACTCTTAGAACAATTAAACAAAATTTATTTTGGGCGTTTATTTATAATGTTATAGGTATACCCGTAGCGGCTGGAGTTCTATATCCAATCTGGGGGATAATGCTTTCACCAATATTTGCTGGTATTGCCATGGCCGGTAGTAGTGTATCAGTGGTTTCAAACTCGCTTCGTTTAAAAACTAAGAAGTTGTAAAGATGGATAATAAAATATCAAAAACATATAGTTTCCATGTTCAAGGTATGCATTGTAGTGCATGCTCAATATTAATTGATTCTGAATTAAAAGATTTGCCAGAAATTATAGATGTTAGGACTTCATTAAAAGATAATAGCGTGCAAATCACCGGAAATTTTGGTGATAAAGAACCAGAACATGTGGTCACGGATTTAAATATTATTTTAAAGCCGCATGGTTACACATTATTTCTTGAAAAACAAAAACATCAGGTAAAATGGTCAGATTTTAGAATGGCAATGCCACTTGCCTTAGCTTTTATTGTTTTTTTTATTTTTTTGCAAAAAATGGGCCTGGTAAACTTAATTAATGCTTCAAAAATAAGTTATGGGACTGCTTTTATGATAGGTCTCATCGCCTCCGTATCATCATGTATGGCCGTGGTTGGTGGCCTTGTCCTATCAATGTCGGCCAATTTTGCCAAGGAAGGGGATAAGATTCGCCCACAGGTCTTATTTCATGTAGGACGTTTGATCTCCTTCTTTTTGCTCGGTGGAATGATTGGAATAATTGGTTCTAATTTTGTTCTTAATGGCACAGGTGTATTTGTTCTAAGTTTTATAGTAGCGATTGTCCTTCTTATTCTTGGTTTGAATTTACTGGATATTTTTCCCTGGATAAAAAAAATTCAACCGACAATTCCAAATTTTATTGGTAAGAGAGTTCATGGTATAAAAAATATAAATCATACCCTCACACCACTTTTAGTGGGTATTGTGACTTTCTTTTTACCTTGTGGTTTTACTCAATCAATGCAAATTTATGCATTGTCCACTGGTAGTTTTTGGACCGGAGCTATGATTATGTTGGCTTTTGCTCTCGGGACCCTGCCCGTTTTGGCAGTTCTAAGTTTTAGTTCATTAGGAATTCACAAAAAAACCACATCGGGAATATTTTTTAAAACAGCTGGTCTAATTGTTATATTTTTTGGAATATTTAATCTTATTAACAGTTTGGTGGTAATTGGTTTGATACCTCCAATATTTAATTTATAAATTAAAATTATGAAATCTATAATAATAGCAATGATAACTATTTTAATTATTGGTGGAGTATTCATATATTCTTCCAGACAAGGAGAGAAAATTATTTTGAACAATGATATCAAAGTAAACAGTGACAGTACAATAATAAGTGAAGACGTTATAAGAACCTCCGCATCTTCTAGTAATGTGAGTGTAGTTGACGGTTTTCAAATAATTGAATTACAGGTAAAAGGAGGTTATTCACCAAGAAAAAGTGTGGCTCAGGCCGGTATCCCAACTATTATCAGATTTAATACCTCCTCGACCTTTGATTGCTCACTTTCAGTTAGAATTCCAAGTATAAATTTTAATAAAATTTTACCTCAAACCGGCTCCACTGATGTGGATATAAAAACTCCTTCCGTCGGTTTATTTCGTGGTTCGTGCGGTATGGGAATGTATCCATTTGAAGTGGATTTTCAATAAATTTTCAGGTAATATTGCTTTATGAATAAGGCTGATAAGTTAGGTCTAAGGACTTGGATTGAAATAGATAAAAAGGCAATAGTTCACAACTATTTGGTTTTTCGTTCTCTTATCTCCAAGCAGACTAAATTGCTGGGTGTGGTAAAATCCAATGCTTATGGACATAATTTGGTGGAATTTGCTAAGGAGTTAGAGAAGCTTGGAGTGGATTATTTGGCGGTTGATTCAGTGGTTGAAGGAATGGCCCTAAGAAAGGCTCAAATAAAAATTCCAATTTTAGTTTTAGGTTATACCTTACCGGTAATGATAGAAAAAGCAGTTTTAAATAACCTGGATATTTCCATTTCAAATTTTGATTACTTTAAGGAAATAAAGAAACTAAATTTAAAGAAATCAGTGAATGTCCATATAAAGGTTGATACTGGTATGCATCGCCATGGTTTTCAGGAAGGAGATATAAAAAATGTATTAGCTGAAATAAAAAATCGTAAGATTAAAGTGGTTGGATTGTATACTCATTTTGCCAGTGCAAAAAATCCCGCTTTTCCCAAAGATACTAAAAAACAAATTGAAATTTTTGATAAATGGGTAAGAGCTTTTACTAAAGCAGGAATTAGGCCTATTTGTCACGCTGGAGCCACCTCTGGCACAATTCTTTTCCCTGAGGCACATTTTGATATGGTACGAGTGGGTATAGGTCTTTATGGCATCTGGCCTTCATCAGAGACAAAAAAAATTGCTATAAGTAAATTTAAATTACAACCAGTTTTAAGTTGGAAGACTATAATCGGAGAAATAAATAATATTAAGGCCGGGGAAAGAGTGGGATATGATTTTACAAAAAAATTAAAAATTGATTCTAAAGTGGCTATCTTACCGATTGGTTACTGGCATGGTTATCCTCGAGCCCTATCAAATATTGGTTATGTTTTGGTAAATGGAATGAGAGCAAAAATATTGGGGCGGATCTGTATGGATATAATTATGATAGATGTAACCGGCATAAAAGGAGTTAAGGTTGGAGACGAAGTAGTAATTATTGGTCACGATAAAAAAGAGGAAATATCGGTAGACGATATCGCCACCCAATTAAATGCTAGTTCTTATGAATTAATTACTCGGATTAATCCATTAATAAAAAAAATATATAAATAATTTTATATTTGCTTTTTTAGATAATTATGCTATAGTTTGAGTAGTTAGTTCTTTTAAAATATTAAACTATTAAGTGTAGCAAGGAGGAGAAATGAGAGATAAGAAGAAATCTCAGAGGTTTTTTGAGGAAGCTTTGGCTATCATTGTTTCAATTTTAGTGTTTGTTTCTTTTGGTATGGTAGTGAATCATATAATTTCACAAATCAAAACATCTAAAAAAGTGGCTGAGACCATTTCAAAAAATTCTGATGTTCAGAATTATGCTAGTAAAACTGTGAAGGGGAAATAGTTTAAACTAATAGGGAGGTATTATGAGTATTGGAGGAGAGGATGGTAGTTGTAATGGCATGCTGAAGAGGGATGTGGCGGTGGCTTTGGCATTCATCACACTTCTGGCTTTGGCTGCAGTGTGGCTGTCTGGTAAAATTCCGAATTTTTCGTTTTTTTGAGGGCATTAAGGGCTTCATCAAATGGTCGGCAAGTTAGTAAAACTTGCCGACCATTTTTCATTAGTGTTGACAAATAAGGGTTCTTTATGATATTATATTTTTATGTATAAAAACAGTTATCAAGGAAATAGACCACAAAGAGCTTCCTTTCACTCTGGATATAAAAAAAGACCAATGAGCAGACCTTTTCGCACTGGTAAGCCTTCATTTGGTCAAAATATTCATTTTTCAAAATTTATAAATAAAGCCGTTCCTCTAGAAGCGGAGGTAACTTATGTCCCTGAAAATAAATTTAGTGATTTTATTATTGATCAAAGATTGAAACAAAATATTATTACCAAAGGTTATGTCACTCCCACTTTGATTCAAGATAAAACCATTCCTCAGATTTTGGCGGGGAAGGATGTGGTGGGGATTGCTGATACTGGTACGGGTAAAACTGGGGCTTTTTTGATCCCACTGATAGAAAAAGTAATTTTGAATAAATTTGAGAAAATACTAGTGGTGGTACCCACTCGTGAATTAGCTGTGCAAATTAATCAAGAGTTACGTAGTTTTGTTACTAATCTCGGAATCTTTTCTACTTGCTGCGTTGGCGGGGCTTCCATTGGCGCACAAATTGCTGACCTTCGTCGAACTAATAATTTTATAATCGGTACACCAGGCAGGCTTAAGGATTTAATAAATAGGAGATTTATTGATCTTTCCAAGTTTGGGACGATTGTGCTTGATGAGGCAGATAGAATGTTGGATATGGGTTTTATTGCCGATATGAAATTTATTATGGCCAAGATGCCGGCTAAACGTCATACCTTATTTTTTTCAGCCACCATGTCACGTGAAATAGAAATACTAATTAGAACTTTTTTGCATGATCCGATAATTGTATCCGTAAAGACTGGAGATACTTCAAAAAATGTGGATCAGGATATTGTTCGGGTGACGGGTGATAAAATGCTTACTCTGGAAAATCTTTTAAAACAATCTGAATTTTACAAAGTACTTATTTTTGGTAGAACAAAACATGGAGTAGAAAAATTATCTAAAAAACTGGTGGAAAGGGGTTTTAAAGCCGAGTCTATTCATGGTAATAAACCCCACTCCAAGCGTCAGAAAGCTCTAGGCGCCTTCAAAGATAATTCCGTAGCTATTCTAGTGGCTACTGATGTGGCCGCTCGTGGTTTGGATATTCCTGATGTTTCCCATGTGATTAATTATGATGTGCCCGCCACTTATGATGATTATGTGCACCGCATTGGCCGAACAGGCCGTGGTAACAAAAAAGGTAAAGCTCTGACCTTTATTGAAGGCCATAAGCAATAAATAGTTTAATTTAATTTGACCTCGGGACCGGTTTCAGTATCTTTTATTTTATAACCCAAAGCTAGAATTTGATCTCGTAACTCGTCTGATTTTTTCCAATCTTTATTTTTTCTGGCGATTTCTCTTTCGGCAACTATGTTGGCTATTTTTTCAGGTATTCGTTCAATTTTCTTTTTTATGGTTTTTAAATTAAAACCAAGAACCCTATCAAAATCTAAAACAGTCGCTAGTTTGTCAGCATCGGGTAGATCAGATTTGAATAATTTTGAGGTGATAGCTAGGGCTTGAGGTATATTAAAATCATCATTAACACAATCTAAGAATTCTTTTTTAAAAGTTTCGTTAATTTTTCCTAGTGGACAATCTAAAGCTAGTATATGTTTTTTAAGTCTCTCATAACCTGTGGCTGCTGATTTAAGAGCTTTCCAAGTAAAATTTTGTTTAGAACGGTAGTGTGCTTGTAGAAAGAAATACCTTACAGCTAAAGGATCAAAGCCTTTTTCTTTCACTTCCGCCAGACTATAACTTGTCCCTTTTGATTTTGCCATTTTTTCATTGTTGGCCACTAACCATTCATTGTGAAGCCAATAATTAGCTAAAGGTTTGGCATTAGCTGACTCGCTCTGGGCAATTTCATTGGTATGGTGAACGGGTATATGTTCTATGCCACCCATATGGACATCGATAGTTTCTCCAAGCAGGGCTTTAATCATGGCTGAACACTCAATATGCCAACCGGGGAAACCTTCACCGTTTTTTACCAGTGGGGAAGAAAAAGGTGATGGCCAAAACTGTATGGCATTTTGGTGGCGACCAGCTTTAAAAAACCAAATAGAGAAATCGGCTTGGTTTTTTTTCTGTGGATCTTCGGTCAGACCGGTGCCCGCTCCTTCACGGTTTTTCTCCAGATTTTGTTTTGATAATTTTGTATAATCTTTTGCCTTGGAAATATCAAAATATACTGCTAAATCTGTGGAATAGGCAAAACCTTTTTCCAGCAAGATTTGAACAAGATCTTGCATTTGTTTGATATATTCTGTTGCCCGTGGTTTAGATGTTGGTTTTAAAGTACCAAGATCAGCTACATCCTTTTCATAAATTTCAATATATTTATCGGCAATTTGTTTTGCTGAGAGCCCTTCTCTTTTTACTCCTTTTTCCATTTTATCTTCCCCGGTATCAGAGTCAGAGGTGAGGTGACCAACATCGGTATAATTCCGAACAAATTTTACCTTATAATCGGCATATAGAAATGATCGGAGGATAATATCTGAAAGGACGGCTGCCCTCAAATTACCCAAATGCTGAGTCCCGTATACAGTGGGACCGCATTGGTAAAACAAAACCTCACCTTTATTTATAGGGTTAAACTCTTCCTTTTTTTTCGTTAAAGTATTATATAGTTGCATAAATTAAAACCATTTCTTTCTCTTGGCAACTAAAAATATAACTAAAGTAATAAGAATTTCTGTTCCGACAATAACAGGCCAAGCATAGGGTTGATTAACTAAAGGAGTGGTTAGGGTATTTAATTGGAAAAAACCATTGATAATTCCGAAAGGTAGGGCCATAAAGGTAAAGAGGGTCAAAATTTTCATGGTTTCATTTTGCTTGGTTGAGAGTAATGAATTATTGGTTTCGCGGAGTTCTTGCAAAACTTCGGTAACATTTTCCAGAATTTTGGTTATTTTATAATATTCATTTATAACTTCATTTAATTCCAAAATAAAAACCTTGCCAAATATTTTTTCAGAGCTTTGTTTTAATGTTTCTAGAATATAACCATGCGGAGTAATAATATGATTAAAGTTTATTATTTCTCTACCGATTCGAGATAATTCAAAAACCATTTCCTTTTCCTTACCGGCAAAAATATTTTTCTCTGCTTCTCGGAGAAGATAATTTATGGAATCCAGCTCATCAGTTAATGATTGATAAATGGTCTTCATCATGGCTAAAAATAGTTCACCAGAGCCAAACCGAGCTTCATTTTTATCTAAAATAGAATTTACCTCAAAGATCTTGGCATACTTTTCCATAGCGTCTATGCTTTCATAACGGTTGCTAATTATAAAATTTTTACCTATAACAAAATCAATCTCCTGGCGATGACTTTTATTATGAGTATGTTTGAAAGCTGGGAAGTGTAAAATAAAATAAATATAATCCTTATAAACAGCAATTTTGTCTTTAAAGGTGGGAAGTAAAATATCCTGAGCTACTTCTGGACTTAATCCAAATTCTTCCATTAATTCTCTAGCTTCATTTTTAGTGGGGTTTTCCGAATCTACCCAAGTAATTGATTTATAGTTTTGTTTTTTATACATTTTTTTATCTTAGCCCTATAATTATTGATAGGGAATTAATATTGCTTAAATTATAGCATATTACCTTTTTCTATACTATAATATTCCCATGTTTGATTTTTTAAAGAGGTATCGGCTATTGCTTATCATTATATTATTTTTAGGCCTATCCTTTGTGCTGGGTGTTTCTTTTGGTAAGAATCATTCTAATTTAAATTTATATTCTAATATTGGTTTAAATATAATTAATAATGATTATATTGCTTCCACTACTGAGGCGGTGGATATGGCGCCCTTTTGGCAGGTATGGAAGCTCTTAGATGAAAAATATGTAGCCACTAAAAAGCAAAGTACCACCACTACTAGTCAGGATCGAATTTGGGGTGCTATTCAGGGTATGACGAACTCCTTAGGTGATCCCTATACCGTTTTTATGCCTCCGGAGGATGCAAAGGAATTTAAAATGGATATTGAAGGAAGTTTTGAGGGGGTAGGGATGGAGATTGGAATAAAAGATGGAGTTTTATCTGTAATTTCTCCACTTAAGGGTTCACCGGCCGAAAAAGCTGGAATAAAAGCCGGAGATAAAATAATCACTATCGATGGTCAGCCGGCCATGGAATGGTCAACAGAAAAAGCTGTAAAGATAATTCGTGGCACTAAAGGAACGATAGTAAAAATTAGTATTTTGAGAAATGGTAACAGTAAACCACTCGATTTTGAAATTGTTCGAACGGTGATTGATATACCTTCATTGGAAACTGAAATCAGAGGGGATGTTTTTATCATTAGTCTTTATAATTTTTATGCCCAGTCTCAAGCACAGTTTAACAGTGCCTTAAAAGAATTTGTTAATTCAAAAAAAACCAGGTTAATATTGGATTTACGCGGTAACCCTGGTGGGTATTTGGATGCCGCGGTAAGTATGACAAGTTGGTTTTTACCCTTAGGAAAGCCAATTGTCCGTGAAGATTTTGGTAGTAATCGGGGAGAGAATATTTATCGTAGTAAAGGGTATGATATTTTTAATGAAAATTTAAAAATGATTATTTTAGTGGATAACGGTTCGGCTTCAGCCTCAGAAATCCTAGCCGGTGCTCTTCAAGAATATAATATTGCCAAATTAGTGGGGACTAAAACGTATGGTAAGGGTTCCGTTCAGGAATTTTTAACCGTAACAAAAAATACTTCATTAAAGGTAACCGTGGCTAAATGGCTGACGCCTAGTGGTAAATCAATTTCTGAAGATGGTCTGACTCCAGATTATGAAGTAAAAATAACTGAAGCTGATCTTAAAGCAGAAAAAGATCCACAGATGGACAAGGCCTTGGAATTATTAAAATAAATAAAAATTAAGCCCCGCATCATCTGATGATGCGGGGCTTTTATGATCTCTAAGGATCAGTCTTTTTGAGGTGTTGGACAATTTTCTTCAGGTTGAGCCTGACGAATAATTGAACGTGTAATTGAACGTGAGCAACAGGCTATTAATCCAAATGGTCCTGTACCACAGAATGCAGCCATTAAGTCGGTGTAACATATTTCCCACTTCCTAAATGGCGAGCCTACAATAAGTAAAAAGGCACAAAACCCAGCGGCCGCCCACCACAAAATAAAGAATCCAGGGTACATATACATCAAATGAATGAACACCAAAAGCAAAACTCTAGCCGTGTAAACTTTTACTGTAATCATTTTTCCTCCCTTTATTTACCATTTTTTAGCCTCAATAAATGAACCAATAGACATTAGGGCAAAAAAAACTCCAAAACCCAGAGCAGTGTTTTTTGTTGCATGCATAATTGCAATTCCAGAAAATATAGCAAGTGCCTCACCTAGCAGTTTTCTTACGTTATTCATAATCAATCTCCTTTTTTATTTAATCAAAGAACCCAACTTTTCTGATAATAGGATAGCAAATTATGTTCAGTTTGTCAAGTCTAGGTAATTTACTTATATTACGCTATATTTAAAATATTAATAATTAATATAAAAATATGAAAATAATTTTGTTAAAGGATGTAAAGAAAATTGGTAAAAAATATGAAGTAAAGAATGTGGCTGATGGTTTTGCCATCAATATGCTTATTCCGGACAAGCTGGCCATTCCCGCTACTCCCGGAAATATAAATATGATTGAGACCAAGAAGAAAGGGGATATGTTGGAAAATGCCAAAAATGAAGCCGAATTACAAAAAGCCCTGGATGAAATAAAAGGAATCAGTATAGAAATAAAAGGTAAAGTCAATGATAAAGGTCATTTGTTTGCCGGTATTCACAAACCAGAAATAATTGAGGCTGTAAAAAAACAAAAAGGAGTGAATCTGACCGCTGAACATTTAATCCTAGAAAAGCCCATTAAGGAAGTGGGGGAACACGCTATTACTGTAAAAGTGGGGGACAAAGAAGCTGCTTTTAAATTGGTTATAACAGCCGAATAAAAACTGGACATTTTATTATTTTGTGCTATTCTTTTTATAGAAACAGGTCCTTGAAAATTCAAGGAAATAACTTTGTAGCACTTTATAGTGCTCGGGTAAATAACAAAAAGGAGGGTAGGTAAATGAAGAAATGGACAGAATTGGTGCTGGCGTGGTTTGTGGGCGGGTTTATTGGACGGCTGGTAGCAGTTGGAATAACTAACTGGCTTGGCTTGTCTTCTATCTGGGCGTGGCTTGGTGTGCCGATTGGCGCTGGGTTTGCCTGGATGGCGGTAGATTTTCGTCAGTTAGTTTTTTCTTTCAGGCATTCTCTAAAATGGTTGGAATATCAGCCACTGTCAGATGGGTATATTAAAAAAACACTGCCTGCCTGTTTGGAAACTCTCGTATTGGACTGGAATGAATTTTCTTCTAAACAAATGAAGTGGAGAATTATCAGCAGTTTCAGTTCCGGATTATTTTGGGGTTTCTGGTTTGTTTTGTGTCTGGGTTTAGGATTTATCTTTGCTACAACTCCAGCAAAACCAAATATTCCAACGCCACTAGCATATTTTATGGGATTCTCATATGTTGGAGCATTTGCTATTCTTTGTGGAGCATATTGTGAAGAGTTTTTAAAGAAAGTTCATTTGAATGGATTTCTTAAATTCAAATCCAGTCATTCTGACTCAGAAGAAAAAGCACATGCATATGAATCCTTTGTTTTTTTTATAACATATAATCCAATATCTATGATGTTGATGACAACGTTAATCTGCCTTTATACTTGGCCAATATGGTTTGGACGAGTGGTGTGGAAAACCATTAAAATGGTCAATTCCAGTCAGAGAATTATGGCGCTTACTGGAGCGGCAATTGGTCTCACTATTTCACAAATTTGGGGTCTTAATCCAGTTGTGTGTGGTGGAGTGTGCGTGATTGCTGGATTGGTAGAGCATGTGATATTTGGGTTTGTTATTGGAATAGTGGAAGCCCATCAGGCAAAGAAAGTTATTTCTTGAATTCAGTGCATAGTAAAAGGGCTCCGATTTTTGATCGGAGCCCTTTTTTATTTTATACTTTAGATAACAGAAACAATACCTTTCTTTTCAATTTTAGAATCAAAGGACATTTTTCTTTTAGTAGCAAACTTTACTTTTCCTTCTTTGACGGCATAAACGGTATAATCTTTACCCATTTTTACATTTCGTCCAGGCATAATATTTACCCCTTTTTGTCTCACGATAATAGAACCCACCTGAGCAGAATCTCCGTCAGCAAGTTTGATCCCCAAGTATCTTGGATTCGAATCTCTACCATTTTTTGTTGTCCCGGCTGCTTTTTTTGTTGCCATAACGTTTAATTTATATTAAAATTCTGTTATAATTTGTCCCATGAGTATAAAGGATATTGGTGAAAAAATCAAGTCTGATTGGGCTGATAAGGCGGTTCCCATGATTTCTATGATAAAAAGCAACCTGGATATTAAAGAAGATATTTTTATTGTTATTTCTATTATTTTGATTGGTTTAGCCGGGTTTGGTTTAGGTAAACTTTCCGCTTTAGAAAAAAGTAGGGGAGCAGTGGAGATAAAACCAGTTAGTGTGGCAGTTCCAACTGAAACCATTGTTCAAAATCAATCGGCCGCGGTGATGGTGGCTACCGAAGGAGCCAAAGGGTTATTAGTAGCTTCAAAAAGTGGAGCAAAATATCATTTTCCGTGGTGTGCCGGAGCTTCACAAATAGCAGAGAAAAATAAAATTTGGTTTGATTCATATGAAGCAGCCCAAAAGGCTGGATATACTGCTGCTTCAAATTGCAAAGGTTTAGAATAAATGTGATATAATTAATTTATGATTGTTTTAGATATTGAAGCCAGTGGTGTGGATGAGGTAAAACACTCTATTTTGTCTGTTGGAGCACTAGACTTTGATAATCCTAAAAACCAGTTTTACGAAGAGTGCCGAGTTTGGGACGGTGCTCATATTGATGATGAAGCTCTGGCTATCAATGGTTTTACCCGTGAGCAAGCGGTAGATCATAGTAAACAAACAGATGAGGATTTACTCAAACATTTTATCGAATGGTCTAAAACTATAAAAGACCACACTTTTGCCGGACAAAATCCTTCTTTTGATCGTGATTTTTTACATCGGGCTTGTGATCGTTATCATTTGGAGTGGCCATTTGCTTTTCGGACGCTTGATCTGCATTCTGTTTGTTATACCCATATGATTAAGAGGGGAATCAAGCCACCGGTCGCCGAGAACCGATCTGATTTGAATAGTGATAAAATAATGAAATACGTTGGAATTCCTGAGGAAATACAGCCACACAATGCTTTAAATGGGGCAAAAATTGTGGCGGAAGCTCTTTCCAGACTGTTTTTTAATAAGAATTTATTGCCGGAATATAAAAAGTCTCCAATTATTATAAAAGATTAGATTTGGGCTGGTGAGGGTCCAAATTTTAGTCAATTTTTTAAAGTCTTTGTCAAGCAAATAACCTTTATTTTAAGCCATATTTTGTGGTTTGACGAGGGTATTTTAGTGTGGTAAAAGCTTGACAATAAAATCAAAAGGTGATAGTATATTAGTAATCAGAGAGGAGCTCTGATTTTTGCTTTATTAGGTATAAAAACTGACGAAAGCAAACGTAAAGTATTTTTCCGGAAAAGGTGTAAGTTTACAAATAAAACGGGGAAGTACTTAATTTTATGATTGAATTAACAAGTGCAATAATTTTACTAGTATCATCATTATATAGTCCAACAAATATAGCTATCGCTCAGGATGTGGCGAATAGCGACAATACTCAGAGTTCCATGCCAATCGCTAAACCGATTACTTTGGAATCTTATGTGAGAGAATATTTTGCGGAGACTCCTATCTTGGCTGAGATTGCTAAGTGTGAGTCCAGATTTCGACAAGTAGGCAAGGATGGTCAGCCACTTCGAGGTGAAGTGAATAAGTCTGATGTCGGGCTTATGCAGGTGAATGAGTACTACCATGGTAAGAAGGCTCAAGACCTTGGTTTTGATCTTACTACCGTCAATGGTAACTTGGCTTATGCCAAATATCTATATGACAAGGAGGGTACAAAGCCCTGGAGTGCTTCAGCCAAGTGTTGGAAAGGAAAATAAAATGATACAAAAGAAAACTACTCGGATATTAATATCCGAGTAGTTTTTGTTTTATTAATTATTAGACACCACTTTACATTCTGTACTCCAGATACTTCAGAGGTATATCTTAATGGTTAGGGAACAGTTCACAGAGAAAGAGATACCATGTCGCACAATATATCTTTTCCCTATATCACATAGAGGTAAACTCTGGTATTATAATCAGGCCCTCCCCCAGCATTAAAAGAAAAATGGCCAGGCAAACAGGGCAATCAAAACAAGTAACAAAACAATATCCCAGAAGCCAAAAATTTCAAAAAGATTCATGAGTTTTATTTTATTTATTAATAATTCCTAACAAAGGAGTCCATATATTCTGTACCCATATTCCCCATAGTTTGATTGCAGGTTCAGCCAGGTAGTTTGACCAAGTATCCTTTATAAAGCCCCAGACATAGCCAAAGTTCTTTTGAAACTGGTCAGAAGTAAAAAATTCTTTTATATCAATTCCAAAATAGCTCAAAATGGCAATGGCAATGACAATTATTATAATCATCTTGATCAGACCACCTTGTTTGTTTATAAAATAAGTTTTATTCATAATAATTTATATTATATATGTGTATTATACATTTTTTAAAATAATTTTAAAGGTAGGTCATAGGATTAAGATAAGCTCTGATATCCGCCATCGGTATGGTATATGTGCCACGACAGACGGTACTTTTTAGAGAAGATATTTTTACACCTTGGCTGGCATACACACTCATATGTAAATGTGGACCAGTAGAATACCCAGTATTGCCAGAGTAACCCACCACATCTCCCGTTTTTACTTTTTGTCCTTGCTTTGCAGAGATTAAGGAAAGGTGTCCATAAATGCTAGCTAGTCCGTTGTCATAGCGTATAAATACCCATTTACCGTATGAGGCGCCGGAACAGACGATATCTGTGTCCCCGATTCCTTCTACGATACCGGCCCCAGCAGATTTGATGGGTGTACCGATTGCTGCTCTAAAATCTACCCCATTATGTGTACCACTGACATAAAGTCGGCCAGAATCAGCTGTTTTACCAAAGTATTGGGTAACGTAGACTGTGCTCAAAGGCCAAGCCAGGATGCCTTTTCCGGCTGGTGGAAAACTTTTAGGATCAATAGCTAATCTCAACTGTGACTCAAACTGATTAATCTCTTGATCCAGGGCTTCTTTAAGGGCTAATTTATCTTTTAAAATTTTTTGATAATTTGCCTCGGTGTTTTTTGTTACAGAAAGTAAATTACTTTTTTCTTTTTTGGTGGATTGTAAAATTTGTTTTTTGTCATTCAATTCTGCGGTATAGTCCTCCAATTCTTTTTTCTTTTGTTCCAAACTTGCTTTGGCTTGTTCTAAACTGGCCTTAATATCTTTTATTGTGGCTACTTGATCACCTATTTTTGACTGAACTTGTATAATCTCCTCCATATCATTCCAAAAAGTGGTCATGTCATTATTTGATAAAATCATTTCCCAGACACTTTGCGAATCTGTTTCGTTGATTTGTTTTAACCCTTCTGCTATAGCTTGATTACCTTTACTAATTTTTTTTTCCTTATCTTGAATCTGTAAAGTCGTATCTTCTATTGTGTATGTTGTTTTATTTATGTTAGTTACTGTCAACTTTACTTCAGTGGTAATTTTGTTAGTGGAAACATCTAAGGATTTAATATTATTTTGTAAGGTGGTGGCCTGATCACCGATAACCTTTAATTGACTTTGATAGCCGGCTATTTCCTTTTCTAATTGAATTCTGTTCTCGTTTGCTGCGTCAATTTTTGCCTGAAGTTGATCTATGGTGTCAGCTTTAACTGAGGATGCTATTAATAATAATAGAGAGATAATAATAGAAATTCCAATGTTGAAGGATTTCTTTATCATGGTTTTTAAAGCTGTTTTATGGCAGTTTGAATTCTATTTACAGATTCATATTTGCCTAAGATGTCTAACAAAGTAAAAGGATCAGGGGACTTTTCCTTACCAGAAAGGGCCACTCGGAGGGGCCAGAGGACGCTCCCCTTTCCCAGCTTCTCCGCTACCGGCATTAGGATTGATTTCATGTTTTCTTCATTAAATTCGCAGGGTCGTATTTCCTCAATGATCTGAAGTATGTTTTCCAGATTTTTTTTCGGTATTTTAAAATCAGTATCTTTTTTCCAGATTAGCATTTCCTTTTTTAATTTTGGAGCTGAAAAAAAATAATCAAACTCCCCTTCTGACACATACTTTTCTAATTCACCAAAAGTATTTATCCTCTCAGTAATTATGGAAATAATTTTTGATAATAATTCCTTAGTAAAAGAATATTTTTTTGAAAGTCTATCAGAGATTTCTTTTTCGAGTTTATCCGCCGGCATCCTCTTGATATATTCCTTATTAAACCATAATAATTTTTCCTTATTAAAGATCGCTCCAGATTTTTGTACTTTGGTAATATCAAATTTTTCAATTAATTCTGGCATAGAAAAAATTTCCTTTTCACCACCCGGATTCCAGCCGGTAAATGCTAAAAAATTTACCATCGCGTCAGGTAAATACCCTTCTTTTCTGTAATATGAAAGAGATACAAGTTCTCCTTGTTTTCTTTTTGATAATTTTGAACGATCTTCATTTAAAATGAACGGCATATGGGCATAAATTGGTCTTGGTGCCCCAATGGCTTCCTGAATAAGGATTTGTCTTGGTGTATTATAAATACCATCTTCACCTCGAATTATATGAGTAATTCCCATTTCAAAATCATCTATTACCACGGCTAGGTGATATATAGGTTCAGTAATACTTTTTGCAATTATAAAATCACCAAGCTCTGTTGTATTTACTTCAATTTCTCCCCGAACGAGGTCATTATATTTAATTTTTTTATTAGGATTTTTTAATCTTATTACCTCTGTTCTTTGCCCTTCTTCTTTTACTTCTTCCTTTGAAATATATGCTTTATTTTCGGCCAGTAGTTTTTCTAAATATTTTTTATATATACCTCCATGTTCTGATTGTTTATATGGATTAGAATAATCAATTTCAACCCCAAGCCATTTTAGTCCGCTTATAATATCATCAGCATATTCTTGTTTTGACCTTTCTTTATCAGTGTCTTCAAGTCTAAATTTTAAAATTCCACCATTTTTTTTAGTATAAAAATAATTAAAAAGTGCTGTACGGGCATTACCGATATGAAACCAACCAGTTGGACTTGGTGGAAATCTGGTAACTATTTTTTTCTTTTTTTTAAAAAAATCAAACATTTATTTTTCATGACTTAGAGCAATCTGAATTATTTCTTCAGCAATTTTATCTCCAGCGTCTAATTTGGTAAAATTCCTGGCGGCGGTTGACATCTTTTTCTGCATTTCCTTATTTTGTAGGATTCTATCTATCTCCCCTATCAAAACATTTGTTGTCAGGTTACTTTCTTCAATCACTGAGGCCGCACCACTTCTGGCATAATCATAGGCATTTAACCTTTGATGATTACCGTTGGATTCGGTAATTGGTATGACAATACTAGGTATGCCCCACGCGGCAATTTCAAAGATAGTTGAACCGGCCCGGCTGATAATCAGATCAGCGGCTCCAGCGGCTTTAGTTAGGTTTAAATTATTCAAATAATCAAATATTCGATAATGATGCTTGTTTGGATTATTTCCTAAAATAACATCTGAAGTTCGGGATACCTCTAAAACATTATTTTTTCCAGTCTGATGTAATATTTGGTATTTTTCTATTAGTTTTGGTAATGAATCCAATATCCTTTCATTAATAATTTGTGCGCCCAATGATCCACCGATTATTAAAATTGTCGGTAAGTTTTTTTCTAAACCTAAAAATTCATGACTATTAGTTCGGTCAATATTTAACACTGATTTTCTGATGGGGTTGCCGGTAAAGGCCACCTTGGATTGATCAGCAAAATATTTTGCGGTATCTGGATATGAAATAGCAATTCTCTTAGCAAATTTTGCTGCCCACAAATTTGTTCGGCCTGGAATACTATCTGATTCATGAATAACTACGGGAATTTTTAGAAGTCTGGCGGCCACCAATACCGGAAAACTGGCATAAGCTCCTTTACTAAAAATAACATCCGGATAAAGATCAAAAACTTTTTTAAAAGTGGTTATTACTCCAAAGGTGGTTTTAAAAAAATCAAAAAAATTGGATATAGATGCGTAACGCCTCATCTTTCCAGCCCAAATAGGAATAAAAGTAATATTATTTTCGATCAGAGATTCAGCATCATATTGGCTATCAGACATAAAATACATTTGGGCCAAAACCAAATTTTCTTTTTTAGCAATTTCATTTATAGATTCGGCAACAGCAATGAGAGGATAAAAATGTCCACCTGATCCCCCACCAGTAAATAATATTTTCATATAATTTTTTTATATTTTGAAACGTTAATAATCATACCAATCTCTGCTAAAGTAAAAAATAAAGCTGTCCCCCCTTGGCTAAAAAAGATTAAAGGTGAGCCGGAAAGAGGCAAAACACCAATCATGGCCCCAATGTTTATGAATGATTGGATAGTGATAAGTATAACAATTCCAATCACCAAAAGTCTACTAAAAATATCCGGAGCTAAACGTCCTATTTTTAAACCTCTGGAGGCAAAGAAAATATATAAAAAAATTATAAAGACGCTTCCGACAAAACCAAATTCCTCTGCAGCCACTGGGAAGATAGCATCACCAATAGACTCTGGTAGAAATTTAAATTTTTGAATACTTTGACCCAAGCCCCGACCAAATATTTCACCGGAGCCAACGGCAATCAAGGATTGTTGAATTTGATAACCTGAAGTGAGTGGATTTAAAGCCGGATTTAAAAAAGTATTCATTCTAGTCAACAAGTATGGTCTGACATAAATTAAGGCAGAAACGCCAATCAAGCCAATTATCATAATTAAAAAAATATGGCGCCATTTCCCGCCCCCAATCAAATACATGGAAAGACCAACCAGAAACATAATGATAAAGGAATCAGTATCCGGTTGTTTTAATAATATTGCACCTACTATTCCGATTAAAATCAAAAAGGGTAATAGTCCATATTTTATGGTCTGAATTTTTTCTTTCATGCCAGAAATCCAGGCAGCAAAATAAATAATAAAACCAATTTTTAGCAGTTCTAAGGGTTGAAAAGATAAATTGCCAATATATATCCAACGGCTAGCTCCATTGTGAGTCACACCAAGGCCCGGCACAAAAACCAAAAGAGTAATAATAATTGAAAAGAAAAAAATAAAAAATGAAAATTTTCTCCAAATCCTATAATTTATTTTGGATGTGATAAAGCAAGCAACTAATCCTAAAAATAAACCAAAAAAAGTTTGGTTAAAAATAATAGAAATAAATTTTGCATTATCCTGAGCATAAACACCCAGTGAGGCAGAAATAAAAGTTAAAAAACCACAAAATAATAAAATAAAAAAGGAAAGCAAAAATATTTTATCTACATTTTTTGACATATTTATTTTAAACCAAGTAAGGCCACGATGATACCGATACTAGCAAAAATCATTCCTATCACCCAGTATCTCATAACTACCTTATAAGCTGGCCAACCCAGAGCTTGAAAATGATGATGAAGCGGAGCTACTAAAAAGACTTTTTTGTGCCAAAATCTTTTTGATAAAAGTTGAATAATACTTGATCCGGAGGAGATTACCAAAGGAAAAGCAATAATGGGTAGAACCAAGACTTGTTTGGTAAGAAAGGCGATAACCACCAAAGTGATTGTTAGAGCCATAGTACCAGTTTCTGACATATAAAATCTGGCTGGTGGAATGTTAAACCAAAGAAAGGCCAAGAGGCCCCCCACCAGGACAAAACAAAAAGCTGACAAATCTAACTGATTCTGAAAATACGCAATTAAACCGTAAGCACTGAAAATTATACTAAATACTCCGCCGGATAATCCATCCAAGCCATCTATCACTCCCCCGGAATACGTACCAAGCATGACAATAATAAAAAATAAAATAAAAAGAAGATTGGCATGCCAAATTCCCCAGAATGGAATAATTATATCCGTCATTTCCAATTTAGCATAAAACCACCAGGCCCCAATTAAAGAAATTATAAAAATTGCCAATAATCTTTTGTTTGATGAGAGGCCACCGGCTTTTTGATCATATCTTTCAGTAACACTAAAATAATCATCTACTAGGCCCACTAAAGCCCCAATGATTAGAGTAAAAATTGGTAACCAGGTTTGATTACGACTTAAAAAATTAAGTTTTGAGAGAGTTGGACCATCAAACATAGAGATCAGCCAAAACAAAAAAATTGTAATAATGGCACTGGCCCAGATGACCACTCCACCCATCCGGGGGGTTTTTCTTTCTTCATCGTTGTGGAGTTTCTGAGAAATGGTGGCGACCTCGCCATCAGTAGCTACCGCCACACTTTTTTTCTTCCACATCTGGTGCTTATACAAGAAACCACTGATAATTGGTGTAATAAGGATTCCGATTATAAAAGCCACGGTGGTGGGCGCAAATATTTTTAATATATCCATATTAATTTATTATTTTTATATTATTTATAAGTGACATGGTGTCAATAAAATTATTTTCTGATCCTAAAACAATATTTATTAAATATAATCCTGGAAGAATCTTGGTCATCAAGGCCAGATTCTTTCCAGCCAAATCTGTACTACCGGTTTTGCCACCAATAATATTAAATTCCATATCTTTATTTTCTAAAAGCTTATTAGTATTTATAACATTTTTACAATAATTTTCTATATCACAAAAATCGTAGGCAGTTTTGGCAGTTATACTAAAAATTTCCGGATGATTATTTTTAATATAAATTAATAAATTCGCTAAATCCGTGACGGTAGAGACATTTAGCTCGGAAGAGCTACCTGTTGGATCCAAACCGGTAACATTTATATAGTTGGTATTTATCAGGCCTATTTCCTTGGCTTTTAAATTCATTTTATCCACAAAATTTTTCTCACCCATAGTGCTTGAAAGTAGTCTAGCTGAATCATTATCCGAAGAAATAAGAGCATTGGCCAGCAGTTCTTTTACTTTGTATCTTTTATTTGTTTCTAAAATAAAGGCGCTTTCCTCTTGGCCAATATAATCAAGGGTGGCGGTAACTTCAGTATTTAAATCAATATTTTCTAGAATAATCACACCCACCATCAATTTTGTCACACTGGCGATCGGTAATACTAAAGTTGGATTTTTTTGATTTAGAATTTTTTTTGTCCCCTCATTTGTTATGGCTAATGTAAGAAATGATTTACTGGTAATTTCAGGTAAAGTGGAAGAGGCCATATATAAGGCATTTAACTTTAGGAGATTTTCTTTTTCAATTTTTTGTCGAAGGACTTTATTTTTTAATTCGTCATTTTTTTCTTTATTTTGAAGACTAATATAAAAAAGTAAACTACCAACAATTAAAAATAAAAAAATAACTGTAAATAATGACAGGATTTTTTCCCCACCTACACAAGCAGGTTTTTTATCATTTTCTAGCATCATTTAAATATTTTCATTATTAAGGGAGGTTTCCTCTAAAATACTTTCTTTTTCTTCTATTGGTTCTGCTGGTAAATTTTGGGTGGCAAATTGGTCAAATTCTGTTTTCACCTTTTGATACTCTGGTAAATCTTCAATTTTAGACACACCAAGAAAAGCTAATAATTCAAAAGTGGGGCGATATAGAAAGCTACGGCGATCTTTTTCATTGATAATTTTTTCCACTAAACCGCGAATCTGCAAGTTACGTAAAATAAAGTTTGATTGGACACCACGAATATAATCTATTTCTGCTCGAGAAATGGGTCCTTTGTAGGCAATAATGGAAATTGTTTCCAAACCGGCACGGCCCAAATCACGTACTAACTCTTCTTTTGTTAAGCGTTCGATTATATGAGAAAGATTGGCTGCTGTACCGAGCATCACTTCATCATCCTTAAAGATGAGTTCTACTCCCCTATTTTTTATTTTTTCCTTCAAAATTTCCAAACCAGCTTTTATTTCATCTTCTTTTTTGCCTAAGCTAGCGGCTAATTTTTTTATGGATTGAGGTTCACCCTTCCAAAAAAGAACAGCTTCTATTTGATTATCTAGTGTTAATTCTTCCATTTTTCTTTTAATATTTTAATTATAATGTGGTACCACGGTTTGTTGGGTTTCCATTTCAATATCATCAAAATGATTATCTTGCTTCACATTTACTATGCCCTGTTTGACCAATTCTAGCATAGCCAGAAAGCTTATTATAACATTGACTCGCTCTTCTTTGCCAACTTTGGCAAACTCGCGAAAGCTTAATTTTAAACCAGTCTGCACTCTTTTGGTGAGAGTCAAAATCATTTCTTCCAAACTGATTACTTTTTTAACCACCGCCTTAGGAATATTTTCTATTTTTGGTAAGGCCTTGATAACAGACATTATGGCTGAGAAAAAATTTTCCTTTGTCATAGTTTTATCCGGTGAAAAAACCGGTATCATTTTCCTTGGCTCGGCATAAAAAATTATTTCCTTGCCAAAATGAGCTTTGATATAAATGGAAAGTTCTTTCATTCGTTGGTAAATTTTTAATCTTTTTTCCAAGTCACTGATATCTTGCTGTTCATCTGTGGACAAATCTAATGATGGTAATAATGATTTTGATTTGATAAGAAGTAAGGTGGAGGCGACGACTAGAAAATCCGCACTATCGGCAATTGGAAATTTTTCTAAACTTTGCAAATAAGCTATATAATCATCGGCTACTTTGGATAAAGCAATATCATTGATAAAAAGCTTTCTTTTTTCAATCAAGGAAAGTAACAAGTCTAATGGACCCTCAAACACTTCAGTTTTAATTTTAAAAGCCGTTTCGGACATTATTTATTATGGATTTAAACGCTTAACATCTCTTGGTAAGTAAGTGGTTTCTCGAACGTTTGGCAAATCTAATAATTTCATAATTAGTCGGCTCACTCCGATTCCTCCTCCGCCATGTGGCGGACAACCATAACGGAAAAAGTTCAAATAATCTTTTAAGACTTCCAGATCCATGCCTTTTTCTTTGGCTTGTTTTTCCAAAATATCTATGCGGTGCTCTCTCTGAGCTAAAGTGGTGATTTCCAGTCCACGATAAAGCAAGTCTGCTCTTTTGGCTCGATCATTGTCATCTTCATGTCTCATATGATAAAAAGCACTCTTGGATTTATGATAATTGGTAATAAAAACAAAGTCATGATTAAATTTTTCTTTTACATATTCATAAATTCCTCTTTCTTCTTCTGGGCTTAAATCATGATCTTCCGGAGAGCCAATCTTTCTACCAGCCAGAATTTTCTTGGCGTCTACCATAGAAATTCTGGGGAAAGGTCTAGCTGGTACAGTAATATTTAATTCCGGAAAGGCCTTGTTCAAAGCTTCAAAACCAGAAACGAGCATACCTTCTTCAGTATCCATCAAATCATGATGTGAATTAATATAGGCAATTTCAAAGTCCCAACCTGTAAATTCTGTCAGGTGGCGGGTGGTGAATGAAAGTTCAGCCCGAAAAACGGGACCAACCATAAATACTTTTTCAAAACCGGAAGCGATACCCATTTGCTTATAAAACTGTGGCGATTGGGCCAGATAAGCTTTACGGTCAAAATATTTTACTTCAAAGACTTCAGCACCAGTCTCACTCGCTGTATTCATGAGACAAGGTGTATAAATCTGAATAAAATTATTTTTGGCCAAATAATCTCTCCAACCCTTTTCTAATTCAGTCCACACCTTAAAAATTTGGGCTTTTTCTGGCTTACGTAGGTCTAGCCAACGATAATCAAAACGGATAGGAGCATCAGTTTCTTCGGCGCCCTTTTTCATAAATACTGGCATAGGAATATCCGGATTAGCCACTGAAAGTATATTTATGGATTTGATGTCAATTTCTAAACCACCAGGAGCATTTTTTTCTGCCTTAACCAAACCGATAATTTCTACCACTGACTCGGAAGATAATCCTTTGACAGTTTCAAAAGTTGGCGAGTCTTTCATGACAACAATCTGTACTATACCGGTAATGTCTCGCAAGATTAAAAATATAATTTTACTTTGAACCCGTATGGTGTGCACAAAACCTTTGAGTAAAACTTCCTCCCCTATTTTTCCTGTCAATTCTTTTATATATGTTCGTTCCATAATTTTATTTTCTTGTCTCGAGTTTTTTCGAGAGATTATCAGTGTCTAATAAATTCTCAATTTCTTTATAACAATTTTTACATAAATGATATTTAGTGACCTGACGGTCATTATTTGGCGGGCTAAGCAAAATGCCACCAAATTCATTTAATTCTTTTTTGCACTTATCGCAGGTTGGTTTGATAGACATGTTTTATTTTTTCTTTCGATTAACCCACCAATCATCATTTTTATTTTTAAACCACCAATTATCAGAATCCGTATTTGTAATATTCTTTACTAAAGCTTTTGCTTCCTTGGTTTTTAACCTTTTTATTAAAGGTGGTATCCATGTTTTAGCCCGGGTATTTCCAATATCAATTTGTTCTTTTAAAGATAACATTTGTTCTATTTGGTCGGCATCTTTGGCTAGTATTGATTCATAAGTCTTTTTAGCTTCATACTCCGTTACAATGTCACAAATTTTCTTACCAAAGGGCAATCCAAATGTTAAATCCTGAATTGCACAATTTTCATCTCTGATTGTGTATTTTTGGTGAATATAATTTAAGTCCGAAATTCTTGTTTCTGTTAAATCATGGAAAAGGCACATCTGTAACACCTTTGAAATATCAACGTTCTTAGCAACACTAGCTAAAGCAAATCCAACATAACAAACTCTGTTTACATGTTCTGCTACGCTTTGCTCACCACTACCTAGAAAAAAGAAACCACTTCGAGGTGTTTTGGCGAGCATCCCTACCTCAAAAAGAAAATCAGTTGTTTTGTTTTTTGAATTTTTTTTCATACTATTTTAAATTAAAACGCCCTCGCAAAAATCAAAAAAATTTGATTCTTGCGAGGGCGAACGAGTTCGCGGTGCCACCTCACTTACTTCTCATTTTAGGGTTCTACTCGCTTACGCTTTCTTCCCCAGACTCGGCCGTGTCACGGCGTCATAGTCCATATCACTATAATATCATTTAACTAATAAATATCAACACCCACTGCCTTTCGCACTTCATCTAATTTCTTTTCAGCTCGGAGGGAGGCCCTTTGACCACCAGTTTTTAGAATATCAAGGACAGTGTCTAAATCATTGGCTAGCATAGCTCGCTTCTCCCTCATCGGCTTTATAAAGGCCTCTAAACTCGCAATAAGGCCTTCTTTGGCCTCTTTATAGCCCAAACCACCTTTTCTATATCTATCAGCCAAAGCACTCTTTTCTGCGTCGTTTAGGAGGAGTTTATGGATGGCAAAAATATGATTGGTATCCGGATCTTTTGGCTCATCTACCCCTTTGGAATCAGTAGGTATGCTCATCACCGCTTTTTTAATTTCCTCTGATGAAGCAAAAAGTGGAATTACATTACCATAACTTTTGCTCATTTTTCGACCGTCAGTGCCCGGCACAGTTTCGACATTTTTTAAGATCAACGGTTCAGGTAATTTAAAAATTTCTTTTTTCTGGCTAAATGTATTATTAAATTTTTGAGCGGTATCACGAGCATATTCCACGTGTTGTTTCTGATCCTGCCCCACCGGTACCACATCCGCATCCTGCAATAAAATATCAGCGGCCATCAACAGCGGATAATCAAAAAGACCAACATTTATTTCTTTATTTTTTGCCTCGGCATCTTTAAAAGCATGGGCTCGCATCAAATACGGCATAGTGGTAAGGCAATTAAAAATCCAATTTAGCTCATGTACCTGTGGCACATCAGACTGTTTAAAAAGTACAACTTTTTTGGGATCCAAACCGATAGCCAGATAATCCAAAGCTACATCGATAATTCCTTTTGAAAGTTCCTCCTTATTCTGCACCGTGGTCATGGCATGATAATCTGCAATAAAAATATAGCTTTCAAAATCATTTTGCATTTCCACAAATTGCTTCATAGCCCCAAAATAATTACCGATATGTACTCGGCCCGTAGGCTTTATCCCGGACAATAAAATTTTCTTTTGATTTGACATCTGCTTATAATAGCAAATTTGTCCTAATTCTACAAAGTTTATTTAATCTCTTTTAAATACCTTGTGGTAAATTCTTTAATATTACTGTAAGAATTCCAAATTTCTTTTGCTCTGTTTAATTTTTCCTGTAATTCAGGATAAAATAATTTTTCTTCTATTTCAATAATTTCTTTAAATTGGGGTAAATTAAGAATTATCACATTAAATATTTCAGACATTTCCCAAAGAATACCAGAATTTTTATTTAATCCTTTGATTTGATCAGTAAAGTTTTTATCTATATAGTTAAAAAAAGCGAAATGAAGTGATTCATGGAAGATAACCTCAAGGGAGTGCGGCAAGTCTTTTTTCCAGTAGATTTGAAAAGTCTTTGTTTCTGGCCATCTTGGATTGCAATTAAATATAGAAAGGTATCCTTGATAAATATCCTTACTAAAATCCATCCGAAAAATATCTTTTAAAGCTACGTAGAAATTAGTTTGTTTCTCAAATAAAAATTCATTTAGTTGTTCCTGCTTATTTTTTATCTCTGTTTGATTTGTAATATAAAAATCATCAATATATTTCCTATAATTTTCTATATTGATATTTGGATGGTCATTTCTAATTTCTTGACCAAAATCAGCTCCTGCAATTGATAAATTACAAAAATCAGTATAAACCCCATAATCTAATTGTTTGTTTATATCTATTTTAAACATCAAATAATATTTGAAATTATTTTAACTTCTTATATTTATACTTTTTAAGTATGGGTAAAATATCAGAATATTTTTTACCACAGAGCATACCGCCGGCAAAGGCATCTTCCTGGGTCACATCAGCCAGGCAAAAATCTGGCATCTCAAAATTATTTTTATCTGCCACCTCTGTAAACTCAAAATCCACAAGCATTAGTCCTTTCAAATCATCCTTAAAGACATCAAACTCCGCTTGAATACCTTTATGATTATAATAATAACGATATTTGCGAACACTTTTGCCTTTTACTTTTTGTAATGTTTTAAATTCTTCGTCAGTAAGTATAATGGTGTGTTCAGTTTGTTCAGATGAATCCCCTTCTTTGACTGGTGATTTTTTTGTCATTTCAAATTTATCTCCTTTTTTGCGAATTCTTAAGTTTGGATGTGGATGACTTTCTGGAATATAAATGTCAATTATTTCCTTAAACTGGCAGTCAAATAAACCTTTAGGAACTTCCTTAGCTAAAAATGTCTTTTCTAATTCAATTTCCAACATAGATTATGATAGTAAATCCAGCTCCACGCAGAATTTGGAACCGTGACCACGGCCGGCGGATTCGGCCCAGATACGGCCATGATGATTTTCCACAATTTTTTTGACAATATATAGTCCATAACCGGTGCTGTTGGTATTTGTTTTCATAGCATCATCTCCTTTTCCACCTTCTGTAAAAAGTTTATTTTTATCACTATCAGATAATCCTACCCCCGTATCAGTGACGGTAAAAACAACTTTATTATTTTCCGGATGAATTTTAAGGGATATTTTTATTTCTCCGGCCGGAGTATAGCGCATGGAATTATCCGTGATATTTTTAAAGACCTGGGTAATGAGTGTCTCATCCGCCATGACCATCACCGGTTCGTTAGGAATATCGGTTTCTAATTTTAATCCTTTCCCAGTCATTTCATCTGTAAAACCAATAGCGACTTTTTTTACCACTTGAGCCAAATCAACCTCCTTAAAATTATAGGTGGTGGTTCCAGATTTTAAATTTGAGGCGCCTAGAATATCCTGGATCATGGTTACGGCATTATTATCAGAAATAAGTCCGTCCTTGGCCAAACCCTTGATTTGAGATGAAGATTCTCCAAAGTCCCCTTCCAAAATTCCCGCAAAGATCATCTTGCTCTTGGTAAAGAAACCCTTCAATTGATGGGAAATAAAGTGAATAAGAGCTTCCTGATTATTATTGGCTACTTCGAGTTCCTCTCTTAAAGCAATTTCCTTTTTTACACTACGGACAATTATAAGACCTACTACGGCAGAGATGATCAAAGTAATAGCTGTCAGTATTTGAGCGGTCATATTTTGAACAAACAAAAATTGTGACCCCACCAATATTACCAACGCCCACACCAGCGCCTGCGCCCCTATTAGTTTGATATCAAAAGCTTTGAATTTGACAATCATGTATGCCATGAAAGCCATAAAAAATGTCATTGCAAAAATACCATATATTTCTATGCTGTATTTTTCAAAAGTATCTGCAATATAATATGTTCCAAATACTGTTGATAGAAATAATAATACCCCTAATGACATTAATAGTATTTGTTTTTTGTTCTCTATTTTTGCATTTAAATACTTTCTAATAGCAACAATTAGAATAATAAAAGATAGAATTGTTAATGAAAAATATAAATAACCCCCAAAAAGATTATCTATCGCCATACAATTTGTGTAATCAAAAGTAGAAATATAGTATTTTGTTGGGGTTATTATTACTATTGGTAGGAATAAAAATCCAATAATTATTTTTAACCAAACTGGGATATCATCATTTGTTTTATATGAATACAATAAAAACAAACATGAAGTAAAGATTAAAAAATCAAACATCGCGATTAAGCTCCAAAAAAATACTATATTTATACTACTTGAACTAACCCATGCTATAAGATTACAGATAATCCAAAATGAAAAAATCATAGATAGAAAAAATAAACATTTTGCTGAAAAGGCAGAACTATTTTTTTTAATTACAAAAAAACCAAGAATTATTGATATAATTGCAACTGGTAGATGGGAATAATAAACTAAATTTAAATTACCACTCATCATTTGAGTAGCACTTTCAATACATCCATTAATATTAGTTATAAAATTATATTCCATTTATTAGTATAATTATAGCATAACTCTAAAAATTGTCAGTCTTTTTTAGTTTTTTTAATAATATCAATTCATATTTTGGTATTTTATATTTTTTAAATTTTATTTCATTTAATATAGATTTCATATATTTTTGAATAGCACCATTTTTTTTATAAAATTCAAGTTGTTTCTTCGGTAAAGATAAAATGTCACCTAAAATCTTTCGGCAATTTTTAGCTCCACATTTACACTTCATTTTCCATTCTGTTGGTGCAATTGTTGATGAATAATCATAAGTAATCTCGTCATGTTTTGTAATATCCTTCAAGGCAAACATTTCACTTCTTTTTCTTATTCCAGTATTCGGGTCGCAGCTATGGTTAAAAATACGAGATATTTTATCAAGATTAATGTATGTTCTCCGCCCTATTTGAAGCGGATCATCAATGTTTTCTTTATCAGAATTCACCATTTTTGCAAAATCTGATGTAGACATTTTTGGACCATTTAGTGTGTAAATAATTGCCCTTTTTTTAATATTTTCCTTAGCAAATACACCTTTTCCATATTTTTTTGTGTCTCTAATTTCTAATTTTGGACTATGCCAGGAAGATGTGTTTGTCATATTTGAGTATTATAAGCTATTTTTGCTTTCTATTTAAGAGTATTTTAATAAACTCTGGATAGCACCACCAGTGTTTTTTGGCAGCTTCATTTTGAGGTGTAATGGGTACGATCAATGGCTTGATACCAAATTTTTTCCAAACATATTCAAAAGCTGGAAGCAATACTTCTTCGGTAAATTTTTTCTCTTTATTTGTCAGTAAATAATTTTCAAAAAGTATTCCGTTTCTAATATAATAAGCAAAAATATATTTATAATACTCGGCCGGCGTTTTTCCTAGTTTATGATAATAATCTGATCCATCAAAAATCTCAATATCTTCATAATATGTTTTTATAGCTCGATGGTGAAAATCCACCAATTTTTCTCCCCACACCGTTTCCACATCTTTAATTTTTTTCTTTTCATTCTTTCCACTCAGGTCAATTATTTGCCGGCTACTGGTGAGCATATCATCATGATCATCTTTACCATGATAAAAAACCATTTTAGCTAAGGAGACTTTATCAAAATTTGTCGTTATAAAGACATCATCCAAGTATTCAAAAACTAAAGGCTTCAATCCTATCTTATGAGCTTCTTCCCAAAAGTGAAAAAATGCCCAATTTGGTGTGGCCACATGAAAAGTACAGATGGCTTTTGGTTCATCTTTTATTACTGGAGGTATATTATCCCCTAAATAATCATTAACTTTTTTTTCTAATTTTTTATCCTTCCAACGCTTTTCAATTTCCTTTTTTGCTTCTTCCAGCGGTATATATATCTCGTCTAAATTCATGGCGTATATTATACCCTATTTATTAAGGAAATTAAAATCTCCGATACCCGTCAAGAGGAGTTCTTTACCTGTAAAATATTTTTTAATAAAGGAATTTACATCTTCAAGTGTCAAAGATTCTAATATATCTGAATACTCATGATGTAAAACGGGATTAGAGTAGCTGGTTTGCTCCATCATTGCATAAGAAGATAACCAAAAAGATGAACTTTCAGCCCAAAATTTTATATTTCTTAGTATACTTTTTTTTGCTCGGTCGAGTTCCTGTGTGTATATTCCCGTTTCTAATATTTTAGAAAACTCTTGTTTAATTATAGATATTACGTCCTTGGAGTTAGCTACCCTACAGTTCGTAATAATTGACAAAGTGGCGAATTCGGCGTTGGCATATATTTCAGACCAAGCATCATATACCAGCCCTTTTTTATTTCTAAGAGAGGTTATTAATCTAGAAGTATTATTTTGACCAAAAATCACATTAAAGATATCTACTGCCACTTGATCATTTTTTATTAGCATTGGTTCAAATCTAGTCGAAAGACTAATGTAATTTTGTTCAGTACCTGGGATCTCCTTGATTTTTTGTTTTTGTTTTGTGTTTGTAAGTATTTCTATTACTTTATCATCTATTTTTATTCTAGAGCCATTAATTTTGTTTAAAAAATTAATAACTGTTTTTTTATCAAAGTCTCCAGAAATAAAATATGCCACTTGTCCATTTTTAATATATTTTTCATTAAAATTCAGTAAGTCCTGCCTACTTATACTTGTTAAACTATTATCAGAACCTAGCACTGGATTTTCCATATTTGTGCCCTGGAAAAGTAGTGATGACTGTAATTCGTAAATACATCTTGAAGGATTTGATGCTGTTCTTGTCTGCTCGGCCTGAACCGCCTTCCTCTCCATTTCTATAGTATCCGGAGAAAAGATTGATTTGTTTAATATCTGATCTACAATATCAAACATTTCAGTTGTGTCAGCTTTGTCTGCCAGGTCGACAGTGAGCCAAAGATATTTTTTATTAGTGAAAGCATTTTTCCTCGCGCCTATTTCCTCAACCTTCTCATTTAAACTTTCCTTTATGGGATATTTCTCGGTACCACTTAACAAAATATGTTCACAAAAATGGGCTAGGCCAGGTTTATCACCATCAAACTGAGAGCCAGCATAAAAAAAGGCCCTAAAATATATCGGCGAATTTGGCTTATAAAAAGAATAGAGCTTTACTCCATTGACCAATTTTGTCTCATTATAATCAACTCCAAAACCCCGTATTTCTGCCATAATTAAATATTATACCCTACTTTTAATTTTTGACCAAATAAAGAGCGCACCGTTATTGATGCGCTCTTAAACCGACAATGAACTATAGAGAAGTGTAATTTCCCTTGCTGCTGACTTTTCTGAGTCAGAGGCATGAGCGACATTCATTAATTCACTTATTTGATGCTTCCCCCTGAGACCTAAGCCATTTCTACCGATTATCTGCCACCTAACTAAGCTGAGCGCATCTGGTCCATCAACAACTAAAAAAAGTGATGGTGAAGAAGACATCCACTGAATTAATTCGCTGAAATAACTTGACCCAGTATGTTGTATGTAAAACTCCATCCAAAAATCTCTACTCATATGTATTTTTTTGGAAAAAATAATACATAAACCGTGTTTTTCTATCAGATTCGATAATTCAGAGAGAAAAACCTCGTTTTCGGTCCAATTTGGTTTAACAATTATTAAAGTGCTCAATTGTCACCTCCTTTTATTTTTCTCTATTATTTATAACCTTTGCTATATTTTTTGTCAAGTGTAAGTACCTAGATAAATTTATTTTATCCATCTTTTTTTTCTTAACATTAATTCTGGTTTTCCCATTTTTAATTCTAGACTAACCTTTATTCCTAAGGATTTAATCCAATTCCATATTTCATTTTTTACTTGAACAATGTTTTCGTTTGCCTTTACGTTGTGTCGTTCAACTTCCATAAATAGACCTAGGCCTTTCACAACCTCAAGAACAATCTCATATTTTTTGCTAATGAAAGTTGATTTAATATTTTCAATTCTTATTAGTTCTTTAAGACCTATTCGTTTAAAAATATCACAGGCCTTCATATAATCAGATATTTTAGATTCATATTCATCTGAATATAACCAAAACCCTTTTGTATCGAAATGATCAATTTTATAAGCAATAAAGCCTTCACTATCTTTACTTCTAATACGTAAACACCTTTTTAATTGGCCATCTTTATCAGGTATAAGATCTTTTCTTAGTGGATCATAAAAATATATATCTAATGTTTTTTTATGCCCCAAAAATTTTAACTTCCTAAGTTTTTTAATTGCTATATTTTTTTTATCTAATACTTCTACTAGTATTTCAACTTCTTTTTTCATAAATTTCTATTATTTGTTTTAAGTCTTTTTTTGTGTTAAGTGTAATTCCCATCGACATTGACCAGCTTGTTTGATTTTTTGAGATAATATTTTGTACAGAGTCTCTGCCAAAAAGATAACCCATCACCATTGCTGCTTCCTTAAGAGAAGAAAATTGTAAGGGTGCAATTATTCCTTTTTTAAACCACGATAAATTACAGTTTCTTGGTGAAGAAATAGTGTTTGATCTAATTTTCCTCCACTCATCAAAATCTTTTGCTTGTATATTATCTGGAATATACTTAAACCACATATTATTTAGTTCATCATTAAATGTTTCATCCCAACCAATTGTCACAAAAATACCATCATCTCTTAATATATTGTATATAGATTTTAATTCGTTAATACATAGTCTTTGATCCGAAATATGACTAGGAAAGCCAAAAGAACTTACAATAAAAGTTGATTTTACTTTTATCACTTCAGGTAATTTTATTATACTCGAATTTATAACTGAAACCTTATTAACATATTTTCTTTCTCTTTTTATATTTTTCTCAACAAATTCACACATACTCTTACTTAAATCTACAGCAAAGACTTTGCCATCGTAATTCATTTTTGTTAAAATTTGCCATAAAGTTCTTCCCGTACCCGTTGCAATATCTATAGGATTGATAATTTTACTATTTTTTAATTTTCGTAAAATAAGGTCAAAACAAATATTTTCCGGATCTTCTGACTCTGAAAAAATATTATAAATTGCTGAATCTTTATACCATTTATCAGATTCATCAATAATTAAACCGTTCTCATTTTTATGTGAATTTATCTCAAGACTTAATTGTTTTTTTAGTGTTGGGTTTTTAAGAAAATATATTGTTTTAGATATTTCTGATATAACAGCTGTGTCATTCTCAATATCTAGCATATAAGAAAGAATCTCTAGCACTCCATCGTCTGCAGTATTTCTCATTGATCTACAGGCCATTTTTCTTATCAGTGGATCTTTATCAAATAAAGCTTTTTCTAAAAATGGTCTTAAAAGTTCGGCATCACTGTTTTGTAAGGCAAAAAAAGTATAGTACCTTAATTCATAATTCTTATGTTTAACTAGCTTTCTTAATTTTTCAAAAATCTGTTTATCAACAAGATTTAATCTTCCAACAAGCCAGCAGCAGTTAATCAACACCTCATTTGTGGTATTATCTAAGAATATTTTTTTTACTCTTGGATAAATAATATTTTGAATATTATCTACATTACTTAACACCAGAACTCCAACAACAGATTTTTTATCTTGGAGATTATTTAAATAATATTTTAAATTTTTAACTTTATCAATTTTTAGAGATCTCTTTAGTAGGTTTACGGCTTCTTCTACCCCAATATTCTCTAATGAAAATGCTGCCCTCCACCAAGCATTAGAATTTGTACTATATCTTATTACAGAATATAAATAATCAATAACGAATTGATCTTTGCGATTAAACTCTCCTAATACCCATGATAAACCTATAGAATTATAAAGCCTTGGAATATTCTGAATTTCTTTAAAAAGACTTATAACAATATCGGATGGAATGTGTTGTAAAATACTAGCAATATTCCAGTCATAGTTTTTACCATAGGAAGAAATCTTATTGATTAAACTTGAAATGATATTTTTTTGATTACATTCACTTTCATTTAAAATAATCTCAGATATTTTAAAAAGTTCACTTTCTGTAAATATTTTTCTATTCAAAAAGTCAAAATTGTCTGAAACAAGACGATTAACAAGTTCTTGATTTTCTTTAGATATTTTAATACTCATAATGATTTGACATTAACATATTTATAAAAATATGTAAAATAAAAACGGCGGGACAAATAAATGTTCCCGCCGTTTGATTTCGTAGCTCAACCAATAAAGGTCTGCCACATGCTTTTGAATGCCGGTAGTGTAATCCACTCCGTAAAGAGCGTCCACACAAAACAGCTGAACAGTGTACTTAAAACAAAAACTATATAATCCTCATTTTTAAGTCCCACTTTTACTGAACCATTCTTCCGGTGAAGGTAGAAGGCTGTAGCGACAAAAGAATCTTGATACACTGAGAGCACCAAAAACGGAATGATCCGTATAGTGATAGCTTTCTCAATGATCCAGAATCCATATACCGGTATAGCTAGTTTCAGTTTCTTTACTCCTTCACTGGCCGAGTAAGCCAGTCTGGCTTTCTCACTTTTCTTAATCATTTCATCTGTGACAGTGATGCCAAGCCAATCGATTTGGCATTTCTGATACCACTTGAGCATGATGAAGTTAAGAATGAGGGCAAACACTGTGAGGACTAGAGCTCCTTTGCCTCCAAAATAACCTTGGATGATCGGCCAAAGGACGATGTCATACAAAGAATTATAGATTTCAAAGAGTGCCAGTCCACCAGCTACCTGCAAGGCCCGCTTTACTGATTTAGTAAAGAAATAAACTGTTCCGGAGACTATGAGTATCCAGAACAAGACTTTCAGAATGTCCTGAATATTCACAAGTCACCTCCTTTTCAAAATTGTTGATGTTTAAGAACTTTTACCTAGGTCATCCTAGATACCTATAATTATAGCATACTTTATATACAAAAGTCAAGTACAATATAGTGTACTTGAAATTTGTCCTTATTCTAGAGGTTATTATATCTTTACCTCGGTAGTAGTAGCTTCTTCTTGAATTAGTTCTATTTCTTCGGCTGGTTTAGTGGCGCAGGATTCTCCGTCAGAAAGCGTGGTAGGGTCACAAAGGGTATAAGAACAATTTAATTCCCCTTCTAAACAAGATAATTCCTCACCGCAGTCAATTTTTTCCTCAGTTTTCTCACAAGCATAAATATTTGCGGCTTTTTTACTAATCATTTTATAATCGTAGGATTCCTCAGAAACACATTCAGTATCCCCTTCATTACAAGTAACTCCCTCATAGTGGAAACAGGATTCTAATGCTGGGTCACAAGAAACTTCGGCTTCAATCTGATAATCCTTTTGAATAACTATACGCCAAAAAGTAACCCCCACTGAAATAATAATTAGCAAGATAAAAATGGCGTAAAAAATACGATTGGCCCAAAGGGATTTATTCGTTGTTGTTTCCATGGGAATATTATATAACAATGGAATGTAAAATTCTAGTGCACAAAATTTTTACAAACCCTCCTTTTTTAATTCTTCAATCGCTTTTTTAGCAGTTCTGGATAAATGGTTTGGCATTTTTATTTTTATTTTGACAAGCAGGTCACCACGATGACGGCTATCAATGGGTACACCTTTATCCCTGACTCTTAATGATTCACCATTATTTATTCCCTCTGGAATTTTAAGTTCAATATCACCATCCATGGTTTTAAGTGGATAATTTGTACCCAAAATGGCGTCAGATAATTTTACATTTATTTCTGTCAAAATATTTTTTCCTTCTTTTTTAAAGAATGGATCTTTATGAACAGAAATATTGATATACAAATCCCCTGCCACGCCATCTTTTATAGCTTCGCCGGCACCAGTCAATCTGATACTCTCACCATTATTAATATCAGCCGGAATTTTTACCTTCAAGCTTTCAGCTTTTTTAATCATACCAACACCATGACAAGTAGAACATTTTTCTTTTGGAATCTTGCCCACCCCTTCACACTTATTACAGACTTTTTCTGTGACGAAAGAGCCCAAAATAGAGCGCCTGGTTTCCTGTACCTTGCCGTTTCCATAGCACTGTGGACAAGTTATCGTTTCTGTCCCTTTTTTAGCTCCAGAGCCCCCACAGTCCGTACAACGTGATGGTTTGGTCAAGGAAAACTCTTTTTCTGCCCCAAAAATGGATTCTGAGAAGCTAATTTCCATATCCACGGTAATATCTTGCCCTTTCTTTACTCGCTGGCGCCGGCCCCCACTACCACCAAAGAAATCACCAAAGATGTCTCCCAGATCAAATTCAAAATTTTGGCCATTACCACCATGAGTGAATTGAGAAAAATCAAAACCACCAAAGTCCTGACCTTGAAAACCACCGTATGATTGTCCACCTGCTGGTCCAGCCGAACCATAAGTGTCATACTGTTGGCGTTTGTTATCATCGCCAAGTACACTGTAAGCTTCACTTACTTCTTTGAATTTGGCTTCATTGCCACCGCCTTTGTCTGGGTGATACAAATGAGCCATTTTTCTAAAGGCAGTTTTTATCTCATCCTTAGAAGCAGATTTTGAAACTCCTAATGTTTTGTAATAATCTTTGGACATTTGAATAGTTTCTGGTGTAAATTTTTGATTGCGTTATTTTTTATCTGTCTCTTTATACTCCGCATCTTTTACGTTATCATCCTTCTTTTCTTCAGTTGGTTGTGCACCTGGAGCAGACTGATTTGCTTGCTGAGCTTTCATTATGGCTTCACCGATCTTCTGCATTTCGCTGGAAAGAGCTTCGGATGTTTTTTTAATAGCTTCAATGTCAGTTCCCTCTTTAGCTTTTTTCAAATCCGCAATTTTATCTTCCACATTTTTAATAATGCCGGCATCCACTTTTCCACCATTATCTTTTATAGCTTTCTCGGCGGTATAAATCATTTGCTCAGCAATATTTTTAATTTCAATTTCCTCCTTTTTCTTTTTATCCTCGGCTTCATGAGCAGTAGCATCGGCAGTCATTTTAGTAATTTCATCTTGAGTCAAACCTGAGCGAGCTTCGATTCTGATGGATTGCTCTTTACCGGTACTTTTATCCTTGGCCTTAACGGAGAGAATACCATTAGCATCCACATCAAAGGAAACCTCAATTTGAGGCATACCGCGAGGAGCTGGTGGAATACCATCAAGAATAAATCTACCCAAGCTTTTATTATCATGAGCCAAAGTTCTTTCCCCTTGAACAATATGAATTTCTACGGAAGTTTGACTATCAGCGGCTGTAGAGAAAATCTGACTCTTGGTGGTTGGAATAGTGGTATTTTTTTCTACCAATTTTGTGGCTACTCCACCCATAGTTTCAATACCGAGTGACAATGGAATAACATCCAATAGTAAAATATCTTTGACATCTCCACGCAGAATTCCACCTTGGACAGCGGCACCGAGGGCCACCACTTCGTCAGGATTTACGGATAAGTTTGGCTCTTTACCAAAAATTTCTTTTACCGCTTTTATAATAGCCGGCATTCTAGTCTGACCTCCCACCATCACCACCTCATCAATATCACCAACCTTAAATGGCGAAGCGGCAATAGCTCTCTTTGTTATCTCGATTGAGCGATCAATAAATTCTTTAGTCAAATTTTCCAAAGTGGCTCGGGATAATTTTATCAGCAAGTGTTTTGGTCCACTTGCATCGGAGGTGATAAATGGAATATTCACCTCAGTTTCCATAGCAGTAGAAAGCTCAATTTTAGCTTTTTCAGCGGCTTCATCTAATCTTTGTAAGGCTAAAGCATCCTTGCGAACATCAATTCCCGTCTCTTTTTTAAATTCATTCGCCACCCAATCAATTATTTTTCTATCAATATCACGTCCTCCTAGGTGTGAGTCACCATCAGTTGATTTTACTTCCACAATATCCGCGCCTACCTCCAATATGGAAATATCAAAAGTTCCACCTCCAAAGTCATACACGGCAATCTGCTCATTTTTCTTTTTGTCAAAACCATAGGCCAGAGCGGCGGCGGTTGGCTCATTGATAATTCTCAAAACGTTTAATCCGGCAATTGTTCCGGCATCTTTGGTCGCTTGTCTCTGAGAGTCATTAAAATAGGCTGGCACAGTAATAACCGCATCAGTAATTTTTTCACCCAGTTTGGCTTCCACGTCATTTTTTAACTTCTGAATAATCATAGCTGAAATTTCTTCTGGCTTATGACTCTGATTATTCATCTTGATCAAGACACCACCAGTTGGTGCTTTTTCAATATCAAATGACACTCCGGTTTTATCTTTTTGTACTCCTGGATCATCATAATTATGACCCATAAATCTTTTTATCTGAAAGACAGTATTTTTAGGATTAGTCACAGCTTGTCGGCGAGCGAGCATACCAACTAGACGTTCCCCTGTCTTGGCGGTGGCCACAATTGAAGGAGTGATTCTGGCTCCTTCAATATTTTCTATAATTTTAGGTTTGTCACCTTCCATCACCGCGGCGGCGGAGAAAGTGGTTCCCAAGTCAATTCCAATTATTTTACTCATATTTTTATTTTAATTAAATTAATAAATTTTATTAAATAAACACTTTTAAAACAGTTAATCATTACTTTTTCTTAGCACGATAAAAATTTTGTCGTCTCAAAATTTTTTCTCTACTCACAAAATTTTTTGCTAGAAATTTCGCTCCGTAAGGCACGAAAAAGCAATGAATAACTGTTTCTTAGTTAATTAAATAGTAGATGGAGCCCGAGTTAATTGACTTGTAAGAAAAGTAAAATCTTTAAAAAAGGGAGAAACATAAGTGCTAAAATAACTTTTAGTTGGTATTACTGTTGCTGAAGATAAATCTCCCGGCAACATGAATACCTCTTGCTCAGGTATAGAACTAGCTTTAATAGTCTCGGCATAGACGGCTCTGGCTATAATATGGCCATTTCGCTCAATCAGCTCAAAAATCACCAAAGCATCAGTTCCGTTTGACATAGTTATCACCTTAGATAGGTATTTTGGCTGTTTTTGTACGGCTAACATTTGGGTATTATAACACCCTGTAGTAGAATTTCAAGGCAATAAGATTCACTACCGGGCAGGCATTTTTAAATTACTACTTAAATTCTCCCACTACAACTTTTGGCGCGACAATTATTTTATTATTCATTTTATAACCTTTCTTTTTAATTTCTTTGATGACGCCATCTTCGTCAGATTTCTCCACTGGAATAATTTCCTCGGCTACACAAAGTTTTGGGTCAAATTTATCCCCAATTTTTGGCGAAAATTCCTTTAAACCATTTTCATCTAAAATTTTTACCAATTGTGAATGAATATATTCTACCCCAGTACGCCAATTTTGTGGTACTGAATTCCATTGCTCTTTATTCATAAAAGCCATATCAAAACTTTCCAACACAGTAAGCATTTCTTCCAGAAGGTTCTCGTTGGCAAATTTAATATAATCTTTTTTATCTTCTTCGGAACGTTTTTTATAATTAATAAAATCAGCTCGTTCTCTTTGCCAACCATTCATATATTCAGCTTTTTCCGCTTCTAGTTTTTTAATTTTTTCCTTTAGTTTGGCCAGTTTTTCCTTTGGATCAGTCAAATTATCAGAATCTACATCAGTATCATAAATCACCTCCCCATCATCTGAAACGAGCTCAGTATTTTTAATTTTTATATCGTTATCTTTATTCATAATATATTGATTATAATCTTTTTAATAAATTTTTCAATCAAAAATCCGGCTTATCACCGGATTTTGTTTTATTATCTCTTTGACCATTGTGGAGCTTTTCTGGCTTTTTTGAGGCCGAATTTTCGGCGTTCCTTGGCTCGAGGATCCCTTTTTAGATAACCGGCTTTCTTTAAATCTTTTCTTAAGGTGACATCATGAATTATTAAAGCTCTAGCAAGCGCATGTCTAATAGCCTCGGCTTGAGAATTTACTCCTCCACCGGACACCTTTACTGTAACGGTAAATTTTTGATCAAGCTTCATCTCAGATATCGCAGAAAAAACAATTGCCCTCTGTTCAGCTACTTTAAAATAATCCTCAACTGACTTATCGTTTATCAAAAAAGAAGCCTTGGCACTAGGGGTTAGTCGCACTCGAGCAACAGAAGTTTTTCGACGACCAACAGTTTCAATGTATTTTTTATTTGTTTCTGACATATTATTCTTTAATAATTAAATTCTTTAGGATTATCTTTTTCAATTTGTTATTGTGAATCATCCCACTCACAGCCTTCTCCAATACTTCAGCATAACCTTTTTTGGCCACTACTTCATTTAATGTTCTTTTTTTAAGACCACCTGGGTAACCGGAATAGTTTGTATAGACTTTAGTCCGAGCTTTTTTCTCGGTTATATCCATCTTTGAGGAATTCACCACCTCTACTTTTACATTGGCAACTTCATTTTTTTGAAAATCTGGATTGGTTTTCCCAATTAAAATACTAGCTATTTCAGAAGCTACGCGACCTAATCTTTTACCTGTGGCATCAATTTTATATTCTTTCATATTATTTATACAAATTCTATTTGGGCAATTTTTGCGCCATCATTTTTACGATCAATTAACTTGGTAATCCTTAAATAACCACCGTTTCGGTCCTTATATTTTAAGGCGATGGTGTTTACCAAGGCTTTAGCGCTGACTGGACCAACTTTTGAACTCAAAAACCGTCTGGCACTGACATCTCCTACTTTGGCTTTAGTGACTAATCTTTCCACTATTGGTTTTAAATATTTAGCCTTGGTCTCGGTCGTTTTTATTTTTCCATCTCTGATTAAAGAGACAGCCAATGTCTTTAACAGAGCGTTTCGGACGTTCATCTCTCGGCCTAATTGTTTTGTTTTCTGTGAATGAATCATTTTTTTAAAATTTGGAAGCTAGGTTTATTTTAGAGTTATACCAAAATTTGATAATACTTTCTTTATTTCTTGGATTCCTTTTGAACCTAGACCTTCAATATCATCTAAATCTTTCTCTTTCTTTCTGGCTAGACCGCCAACAGTTCTAATATTTCCATTTGATAAAGCATTTATTGTTCGGGCAGATAAATCTAAAGTTTCAATTCTGGTTTTAAGGAACTCGGCATCAATCTCTTTTGGAATTTCTGCTGTTTCTTTAGTCTCTTTCTCAGTAATTTCTGGTTCTTTAAATCCAACAATTGCTTTTAATTGACCAATCATAATCATGATAGATTCCTCTAAAGCTTCATTTGGAGTAATAGTCCCATCTGTCTCTATAAATATTTTTAATTTATTAAAATCAGTTCTATCACCAACACGCATATTTTCTACTTCATAATTTACTCGGCGAATTGGACTGAAAATAGCATCCAAAGCAATATGACCGATTTCTGTTCGATCTTTTTCCAGAACTTCTTTTGGTACGTAGCCAAGTCCTTTTTCAATCCGTAACTCAATAGATAATTCGGCTGACTTACTACCGATACTAGCTAGATAAAGATCCGGATTTAAAATTTCTACCTGACCTGGCACCTTAATATCCCCAGCAGTGACTTCTTTGATACCTTTTACTTTCAACTCAATAGTTTGAGGTTCATCTGTTAGCATCTTAATTCTGACTTTCTTTAGGTTCAAAATAAGAGTAATAACATCCTCTTTTACTCCTTCAACAGAAGAAAATTCATGGTCCACACCGGCAATTTTAACAGAAGTAATAGCTACGCCAGGTAATGAAGAAAGGATAATTCTTCTTAAGGAATTACCTAAAGTATGGCCATAACCTGGATAAAGACCGTCAATCTCATATGTTCCGGAAAATCCTTCCTCCGAGACGATTCGTGGCTTAGAAGGTAGCAATACTTGTTTATTTTCTGACATAGATTACTTTTTTAATTAAATTATAAAAATGAATAAATATTATAAACTATTTTTCTAAATAATGCAAATTATCGACTATAGAAGTTTAAAATGGCGGTTGGATCAAAGTTTGTTTCTAAAGCTGAAAGTTTTGGTGCCCCTTGGACTTTACATTCTTTTTTAACAACATCAAATGCCAACCAAGATGGATAACTGTGATCTTTCAATTTTTCATCAATATTTGTAAATATTCCTTTTTTTGCGCTACTCTCACGAATAGTAATTTTATCTCCAACTGAAACATTATATGAAGGGATGGTAATTTTAAGACCATTCACTTTTATATGCCCATGGGAAACCATTTGTCTAGAAGCTTGTCTGGATGGGGCCAGCCCTAATCGGTACACCACATTATCTAATCTGGATTCTAGAATAGAAATCAGTTTATCAGGAGAATTAGCTCCGGCTTTTTCTAAAATACTTTTAACGTATTTAGCAAACATTCTCTCACTTACACCGTAAGTTACTTTGGCTTTTTGTTTTTCCAACATTTGCAAACCAAAATCACTCTTTGGACGAGGTCGTCTTTCTTCTTTTCTTCTAGCTAATCTTTCGTTAAATTTTTGGCTCTGAGTTTTGTCAAAAAGATTTACCCCAAGTCTTCTAGCTGTTTTATATTTTGGTTTGTTTATCATATTTTTATTTTAGACTCGACGTGGTTTTTTTGGTTTTGGACCGTTGTGTGGTACCGGTGTAGTATCTTTAATAGAATTAATGGTAAAACCTTTTGTAATGAAGCCACGGATAGCTGACTCTCTACCAGAACCAACCCCTTTGACCACCACATCAATTTCCTTTAAGCCCAGATCAAAAGCTTTTTGACCTAAGGTCTCACCAATCTTGGCGGCAGCAAACGGTGTACCTTTCTTTGCCCCTCTAAAACCCAATGAACCACTGGATGACCACATCAAAACATTTCCTGCTGTATCGGTCAGAGAGACTTTGGTATTATTAAAAGTAGATTCTACGTACAAAATACCCGAACTCACTTTCTTCTTACTGGAAATTTTGGCCTCCACCTTATTTTCAGTGGCAACCCCTTTCCCATCTTCTGTTTTTGTAATTCTCTTTTTACCCATTTTATATTTATTTTATTTCTTTTCAGCGGCTTTTCTACCAGTACCCATAGTTTTTCTGGTATTCCCTCTGAGCGTTCGAGAATTAGTTTTTGTCCTCTGACCGCGGGAAGGAAGTTTTTTGGCGTGCCTTGTTCCTCTATATGACTTGATGTCTTTTAATCTTTTGATATTTCCGGACACTTCTCTCTTTAAATCTCCTTCTATTTTCTTTACTTCAATGATTTTTCTAAGAATATTCTCTTCTTCGGGAGTGATTTCTGCTGGTTTTTTTTCACCACTAACTTTTGCTTCTATTAAAATAGTTTTAGCTAAAGGTAAGCCAATACCGTAGAGCACAGTAAGCCCTACTTTTAATCTTTTATTGTCTGGTATGGTGATTCCTGAAATACGCATAATTAAAAATTAATCTCGCCGATTATAGCATAATTAAACTTATATTGCAAAGATTTATCCTTGTCTTTGCTTGTGTCTGGCATTAGCAGTACAAACGACCATTACCCTCCTTTTTCTTCGTACCACCTTACATTTAGAACATATTTTTTTGACTGATGCTTTTACTTTCATTTTTTTGCTTTTTTTATTAAAACCTTCTCATTATTCTACCCTTACCACCATATTCATCTACTTCAAATGAAATCCTATCTCCAATCAAAACTCTAATTCGATGCATCCTCATTTTTCCAGAAAGAAAACACAAAACCTCGGTTTGATCATCGATTGTCTTTACCTTAAAAAGAGCGTTAGGAAAAGCCTCAACGACAATCCCTTCTCTAAGCTGTTTTTCTTTTTTATTAACCATTGTTAAAGACGCTGTTCACTATAGCAAAGTTTCCCCTATGTCGTCAAGTTAATTTTACTTAAGCTACCCAAATTCACTAGATTTGTTCCTGAATAATTATTTTGTCTAGATTATCTGGAATATATCTGGTCCAGACAGGACTAAATATAACTTCAATTTTATCAATTGAATTTTTATATTTCATAACTAAATTTTCAAAATCAGTTTCTTTTTTGCCAGCAAAATCCTTTTTTAATGCTTCATAATCGTTTAACCATTTGATGATGGCCTCACCACTAAGCTTTACCTCAATTACACTATTTTTCCATAAATCTGTACTGTCTTTTGCTTTAAATGTGGTGACCAAATTATCTGAAGGAACAAATTCTGTGGGTAAACCGTCAAAATCACTAATTTTCTTTTCGGCAATATACTTTGCTAATTTTAGATTATTAAAAACTACAGCATTTAAATCTCCCTGCATATTTATTTTAACCTGGTTATTATCAAGAGAAGAGTCAGATAAATTAATATAATTTACTGAATAGCTATCATTAAAAATCAAATAGTTTTCTGGTTTTACCGCATAAAGCTCCTTTAATAATTGCTCTTTGAGTTTTATTTTTAATGAATCTTGAGCACTGCTACGTAAGGTATCAGCAATAATCCATTGTTTTCCAATATAACCACCAATAATATCCTCCTTTAAACGAGCATAAAAACCTTCGTAACGTGGATCACCTTTAAAACCAGGAATCTTAAAATCACCCTCTAAATCAGCTAATTTTAAATTATACTCTTCTCCGGCTTGGTCAGCATATACGGTAGCTTCAATACTTCCTGGAATTATTTTTCCATCTACTTTTTTATAGCCGGGTACCACTACAGAACTATTTATTCTATAGACCTTTCCGTTGTTTGCTTCAAATCTGGTATTGTTTATCAAACGCTGGGATACTGTACTATAATTATTATAAATAATAATTATACCCGAGGCTTTTTGATTCACTTCCTTCTCTTCGGTGGCATCAACTGTCTCACTGGCAGTTTGTGATACCTTTAACACCTCAAAAGAAAGATCCTGGGCATTTAAGGAATTTAATTTTGCTGTGTAAAGATCATCAGTAAATAAAATTTTCTCTGTTTTTGGTGTAATAATAATTTTAGCTGATGAAAATATAATTGAAATACCAAAAAATAAAGAAAGAAGACAAATAATAGCAATTAGCCAAATTACAAACCTAGGGTTTAAGGGTTTTCTTTGCCAGTTTGGAGATTTTTTTACTCTAATTATTTCCGGTTCATCAGTCTGATTATTTTTCTTTTCAAAAATTCTTCCGTTCCTTTCCTTAGAAATAGGAATTTGACGAATTGATTTTCTGGAAATTTTTATATCATTCATAATTATTCTAGTCATGGTTATATTTTATAAAGTTTATCTAAAAATATCAAAGCTAATTTAAACGAAATATCATTACCCATATTATTAATTTTAATTTTTTCATTTTTTATAAGGGAAACATTAAAACCTTCTTTTTGTAATTTATCTTTAAGAAAACTGGTTATATCATGATTAGCAATAAGGAATATTGAATCAATAGTATATATTTCTTCTTTAAGGTTATCCAGCATTGTAATAATTTTATCTAACCAACTTTTTGCTATCATATCCATTACCACAGCTAATTTTAAATTCGCTAATTCATTGTTATCATTTGAGCAATGTATTTTTATCATAGAATCTGCGATTTTTTCGGGAACTTTGAGAATTGAAGAAATATTCCTTAAAAAATAATTACGACCAAAAGGAATAGAAATGCTATTAGTGATTACATTATCCCTGACGACTGAAACATCAGTCATTTCCTCGCTAATATCTATTTGTAAAAAGTTCTCGTGATGTGGAAATAGGTCACGTATATCAGAGAAAAGAGCCAAGGAAAGCGAGTGACACCAAACATTCTTAATATTAAATGTTTTAGAAACAGCGTTTTCTACAGTATTTAAAATTTTCTCTGGAACAACAGTAAAAAATAATGATATTTCCAGATTTTTTGTTAATTTATTATAAATATCATTTACTGGATTATTTCTTGTTTTTATTTGAATAATTTTCTTCTCAATAATTTTTCCAACCTCCTCAATCTCAGCTTCAAATTGATTTTCATACTTGGCTATGACTTTATTTAAGTAACTTTTGGTAACCCTAAAAGCTTTCGTCTCAGTTACCTTAATGGTTTTAGTTTGAGAAATACACCAAGGTGAAGAAAAAATATAGTAAACGTTATTAATAGTGAATTTTTTGTTTTTATTTTGATTAATTTTTCTTAAACCATTAGCCCGAATTTTTTCAGCTAAATTTTTTAGCGTTTTCTCCATCAATTCTAGGTGTTTAGAAATAGAAATCTCCTGTTGGAAAGGAATCAAACTGCTCTCATAATGTATTACATCTACCCCTGGCTTTTCAGTAAATTTAATAATAGCGCCTGAAACACTACCACTACCAATATTAAAAACTAAATAGTAACTTTCTTTATTTTTTTTGAGAAAAGAAAAGAGCGACATAAGATAATTATAATACAATTATGCTTTGTAAGCAAACAATATTACCCTAGAATAGCTTTAATTCGACGGATACCTGCCGCTGAAGCTTCCTCTTTTATAATTTTAAAATGACCAAGTTCAGAAGTATTTGAAACATGAGGTCCGCCACAAAATTCTGTACTAAAATCCCCTATTTTATAAACCTTAACCATATCCCCATATTTAGATAAATCAAAGGATAGCGTAGTGACAATTTTCTTTGCTTCATCTTTTGGTAATTCCAGCATAACAACCGGTAATTTTTCCTGAATTTTCTGATTAATGAGATCTTCTACTGCCTTAATTTGCTCTTTGGTGAGTTTTTCTGGCCAATTAAAGTCAAAACGAAGCCTTTCCGCGGTAATGTTACTGCCTTTTTGGGTAATTTCTGCCTTTAAAACACTTCTTAGAGCCGCTAAAAGCATATGAGTAGCCGTATGATATTTTGTTTCTATTTCTCCCGTTCCAGCTAATCCACCTTTAAACATTCCCACTGAAGCGGTTCGAGAGAGCTCCTGATGTTTCCTTAAATCCTCGTAAAATTTTTGTTCATCAATCATTTTTCCCTTCTCCTTAGCTAATTCTATAGTCATTTCAATAGGGAAACCATAAGTCGAAAAAAGGACAAAAGGGTCAGTTCCCTTCTCAAATTCCTTCAGACCTTTATCCAGGGTTTCCTTGAATTTTTTTTCTTCCTCTTTTATTTGTTCGTTTTTTGTTACCAATGGACCTTTAGAAAAACGAACAGCTCGCCTAATTAATCGTCGTAAAACATAACCAGCTCCGGTGTTTGACGGTAAAACTCCGTCAGAAATAATATATTCTGCGGCTTTTATATGGTCAGATACTATTCTTTCTTCTTTAGATATTTCATTACTAAATAAATCCGTATCATAAATGCTAGCTTTTTTCTGTACGGTCATTACCAGTCTTTCAAAACCCATCCCAGTATCAATCCCTAAAATTGGCAATTTTTTTAAATTTGCTTCCCCTTTATTCAATTCTTCACGCGAACCATTACAAAAATACTCATTAAATACAATATTCCAAATTTCAACATCTTGCCCTAAAGCATTCTGGCAATAAATTTCTGTGGTTGGTCCGCAGGGTCCAGACTCGCCCGTTGGCCCCCAAAAGACATCATCTCCTTCCTCGCGAATATCCTTTAAGCCTAAACTTTGCCAAATTTTTTCTGATTCATTATCCCTCAAGACATTCTTACTTCCCTCATAAATTGTAACGTATGAAATATTTAAATTCATTTCTTTAGTAATAAATTCGTAAGCGTACTGAATAGCTTCCTTTCTGCCGTAACCCCCAAAGGAAAAATTGCCAAGCATTTCAAAAAAGGTTAAGTGAGTATTATCACCCACTTCATCAATATCACCAGTTCGAATACATTTTTGAACTGAGGTGACGTTTCTGGTTCCTAATTCCCTGTCAGCCAGATCTGGATTGAGATAGTATTTTTTAAACTGCTGCATACCAGCGGTCGTAAATAAAACTGAAGGATCATTTTTTGGAATCAGGGAAGAGGATGGGACTATCTTATGTCCTTTTTTTTCAAAAAATTTTAAATACCGTTCACGAATTTCCTTTGATTTCATGGCTTAAAATATATCACAAATGTCAGAAATAAAAAAGTTATGAAATTACTAATCAAATAATTTTTTTGATGTTTTTTTTATTTTTTCTTCCTTAGCTAATTTCAATAAACTCTCCCCCGCTGATTTTCGATAATTACAATAATCGCAATCCGGATTTGCTTCCGGAGCATTTGATAATTCCAAACAGTTTTTCATACCAAAAATTTCTTTTTCAATCCAATCAGTCTTACCGGTATAAGGAATTATGGTTACATCAAAATCTAATTTTCCATCAAAAGCCTCGCGATCAGTTTTCCCGTTTACATAGACAAAATAACCGATATCAGAGACTGAATAACCATTATGTTTAAACAGCCACTGATAAATCTCCATTTGTCTTTTATATTGTATCTTCCATTCATCATCTAGAGTAATTTCCTCCTCCTTGCTGGTGGCTTTGTAATCAACAATAATAAGTTCTCCTTTTGGATTCACCCACACATCATCTACTCCACCACGTAAAATTATGTTCGTTGGTTTGTGTAAATATGAAATACCTCTTTTTAAAGCATCGCGCCATTCTTCCATTTTAGGATCATTATACGGAACAGCATCAATATGATATGTTTTCATCAAAGGATGCGTGGTCTGTTTAGCCCGATGAATATCAAATTCCTTTTTCATTAAATAATCTACAGCATTATTCAAAGTGAGCGGAAATGAGGCCGGCCTACCCACCCCACATTTTTGATCCAAATAAAAACACCTCTGACAATTCATAAATAAATCTAATTTTGAACGTGACAAACGATGTGGCTCTTTATTTTTCACATCATATAAACCACGTGTCCTTTTGGAATTATAATATTGACTCATTTTTATTTATTTTTTCCAATTCATCTGGTTTGATACATTCTTTACATAAGTCATATACCTCCTTCATTACTGCCTGAGCCCTGGTCTCATCTAAACCATAACTTTTAAGTAGACCAAAATCACCAAGCTGTTTGGAAAGTACAATATCATTGGCCAAAAACATCTTCTTTTCTGTCTGACTAAGGGTAGTAAGGGCGGTCACAGGTACTAAATTTAATTGAAGAATTATATGATGCAAATTATTTTCCTGTGGATAATTCCAACCAAGCATATTTAATTTGGCACATTCACCATATTGAATAGCTGTGGAGGAAAATTTGGTATTAGTAATAAGCATGCCTTTTGTTAATTTTCTTTCATGACCACCGTATTTAAAGATGCCATTGTGTAAATCATCAAATCTAGCTTTTACATATAAAACTACTTTCAAATCAGATGTAGTACCAAAATCTGAATGAAATTTGGCCTCCACCATAATTAATTCCTGTTCATTATAAGCCACAACATCTACTTCGTGGGGTACACATTTACCGATACAGATTTGATCAGTAAGTGATTTATAACCTTGTGCTTTAAAAATTTCAGAAACAAATTTTTCAAAAGGAAAACCGGATGGACCAAGATCAGCTATAGCTCTTTTTATTGAATACTTTAGAGCAATTGGTCTTTCGTGTTTTTTTAATAATGAAAAGGCCTGTCGATAAATCTCCTTAGTAGTATCACCATCTGTGAGATTAGCTTCTATTTTAGAAACAATTATATCAATAACAGATTTTTCCGTACCGATTTTGCGTAAGGATCTTTCTAGTTTAGTTTTATTAAACAATTCTCTCGTACCATCAGACTTAATAATATAAATTAGTTGTTTTGGAGGCATAATATTTTATTTAACAATTATACAACTTTGACTAAAGGTAAGCTATTCTATTATACCACCACCTAAACAGATTTCCCCATCATAAACCACAATAGATTGCCCAATAGCAGGAGAAATTTGTTCATCCTCAAATAAAATTTTAAATTTATTTTTTTTATATCTTCTAAGCAAACACGGTCCTAATATTCCTCTGTAACGTATTCTAGCCGAGTATTTTTTTTTCGCATCTGGAAATTTACCCAAAATCCAATTTATATTTGATAAAATGAATTCCTTATGTGAAGAACTTTTTTCTTTATGTAAATTATTTGAAACGACAATGGTATTATTTTTTATATTTTTTTCTACCACAAAATTTCTATTGTCATTAGGAGTACTTTTAGTAATCACATAACCATGCCTTTGGCCAATAGTATAAAGCTCTGCACCTTGATGGTGGCCAATAATTTCACCTTTTAAATTTAATACATGACCTGGTTTTGTTTTAATAAAATTTTTAAGAAAATCAGCCATATCCACCTTACCAATAAAACATAAACCCTGACTATCTTTTTTGGTGGCGGTTAATAAACCGAAATCTTTTGCAAGTTTTCTTACTTTATTTTTTTTAATATTTCCAACCGGAAAAAAGGTTTTAGCTAACTGTCTTTGATTTAATGTCCATAAAAAATATGATTGATCCTTATTTTTGTCATTACCGGCTAACAACAAATATTCGTTGTTATTTTTTTTAATTCTGGCATAGTGTCCCGTAGCTACATAATCTGCTCCTTTTTTTATGGCCCAATCAAAAAATCCACCAAATTTAATATACTTATTACACATCACATCCGGATTTGGTGTTCGGCCCATTCTATATTCAGAAATCATATAATCTACTACTTCCTTTTTGTATTTTTTTTCTAAATCCAAGGTATAAAAAGGAATATTTAATTTTGCACAAACACGCATAGCATCCAAACGGTCTTCTCGCCAAGTACAACCACCAGACAATTTAATATTTGGTTGCCATACTTTTATAAACACTCCCGATACATCAAAACCGCGCTTCTTAAGTAAAGCCGCAGATACTGACGAATCCACCCCACCAGATAAGCCCACAAATACTTTTTTATTTACCAATCTACTAAGCATTTCCCTATTTTAGGTATAATTCCTTATTTTGCAAATGACCAGCATAAGTTTTTGCATAATGCATATTTCCTTCTTTATCAGAAAGAAAATATAAGTAATCAGTTTTGATTGGATTTACTGTTGCCTTTATAGATTCTAAGCCAGGATTAGATATCGGCGTAGGAGGTAAACCACGATATAAATAACTATTATAGGGAGAATCGATTTTTAAATCTTCAGTCGTCAAAGTGGCTGTCGTCTTACCATTAATATATTTAAATGATGAATCTACCTGTAATGGCATTCTTAAATTTAGCCTTTGCCAAAGAATACCAGCAACTATTTCTCGAGTCTCAAAAGTTCTTGCTTCTTCCTCGACAATTGAAGCCATTTTTATTACATCAGCAACTGGTTCATTAAATTTATTTATTTCCACTAATAATACTTCGATTCGCTTATTAAAATTTTCCCTCATTACAGCTATAATTTCTTCAGCAGAAATATTGGGTAAAAAAAGGTAAGTATCAGGAAATAAATAGCCTTCATTTGTTTTAGCTAATTCAATAAAATTTTTTTCATCTATTTTAGGAAATTTTTGACTAATTAATTTAGCCACTTCAAAAGTATTTAAACCTTCCGGAAAGGTTATTTTTAATGAAATTAACTTGTAGTCCCCACGTGAAAAACGGTAAGCTAAAGTAACGAGGTTTTGTTTTTCAAATAAAACATAATCACCAGCCATAATTCCCTTTGGGCCACCAAATAAAACAGAAAATACTTTAAACCAAAAGGCAGATTTAACAATTTCTTTATCAATCAGATCAGATGTTAATTGATTTACACCCTTACCTTTCTCGAGTGTGTATAAAGAGCCAACTGGAAAACTTGCCGGTGCCCGCCATAAATAAAAATTTAAATTAGAAATAATAACCACAAAAATAACTAACCCAGACAAAATTAATTTCCATTTTATACTCATAACTATTTCTTAATAGGTAGATTAGCTGGTGGTTCAGACTTTTTAGAGGCAATCTTAGTGAGAGTTGGTGTAGCGGAAACATTACCCGGAAAATGGTAAATGGTAGCGACTTCCTCGGTAGTTAAGATAAAAGGATCCTGCAAATAATTTTTATAGGGCGGATAAAAATGTGAACGTAACTTATAAGCATTAAACATTCTCTTTTTTAATCTCTCTTGTAAGGCCTCACGAGGTTTTTTCATAAATGGTAAAAAAGTCACTAAATCCTTATAAAAAGGATAAGCGATATCAGTATCAGTCCAAACTGACATTTTAAGACCATTTAAATTTAAAGAACTGTATTGTCTCATCACACCAATCAAACCAGTAATGTTTATTGGATTAAAATTACCTTCTTTAGCCACATAAAAACCTCGGATCATTGTATCAAAAGCCATTTTACCTGCACTACGTTCAATAGCAGCAATAGCCTCTACCTGTCCTTTGGTTGGATTTGGAAAGGCCGGATAATCACTTTTTGTTTCTGGTGTGGATTTTTCTCTAATCTCTTTTATTTCTTTTTCAGCTGCTCCGGTCCAATCCTTACGTTTAAATAATCTAAACTCTTTTAAACCCTCCTTAGTGTGTTTTTTAATCAAAATTTGGAGCCAAACTTGCTGGTCTTTTCCGACCGAACCTAAAAATTCTAAAACAGCAGTCATAGGGTCAATGCGGTACTCATCCTTTTGATCCTTGTCCATATTATAATCCACATATGTTTTTATTGGGTAAACATCATCTTTCATTAATTTATACTGCAGGCCCCAGACTCCCCATTCTTTTGGACTGAAAGGAATTTGCTTAGCATAGTCTTTATCAGTGGGTACCTCATAAATCTCGACAGTTGGATATTGAGCATAAATCTGATGTTCCAACACTGTTTTAAATTTTTTCTCACAAGCCCAAATATAAAAATGAACTTCACCAGCAATTGAAACTAATTCCAAAGAAAACCAGGCGGGTACTTTACCTACTAAATAGGCCTCTGTATAGGTAGCGGCTCCGCTTTGTTGCATAGCGCCCAAAACTATTTCCATGGCCAGTGGAGATTTTTGAATATCTTTAGGAATCTTAATTTCCAAAAGAACCGGTGTTTGTCTTGCTAAATATCTAAGCTGTACAAACATTACCCATAATAAAACCGCGATATAAATTAAAATAAGTGGAATAACAAATGGAGATAAAACAAAAAGTATTTTATATACTAATGGCAATATTTCAGTATTAAATTTATACAGAAGTTCTAAAAACATACACAATTATTATAACATATTAGAATTAATAAAAAAACTCCAGGATTTTCTGGAGTTTTTTTATTTTAAAACTACTTTACTATTTCGTACTTACCGTCCTTATTTTTCTTAAAATATTTTGGATTTTGCAGATTAATAACAATGGTATTTTCCTTTACGTATCTCTCTTTCATCACCTTCTGAATCACTTCAGCTTTAGTCATCGGACCATTCTTTTCAATCAATTTTTTAATCACATCTTTAACCACTCCACTCATATAACCCCACTCTGACAAAGCATATAATCCTCGTCCTACCAGAACAAACCGTGGATCTTTGATTAATTCATTGTGACAGGTGGCCACATGAGCCTTGATTTTAAACACATCAGTAATAATTTTGGCAACTTCCCTAAAGTGAATTGGTGAACCGTGCTTTCTGATGACTAAATAGGCATAATCTCGCATTCCTTTAGTACTAATATTTGATGAATCAGTCTTTCCCCACTCACCCAAGGTATTTTTACCGATTTTTTTAGATAAAGCCAACCAACGCTTGGCAATTTCTTCTGTCTTATATTTTTCAGAAATATCTTCTAAATGCTCCAGAAATGACTTAATTATGTCTGGTTCGGAAAGCAAATCCTCACTTTTTAAAGTTGAATAGAGTCTCCTCAGAGCTTCGTGAACTTTTTCCGAAAGTCCATTATCAATAAACCAACGATGTTTAAAATCCTCATCTTCCTTAACTTTTGTAAATGGATGACCAACTACAAGTATAAAATTAATATGACTTTGAATTGAAGAATCGGAAGAAATAAAATCAAGTAAATCCTGCTCCACTACAATCCCCCCCAGTTCGTGAATTATTTTTTCAATATCATCAAAAGTAGGTTTTTCATCAATATATTGCTTGGATTTCCGCATGACAGTCAACGCATGATTCTCAATTTGGCGCACTCTTTCACGAGTAATGCCATAAGTCTTACCGATGGCATCCAAAGTCATAGGTTCTGGGTTTTTACCCAAACCGTATCTCTTGGTCATTACATCACGAGATCGTGGAGAAAGCGCAGTGATGAGCCTCTTAGTAGCTTGCTTTGGTTTAAAATTAATTGCAGTTGACATATGTATAAATTAATTGTTTTGACTAATAATGATGTCTTGGGTCTAGTATAGCACCCTTCTAATTTTTAGTCAAACCTTAATCTGTTATTAAGGTTAATATTCTTCCTTTTATAAACATCTTCTTTTTTATATTTTTTCCGATTAACCACTTGGAAATTTCTGGAAGTTTTAGCGCCACCTTCTCAACTTCATCTTGGGTGCAACCAACAGGCATTTCAAAAGTAGCCCGTGGTCTACCATTTATCTGAACATTAATAATTAGTTTGTCTGATACTAATTTTGAGTCATCACATTTTGGCCAATTCTCCATATGAATGGATTTCTTATTTCCCAGATTTGCCCAAATTTCTTCAGTCAGATGTGGAGCAAATGGAGCCAATAATTTTAGAATAATTTCATAATTAGATTTAGTTATCTCGGTTTTTTCTGCTGAGTTTACTAAAATCATAAATGCTGAAATGGCTGTGTTAAAATTAAAATTTAATATATCCTCAGTCACCTTTTTAATGGTTTTATGAAGAAGAATTTCAAAATTTTCTTTAGAAACATCCTCAGAACGATTAGGTATTCCATTAAGTGACGAGGGTGATTTCTGAAAAAAATTCTGTCCTATGCGCCAAACTTTATCTAAAAATCTTCTGGAACCCACCATATTATCTGTACTCCAAGCAATCTCTTGATCAAATGGTCCCATAAACATTTCATATACTCGTAAAGTATCAGCACCAACATTTTTTACCACTTCATCTGGATTCACCACATTGCCCCATCGCTTACTCATTTTCCGGCCATCTGAGGCTAAAATCATACCTACACTCATGAGTTTGGTGAATGGTTCATTATAATTTACTACCCCGATATCATAGAGAAATTTGTGCCAAAAACGAGCGTAAATAAGGTGTCGAGTATTATGCTCACCACCCCCAACATATAAATCAACTGGGGACCAATATTTTTCCTTCTTTTTATCAACCAATACTTTTTTGTTTTTTGGATCGATATAACGCAAATAATACCAAGAAGAACCGGCCCACTGTGGCATGGTATTAGTTTCCCTTTTCCCTTTACCACCACATTTTGGACATTTTACATTAACCCATTTAATAATGGCTGCTAATGGCGATTCACCAGTACCCGTCGGTTCATAAAATTTTACATCCGGTAATTTCACCGGCAAATCTTTCTCCGGTACAGGTACCACTCCGCATTTTTCACAATGAATTAAAGGGATCGGTTCGCCCCAATAACGTTGTCGAGAAAATACCCAATCTTTTAATTTATATGAAATTTTTTCTTGGCCAAAAACTTTAGTAATCTCTATTCGAGCTTTTTCACTTTCTAAACCATTGAATTTATCGGAATTAATTAATTTACCGTTTCCGACATAAGCACTCTCCGCTATATTTCCACCTGAAATCACTTCCTTAATAGGTAAACTATATTTCTTAGCAAAAGCATAATCACGTTCATCATGTGCCGGTACAGCCATCACCGCACCAGTCCCATAATCTGCCAAAACATAATCAGAAATCCAAACAGGTACCTTTTCACCATTAGCTGGATTAGTAATTAAAATACCTTTTAATTCAACGCCTGTTTTATCCTTATTTATAGCCGTTCTTTCGATTTCAGTTTTAACTTTTGCTTCACTAATATACTTTATCACTTCACCCCAATTTTTAATTTGTGATTTTAATTCCTGAACTAATTTATTTTCTGGTGCTAAAACTACATAAGTAACACCAAATAAAGTATCAGCTCGGGTAGTAAATACTTTTATTTTAGATTTGCTATTTAGAATTTGAAATTCAATTTCTACCCCTTCAGATCGGCCAATCCAATTCCGCTGTGACTCCTTCACATTTTCTGACCAATTTAAATCTTTTAGATCATTTAGTAAACGGTCAGCATATTTAGTGATTCGAAGCACCCATTGACGCATTGGCTTTTTCTCTACTTGAGTGCCACAACGTTCACATTTTCCATCTTCCAAATCTTCATTGGCTAAACCGGTTTTGCATGAAGGACACCAATTTATCGGTTCAAAACTTTCATAAGCTAAACCATTTTTAAACATTTGTAAGAATGTCCATTGCGTCCATTTGTAATAATTTGGATCGGTAGTATTTATCTCCCGTGACCAATCATAATTCAAACCAATCATATTCATTTGCTCCTTATATCTCTTAGCATTTTTTTTCATTGCAAAATCAGGACTAATTTTATTTTTTATGGCATAATTTTCAGCTGGTAACCCAAAAGCATCAAAACCCATTGGATGTAAAACATTAAAGCCTTGCATCCTCATATAGCGAGAATAAACATCGGTAGAAATATATCCACGTGGGTGACCTACATGGAGCCCATCACCAGATGGATATGGAAACATATCTAGTACGTAAAATTTACTATCTTTAGTAGTATCTTTGGTTTTATTAATCCCCTTCTTTTCCCAAATCTTTCGCCACTTTGGCTCAATTTTTAAGTGATTATATTCATTCATACCAAGAATAATACCTTAAAACATAGATTTTTGAAATCCCACCATATTTATTAGCATATTGACTTATTAAACATTTGGGTGTATAATAGAAGTAGTAAATTTTGAAAAGGTTCTTTAATAAATTCTAGAAAGGAGGGGAAAATGTCCCCAAAAGAAAAATCACTTGTTGCTGAAATAGAAAGAAGTCGGCCAAGAAAGTGCTCACTTTATCAGAAAAAAGGAGAACCAATCTCTAAAGAGACCTTGGTGGGTATATTTATTGCAATTATCTTTTTTGTCTGGATAATCTGTGCATACAATATCGACAAATTTGCCGATAAGTTTCACTTCATTTTCTAAGTAAGTCTAAACAAGAAAAAACCTCGAGTTGCAACTGCAACTCGAGGTTTTTAAATTAATTAAATAATTTTAACTTTATTTTAATCCTTAAACTTTCGAACAGCAAAGAAAATTAAGGCGACTAAAGCCGCAAATAGAATTATTACTCTTAACCAATTATCAGCCTGCTCCCAATATCTAATAGAGGCAATAATGATAGATAAAATACCGCCCATAGAAGATGAGACAGATAAAATCCAATTAAATGATAAGGTAAAACTTCCAGCCACCAGAATAATTCCCAAAGTAACTAAGGTAATAAAAACGTTCCTTTCATAAATCTTCATAACATCCTGATATTCAGTACTGCAGGTAAATTGTAAATTACAATAACCAGCCGGTAGAGTTTCCCCCACTGACACTGGCTTTCCATAATAATTTTCATCCCATTGACCTCCTTGGGCCACACAGGCTTCTTTAGTGGTAACGGCATTAATCACTTGTTCTTGTTTACAAAAATTTTCAAATTTGGGCTCATTGTAAACTAAAGAGATAACATAATTAAAAAACAAATTTATCACAATTACGATTCCAATAATCAATGACCATTTAATTATAGGCGAATATTTTTTTGGCTCAACATTTTGGATTGTTTCCATAATATTTTAATTAACTATTAAGAGCCCTATTATATCAAATTTTAAATTCAATCACATCTCCATCTCTTACCAAATACTCTTTTCCCTCAGTACGGATTAACCCTTTTTCTCGAGCATTAGTATAAGAACCAGCAGAAAGTAAGGTCTCCCAAGGAATTACCTCTGCTTTGACAAATTTATCCTTAAAATCAGCATGGATAGCTGTGCCTGCCTCTGGAGCAGTCCAACCCTTCTTTATAGTCCAGGCCCGAGTTTCATCCTCTCCAGTAGTAAAATAGGTCATTAAACCGAGGATCTCATACCCAGTTTTGATTAGATCATTTACTCCATCATCCTTTACACCCAAACCTTCCTTCATTTCTTTTTTCTCACTATCTGACATTTCTTTGATTTCCTGTTCAATACCAGCATCCACAATGACATATTTGGAATTTGTTTCCTTAAAAAATTTTATAAGTTTCTGCCATCGTTCATCATTTATTTCATCTAGATTTATTCCTCCAGCTTTTTTATTTAAAACATAAATAATTGGCTTCATGGTAAGTAAATGTAGAGATTTTACGGCGACAACTTCTTTCTCATCAAATTTTATAGTATTAGCTAACTTTCCTTCCTCTAAAATTTTTTCTAATTTTAATAAGGCACCGTGCTCGATTACTGCTTCTTTTTTTCCGGCTTTAATATCACGACTAATATTACCAATTCTTTTAGAAACAGTTTGCATATCAGCTAGTATTAATTCTAAATTAATTACTTCTATATCCTTAAATGGATCAATCTTTCCATCCACATGAATCACATTGGTATCTTCAAAGATACGCACTACTTCCGCAATAGCGTCTGTTTCGCGAATATTAGTCAAAAATTGATTACCCAGTCCCTCACCAGCGGACGCTCCTTTAACCAAACCAGCAATATCCACGAACTCTACAGCAGCCGGAATAGTCTTAGCTGACTGGCTGAAGCCGGAAAGCTTCCACAAGCGCTCATCAGGCACGGCTACCACCCCCACAGACGGATCAATGGTACAGAAGGGATAATTTTCACAGGGGACACTTTTACGCGTCAGCGCGTTAAATAAGGTGCTCTTCCCCACATTTGGTAAACCGACAATTCCAATACTTAATGACATCTTGCAAGGATACTGGAAAAACGAATAAAAGTAAATAAAAAAAAACCTGGCTTGTACCAGGTTTTTTTATTTTAGATTTAATTATATCTTTTACTCTTTTTTATTTTTTTTAGCTAAATAAGCAAGACCAAAGATTACAGAAATGATAATAATAATTAGTAACAATAATCCTGTATAACCAGAAGTAAGCATGGCCAATCCTACCGCACCAGTGTTTGTTGGTAAACCATCTTCAGATGTAGTTGCTTCACTTGTGCTTGCCACCAATATAGTTTTTTCCACTCCAGATGGAATAAGATTTGTCTTAGGTGTTATCTTTTGAGTGGTAGTGTCAATTATATTCTGGGCCAAGGCGGTAATATTATAAGTACCACTTTGTGATCCAAAAGGAACATCTTTTCCTGCTCCAATAACCTTTACATTAGTAAAGATTATACTAGCTTGACCTGCCTGATTTCCTTTAACAGATATAGTAAAAAGATTTGTTAGAGATGTAGTACATTTAGGAATACCTAAGGTAAAATTTGGAATTTCACATGTTGGAACAGTTTGTCCCATAACACCACTGGCTAAAGTTATGCTCTGACAAGTAAGTTTGTCTAAATTTAATGTTCCTTTTACCACACAAATATCATTACCAACAGGATTAATCTGGGCAGTCACGCTAAATGGTGCACCTACAATATTACTTACAGTGGTAGGTACAACTGATAAAACAGCACTACTAGCAAGAGCTATTTGGCTAATAGTTAGGATTCCAATAATGACCGCTAGAGATATTTTAATTATTTTTTTCATAAATTTATTTATTTTTATTGCCAATTAACCATTAATAAAGCGAAATCATATTCATCAACAATATTATCAAAATTCAAATCAGCTGATAAATCTATTCCGGTTTGGCCCCATTGTGACATTAATATAGCAAGATCATATTCGTCAACAACATCATCGTTGTTTATATCACCGGTTACTGGTCCATGGCCTCCCCCACCTCCACCGCCGCCACCAGAAGGTGCAGACACAATACTGATTGTATATGTTGTTGTTCTAATTCCAACGGTAACAGTCAAAGTCTGGCTGGAAATAGCAGTTGAACTATTAAAACCAGTAATGTTACCGGTAGTAACTGTTTCAGTGGATGTAGATGTATCACTATAAGTTCCAGTGATCACCAAACCTGAAATATCCAACGCTTCTCCAACTGTATATGAAAGTTTTGTTGCTGGAGTGGTTATAGCAATACTAGATAAAGTTGGGACAGTTAAGGTGGTTGAGGCGGTTGAGCTCAATCCAAAAGCATCAGTAACAGTTAACCAAATTGATTTAAGCCCGGAAGTAGCATAAGTATGAGAAGTTGAGGTTACGGCAGTTGAGGTAGCAGAAATTGTAGAGGTGGCTCCATCACCAAAATTCCAATCATGTGTCCAAGAATCACCTAAAGGTGAACCATTATTTGGATCAGTACTGTTATCAGTAATAAATACAGTCAGACCATTCATAAAAGCAATAAATGAGGCAAGTGGAGAATAATTTAAAAGCTCTGAAAGTGGGGTTGATGTGGAAATAACTGTGGTGGTTCCGGTTGATGAAATAATTGTTCCGGCGGTAATAATATCATTTGCAATATTACCATCCGTGATAGTAGTGGTAGAAATTGTTGAGTTAGAAATTGTAGAGCTAGAAATCACAGAATCTGTGATGGTTGAGCTTGCTACAACAGAATCAGTTGAAGTGCTGTTTGTGATAGTTGAATCTGTAATCGTTGATGTGGCAATAACTGAGTCAGTAATGGTAGAGGTGGCAATAACAGAATTATCTACTGTTGAACTAGCGATAATAGAATCAGTCACGGTTGAATCCGTGATAGTTGAGTCAGTGGAAGTACTGGTGGTAATTTCTGAATTAGTGAAATCAGAATCAATGATGACTGAATCGGTAGAAGTACTGATTATGACAGTGGAGTCTGTAACGGTTGAATTATCAATTGTTGAAGTAGCAATTTCTGAATTGGTAACGGTAGAATCTGTAATAACTGAATCTGTTGAAGTGGAAGTTATAATGTCTGAATTATCAATTGTTGAATCGGTCACAGTTGAGGTGGCGATCACAGAATCAGTAATAACAGAGTCCTCAATAACCGAATCAGTGGAGGTACTGTTTGTAATCTCTGAATTAGTGATATCAGAATCTGTGATAACAGAATCGGTTGAAGTGGAATTTGTAATATCTGAATTATCAATTGTTGAATCGATTACCGTTGAACTAGCGATGACAGAATCAGTCACGATTGAATCCGTGATAGTTGAATCGGTGGAAGTACTAGTGGTAATTTCTGAATTAGTGACATCAGAATCAATGATGACTGAATCAGTTGAGGTACTAGTTATGACAGTGGAGTCTGTAACGGTTGAATTATCAATTGTTGAAGTAGCAATTTCTGAATTAGTAACGGTTGAATCTGTAATAACAGAATCTGTTGAAGTGGAAGTTATAATGTCTGAATTATCAATTGTTGAATCGGTCACAGTTGAGGTGGCGATCACAGAATCAGTAATAACAGAGTCCTCAATAACCGAATCAGTGGAGGTACTGTTTGTAATCTCTGAATTAGTGATATCAGAATCTGTGATAACAGAATCGGTTGAAGTGGAATTTGTAATATCTGAATTATCAATTGTTGAAGTAGCAATAGTACTATCTGTACTGGTGGAATTAGAAATGTTGGAATTATCTATATCCGAGTCTGAAATATTACTATTATCAATAACAGAATCATCTACGGTTGAGGTGGAAATGACACTATTTGTACTAGTGGAATTATTTATATCAGAATTTGTAACTGTAGAAGTAGCTAAATAAGTATTTAATAGATTTGAATAATCAAATGTAGAGTTGATTACTGTCGAACTGGTAGCATTTCCAAACTGACTAGATGAAGGATCAATATAGGTGTCTATAATAGAACAATCTGAACCAATAAAATCAATAACGGTAGAATTTACAACATTACATCTTGTTAAATTTGAATTATCAATTGTAGAATCAACTGACGCAGTAACAGTATCTAAAATTGAATTATTTACAGAGGTACTAGCTACAGATGAATCAATAATTGTAGTGGTACCGGTCGTTAAATCTATAACAGATTGAGCGAGGGTTGGAGAATATAAAGTATGATAAACACCCTCAATTGTAGAATTAATTATTAAAACATTTGAATCAGAAATAACAAAAGATCCATAATTTGTAGTGGTTGAAATATTTCCTATAGTATCTATTGCAGCCACATTAAACCAGAAAGTTCCAAGTGTGGTGGTAGAAGTAGTTGTTGCAGTTGTAGAAAAAACTCCAGGTGCTGTTGAGCTTGAAATTTGAGTTGAACTTGAAACTGTCCAGGAATACAAATACCCAGCCAAACCAGATTGGGCATCAGTAGAATCGGTCCAGGAAATATTTGCTGTAGAAATTATTGTTCCCGTTGCAGTAGCACTAGATATTACAGGGATTGTTGGCGCTGTGGCATCAATGTCACTTTCAAAATTAGCTGTGACTGAAAGATTGGCGGTCACATTAGTATCAGTACGTGGAGTACTGGTGGCGGCATCAGACCAATCGACAAAGTGATAACCGAGAGCGGGAGTGGGAGTAACGGCGGTGGTGCTTGAACCATAGTTCACCACTTGAGTGGAAGAACCAACAATGGAACCGTTAGCACCGGCAATATAAGTGACGGTGAAAGTATCAATAGCAAAATTAGCTGTGACTGAAAGATTGGCGGTCACATTAGTATCAGTACGTGGAGTACTGGTGGCGGCATCAGACCAATCGACAAAGTGATAACCGAGAGCGGGAGTGGGAGTAACGGCGGTGGTGCT
>Ga0265292_1000126_pt1 | contig 153269 bp, 127 predicted proteins | sample Munlanlewell296A_FD_189080 | JGI IMG/M metagenome (GOLD analysis project Ga0265292, IMG submission 189080) | Leachate microbial communities from a municipal landfill in Southern Ontario, Canada - Leachate well 296A | ecosystem: Engineered > Solid waste > Landfill > Unclassified | place... | reverse complement strand
TTTGAGGTTGAATGCAGAATCGCCGAGAAATACAGAAAAGCAAGAATACCTATCGTTACCAATTACAGCACTTGTTTTATTATATCCAAGTGCAATGATGTCCATTTTACCATCATGGTTGATATCGCCTAAAGCAAGATCAAGTCCTAACCTCGCATTTGTAGTATCTCCAATTAGTATTTTCGTTGGTGTGTTTTTAATTTGTGAGGACCCAGCGTACATAAATATCCTTCCTTTTAAATACAATGTACTGTCTTTATTCTGATCAAGGGTATTGATGATAAGATCAGCAATTCCATCTCCATTTATATCTCCTGCGGCTAAAGAATGTCCGAAATAATCTGATGATTCTGTAATAATCAGATCCGGTACCATATCCATATTAGCGTCGCCAAAGTAAACAAGTGCTGTATCACGAAACCACTTCTCAATTGCCAAATCTATCCAACCATCTCCATTGAAATCTCCAGAAACAATTGTTCCTCCTCCTTCAAGTGTAAGTGTTGGTTTTGGGCTCATTAACACACCCCCATAATAAATGTATGTCTTAAATTGTCCCGGTGCACTAACGGCTACATCGGTAAATCCGTCTTTATTTAAGTCCCCAACTCCTTTAACATAATAACCCAGCATTGCCCCAGAGTCTGCGCCGGCTACTTCGTAAATTGTATGCAACTCTCTTGCGGATTGAGCAAATACATTTATACCAAACAGTAAAAAAGTGAGTAATAAAATCATCTTTTTCATTTTTCATATTCCTTCAATATTTACTTAACCAAAGATAACTTTTTAGTTTGGGAGAAGAGTATTGTGTCTTTTGCCGTTACTTGCATCTGAACAAAGTAAACTCCACTGCTCAGTTTATATTTATTTGCATCAAATTCTATCTGATGAATTCCTGCCGGTTTTTCTTCATTAACAAGTGTTGTTATTTCCCCGCCAAGTGAATCATAAACTTTTCTGTTTGAATGTGGAGATATGAAAACAAATACCCAAATCCAATTCCCAAAATTGCCCCTCCTAAAATATCGGATGGATAATGGAGTCCCAGATAAACGCGTGAAATTGCTATTAGAGAAGCTGCGGTAATTAAATACCATTTAGCTTTCGGATAAAGGATTGAAAAAAAGATTGCCACACCAAAGTTATTTAAAGCATGATTCGATGGAAAAGAAAATGTTCCCGTGCAGCCTAACGGTGTAAGCACATCGGGTAAAGCGTTGCATGGACGCAGCCGCTGAAATATCTCTTTTATCACTTTCGCCCCAAGTTGATCTGTTGTAGCAACTAACAGCAAAACAAGTATCGCCGCAATTCTTCCTTGTCGTCCACCTTTAATTACAAGATAAAGTAGCGCGATAATGTAAACGGGAAACCAATGCCGTACATTGGTGATGAATGAAAAAAAAACGTCGAGAATTCCGGATGAGAGAGTGTGATTAAAAAAATAGAAAACAGAAAGATCGAGTTGTTTCAGCAATTCAGCCATTTTTTCTTTTCCTTTGAAAAATTCTTTCTAAGTACTAATTTAGAACCGTGTTAAATTGTTTACTAAAAAATATAATACGAAGATCAAGAAGTTTTTAAAATTACTTAATTAAGTTATCAATGGCTAAATCAAATCCCAAATATTCGCTTTTAAGCTTTCTCACAAATCCGGCCGCTTTATTTGATGACCGTAAGTATGAATTTATTAAAAAGGAATCGGAAGAATATCTTGTCATTCCTTTAAAAGTTATTACGCTGCTTATCGCAATCTCCGGGCTATTTGCAATGATTTTTGAGCTTCGGCATTTTTCTGAATTTTCACTTAAAGTATATGCCACTCGGCTTGCGGCAACATCAATTGCGTTTGTCATCCTTGTTGTTCTCAATTCAAAACATGCGTTAAAAAGACCTGTAATGCTTGTTCATATTTTATTGATCACTATTATTGCCTCAAGCGGTTATATGATCTACTTAATGCCCTCAACGCTAATTGTAAACACGCAAATTGTTGGTCTGATGATTTTCACTTCCGCATTATTTCTTAGCTGGGAAGTGAAAAATCAAATTATTGTGGCAATCTATTATAATATTGTTTTTGCCGGGGCAATTTTACTGAACGAAAAGGAGATTTATTTCCTGCCGAATCTGATTGAATCGGTAATCTTTGTCCTTTTTCTTAGTATCATTTCTGTTGTGGGGAGTGCCGTAAGTTTCAAGCTTCGTTCTGAACTTGCGGAAAAATCCTATAAAATGAATTTGTCTGAAAAAAAATTCCGTTCAATTATTAAAAACTCAGCCGAAGGAGTATTTCAATCTACCTTTGACGGAAGATATGTAACTACAAATCCCGCATTAGCAAAAATTCTTGGATATGAAAATGAATTTGAATTAAGAAAAGTTGATATTGTAAAAGATGTATATAAAAATCCGCAGGACAGAGAAAAACTGATAGAAATATTAAAAGAGCATAAAGAAGTTCGTAACATCCGTGTTCCTTTAAAAAAGAAAGACGGAAGTACGGTTATGGTTATCCTCAATGACCGCCTTGTTAGAGATGAAGATGGAAGATTCTTTTTTGAAGGAAATATGCAGGACATTACCGAGCAAATTACTTTAGAAAAGGAAAGAAAAAGAGCGGAGGAAAAACTTCGACAGGAAATGGTGAGATCCGAAGAACTTGCAAAAGATGCTGTCCGTTCAAGCGAAACAAAAAGTATTTTCCTCGCAAATATGAGTCACGAGATCCGCACACCGATGAACGGGATAATCGGTTTTTTAAATTTAATTGAGCAGGGAGCATACAAAAGTTCTGAAGAATTGCACGATTTTGTTACTACCGCAAGACAATCGGCAGAAACGCTTCTTGATCTGATAAATGATATTTTAGATTTTTCTAAAATTGAAGCGGGCAAACTTCAACTTGAAGAAGAAGACTTCAATATTCGCGAAATTATCGACAGCGCTTTACAAACGGTTTCAACGAAAGTGAATGAAAAAAGACTGAAGATGATTGTTGATATTGATCAGGGCACGACCCCTTTATTGATTGGTGATGCTAAACGGCTGCGACAGATTTATATTAATCTTATCTCAAATGCAGTAAAATTTACCGAGCATGGACAAATCCGCATAACCGTAAATTCTGAAAAAGTTGACAAAGAAAGAATTAAAATTGTTTCTGCAATTGAAGATTCTGGGCTGGGAATCCCAAAAGATAAAATGGATGCGCTCTTTAAATCTTTTTCTCAAGTTGACGGAACAATGTCAAGAAAATATGGCGGTACCGGATTAGGGTTGGCAATCTGTAAAGAGCTTGTTTCATTAATGAACGGCTCGATTAAAGTTGACCCTGATTACACAAAGGGAAGCCGCTTCGTCTTTTCCGTCATCTTAAAAAAACAAAAGAACACTTCGCTGTTTTCTGCAATTAGAAGTCAGGCAAAAACCGCTGAAAGTGATGCCGCCAATAAAGAAATAATCCAACAGCAAGCATTATCAAAAGATGATTTACGGGAACAGCGGTTCCGATTTAAAATATTGTTGGCAGAAGACAATCCCGTCAATCAAAAAGTTGCATCAAAAATTCTTGCTCAAGCCGGCTTTCAAATTGATGCTGTGAATAATGGAAAAGAAGCATACGAAACCATGCTTGCCGCCGCTCAATACGATTTAATTCTAATGGATATTCAGATGCCGGAAATGGATGGCTGGACGGCAACCCAAAAGATCAGAGAGATAAAAGGAATTGGTGAAGAAATTCCTATCATCGCTATGACCGCCCACGCCCTTCTTGGGGATAGAGATAAATGTCTGGCGGCGGGAATGAACGATTATGTTTCCAAACCTATTAAAACCGATGAATTTATCGCTCTGCTCGATAAATGGTTGAACGTCGGAAAACATTATAGGAAAACTATGCAACAAGAACAAAAGCCCAAAATGGAAGAACAAACTCAAGTTTTTGATAAAGCCCATTTTTCTTCAATGAGTATGGACGATAGAGAATTTGAGCGGGACCTCGTTTCAACTTTTCTTGAAGATACCACCGCGCGGATACTAAAACTTGAGGAATATCTTCGGGATGGTGATTCTGCAAGAATTTCCGCCGAAGGACACACAATAAAAGGAGCGAGCTATGCTCTTGGGGCAACCTTGTTAGGCGATGAAGCTAAAGTTTTGGAATTTTCCGGCAAAGCAAATAATCTGCAGGAAGCAATGCAGCACATGCCAAGGTTAAAACAAGCATTTGAATTAACTAAAAAAGCGATGCAAGTTTATTTGTAATTGAAAAAACATTCATAATTCCTAACCTGGGCAAAACAAAACTAATTTGAGTTTCAGTTGTAGGAACGCTCGCGAGCGTTCCGGGTTTTAAGCTCTGGTTATTATCTTATGCGGAATGGTCTCGACCATTCCCTACATTACTTATTTCTTGAAAATTAAAAAAAACATTCTTGCCTGCCTGCGGCGGGCAGGCCATTTTGAGCACAATATTTTTGCTTACCATCTACTTTATTTCCTCTGCATTATAACCAGCTTTTTTCACAAGCTCCGTTACAGCTTCTGCTGAGAAGCTTTCTGTTTTGATTGATAAGACTCTATCGGGATTCTCAAGATTAACATCCCATTCCTCAATTTGTTTTTCGCCGTTAAGGAACGGTGTAACTTTTGCAATACAGCCGTTGCACTTGATGTTCGTTTTAAACAATAATTCTTTCATACCATTAAATACTTTATTTGTGTTTTGTTATTTGAATTTTGGAATTTGAATTTTCATTTTTAAGTAAGTTTTAAACTTTTTAATCTCAAACTATTTGAAACCACAGAAACCGAACTCATCGCCATAGAAATTCCTGCTATCATCGGATCAATTTGAAAACCGGTGAACGGATAGAAAACTCCCGCAGCAACCGGGATCAAAACAATGTTGTAAACAAACGCCCAAAACAAATTTTGCTTAATCGTTTTTACTGTTGCGCGCGAAAGAGTAATTGCCTTTACAATAGAAAACAGATCCGATTTCATCAATGTAACTTGCGCAACATCCATCGCAATATCGGTTCCTTTTGCCATTGCAATACTAACGTCGGCAACCGTTAATGCTTGCGCATCGTTTATTCCGTCACCAACCATCCCGACAATATTATTTTCTTTTTGCAACTGCTTAACGAACTCGGCTTTTTGTTGGGGAAGCAATTCAGATTGAAATGAATCAATCCCGACTTTTTTTGCAACTGCGAAAGCCGTTTGGTGATTATCGCCGGTAAGCATAAAAATCTTTATCCCCATTTTTTTTAATTGATGGATCGCTTCCTTTGAAGTTTCCCTGACCATATCGGCAACAGCGATAAGGCAAAGCGTCTGCTGTTCATCGGCAAAGAAGATAATTGAATTTGCTTCGGCTTTTAATTCCGCCGCACGATGTTGCAGTTCATCGTCAACCATAATGTTTTGTTGAAAAAGAAAAATTTCATTTCCGAGAAAATATTTTAAACCTCCGATAGTTGCGGTTACACCTTTACCGGTTATCGCTTCAAACGCTTCAACCTCAATTTTCTTATTCGCTTCTTTTGTAAAATGATTAACAACCGCAGAAGCTAAAGGATGTTCGGATTTACTTTCAATTGAATAGAGAATATTCTCCAAATCATTTTTATTAAGGATCCCTTTTTTCCAAACCACTTCAACAACTTTAGGATTTCCTTCTGTTATCGTTCCTGTTTTATCGAGAATAAGTGCATTCATCTTGTGAGCTTTTTCTAAGCTCTCCGCATCTTTAATTAGAATTCCGTTCTCAGCTCCTTTGCCGATACCAACCATTAATGCCGTTGGTGTTGCCAATCCAAGCGCGCATGGACAAGCAATGATAAGGACGGTGATCATTCCCGTTACGCCCTGTATAAAATATTCTGTCCCGCCAATAATGATCCATAAAAAAAATGTCAGCACTGATATAACCACAACCATCGGAACAAATACGGAAGCAATTTTATCAACTAATTTTTGCACCGGCGCTTTACTGCTTTGCGCTTCCTGCACTTGTTGGATAATCTGAGCAAGCAAAGTTTCTTCCCCGATTTGCAATGCTTCAATCTGCAAACTTCCTTTTTGATTCAGCGTTCCCGCAAAAACTTTGTCTCCCGATTTTTTTAACACCGGAAGTGATTCTCCCGTTAACATACTTTCATCTAAATAAGATTCGCCGCTCAGCACTTTTCCATCAACAGCAATACGCTCACCGGGCTTAACAACCATGATCTCACTTTTCAAAATTTCGTTAATAGAAATGATTACTTCTTTTCCGTTACGAATGACCGTGACCGTGTTTGGTTGAAGATTCATCAATTTTTTTATTGCTTCGGCAGAACGGTGTTTTGCTTTTTCTTCAAGAAACTTTCCAAGAAGAATGAACGAAACAATCACTGCGGCGGATTCAAAGTAAAGTTGAGGCTCAAATCCGCGTGAAATAAGAAACTGCGGATAAATCGTGTTAAAGAAACTGAATAGAAAAGCGATTCCCGTGCTTAACGCAACCAGCGTATCCATATTTGTTTGTAAATGCCTTCCCTTCTGGTACGCTTGAACAAAAAAATCTTTTCCGAAGTAAAATAAGATTACTCCGGTAAGTATCAACTCTATCCATTTCTGGTTTTGTGTTTGGTGATGATAGAACATTGCAATTACAACAACGGGAATGGTTAAAATCAAGGAGAAAATAACGTTCGTTTTTGCTTTTGCAAGTTTCAGTTTTCTTTCTTCATCTAATTGCTGCGGTGTTTTGGTTTCATCTATTTGCAGATCATAGCCAACCGTTTGCACGGCTTCTTTCATTTTTTTTGGAGAAACAAGTCCGGGATTAAACTCAACCATTACGGTGTTGTCGGCGTAATTAGCCGCTGCGGAGAAAATCCCGTTTTGCGATTTTAACATTGATTCCACACTAACCGCGCAGGCAGAACAGCTCATCCCGGTTACCGAGAATATTTTTTTCTCTTTTTTCATTCGTGTTGTGAACCCATAATTTTTCTATACGAAAAATATGGTGTGAGGGACGAAATTTGTTGTAAAATTTTTTATTTGGTTTGTAAGATTTTTAATGAGGACCGAGTTTGTCGAGCGGTTTCCGCTGTTTGATCTTTAGATTTTTAAATTGTGTGGGAGTTAATCCCGTAACTTGTTTAAATTGATTTGAAAGATGAGCCACACTGCTGTAGCCGAGTTTAAATGCCATCTCGCTTAACGTAAAATCATTGTACACTAACCACTCTTTTACACGTTCAACTTTTTGTAGAATAAAAAACTTCTCAATAGTAATACCGGTCATCGAAGAAAAAAGGGAAGTGAGGTAGTGATAATCTTTCCCAAGTTTTTCGGAAAGGAAATCGGAAAAATTGATGTTCATCGCCTCAAGTTTGTTTTGATAGATCAACTCGATAATTGTTGTTTTAATTGCATCAACAAGCTGCGCTTTTTTATCTTCAATTAATTCAAAACCGTTTTTCTCAAGAACTATTTTTATTGCTTCAAGAGTTTTATCTTCCGGATAGGAAACCACGGCTTTGCCAAGTTCAACAGAATGAACGGTGCAGCCGAGTTTTTCTAATTCATCATTCACAACCTTTACGCATCGGTTGCAAACCATGTTTTTGATATGTAATTCTTGTTTTGTCTTCATCTGCTGTTTTTAATAAAAATTCAGTATCACAGAATAGTATTCTGTGATACAAATTCAATTTTGTCCGTAACGTGTACAATTAATCCATAGCGAGCACTTCGGTAACTCTCTCCATTGCCCAGTCAATTTCTTCTTTCGTAATCACTAACGGAGGAGCAAACCGGATAACATTGGTATGTGTTTCTTTGCAAAGTAAACCACGGTCTTTTAGAGCTTCGCAAAATCTTCTTGCGCCGCCGGCTTCGGGATGCAATTCAACGCCTATGAATAACCCTTTTCCGCGAATCTCTTTTACGTGTTTTGATTTTATTTCATTTAATTTTTCTCTGAAATAATTTCCCATTTCAAAAGAATTATCGATTAACTTTTCCTCAATTAGGACTTTAATACTCTCGCGTGCAATTGCGGCGCCGAGCGGATTTCCACCGAATGTTGATCCGTGATCTCCGGGATTAAAAACTCCGAGAAGTTTTTTATCTGCCAAAACTGCCGACACCGGATAACAACCGCCTGAAAGGGCTTTCCCAATAATTACAGCGTCGGGGCGGATTTTTTCATACTCGAATGCAAAAAGTTTTCCGCTTCTTCCTAAACCGGATTGAATTTCGTCTGCAATAAACAGAACATTATTTTTTCTGCAAATCTCAAATGCTCTCTGCAAATATCCTTCCGGCGGAACAATTACTCCGCCTTCGCCTTGTATCGGTTCAACTAAAAAAGCAACTGTGTTGGAACAGATCATTTGTTCGAGCAATTCAACATCACCGTAAGGAATAATTTTGTAACCCGGAGTAAATGGACCAAATCCGTCTTTGTACTGTTCTTCTGTAGAAAAAGAAATTATCGAGATCGTTCTGCCCGAAAAATTGTTTGTGCAGCAGATAATTTCTGCTTTATTTTCTTCAACACCTTTAACTTTATAACCCCATTTGCGGGCAGCTTTCAAAGCGGTTTCAACGGCTTCAGCGCCGGAATTCATCGGAAGCATCATTTCGTATCCGGTGAGTTCGCACAACTCTTTGCAAAGAAACGGAAGCTGGTCGTTTCTAAATGCGCGTGAAGTGAGTGTTACTTTTTCCAATTGCTCTTTTGCTTTATTAACAATGCGCGGATGGCAATGTCCTTGATTAACGGCAGAGTAAGCGGCAAGGCAATCAAGATATCTATTCCCATCAACATCCCAAACCCAAACACCTTTAGCTTTTTCAATAACAACATCCAGCGGATGATAATTGTGCGCGCCATATCTGTCTTCAATAGCTATAATTTCTTTCGTGGTCATAAAGTTTCCTTGATTTTTATTTCTTCATTTATAATTTAAGAAATTATACGCTGAAAGTCAGCAGCAGGAGAAAAAAGTACCCAATCAGATTGAAGAATTCGCATATTTCTCCTATTCTTGGCATCTTCGGACAATGCCTTGTTAATCCCTCTCAGTTTTTTTAATTTATATATGAACTTAAAAGAAATCCTAAATAAATAATCCTATAACAGGCTCATGGACTTTTCACATGAACCAATCAGAATATTACAACTTTGCGGAATGACCAATGAATAAATTTTTCTTTTCTTCCTTAATACTAATTTTGACACTTCAGAATATTTACGGCTGGGGAGGAAGTGGACACAAATTAATTGTTAAACATGCAATGGTACTTTTACCTGCTGAGATGAAAGACTTCCGGAAATTTTCAGATTATCTGATCGCTGAAGCAAGCCAACCGGACCAAAGAAAAAAGTACATGAAAGATGAGTATCCAAAACATTTTATTGATCTTGATTTCTTTAAGGAATTTAACCAGGCAAGGATGATTGAAAACAAAGATTCACTTTATAAAATTTACGGTGATTCGGTTGTAACATTGAACGGGATTTTACCATGGGTTTTGGAAGATACCTATCGTCAATTGGTTTTGGCGATGAAACAAAAACTGAAAGAAAAAACCAAAGAATTGATGCGCGATCTTTCACACTATTTTGCCGATGCTCATCAACCAATGCACACAGTACTTAATTATAACGGGCAGCTTAGCGGGCAAACCGACATACATGAAAGATATGAATCGGAGATGATAAATGCTCATTTACAAGAGTTAGAGAAAGTGTTTTCAACTTCGATAAAAGTCAAAAGGATTGATGATCCAAATCGAGAGTTTTTCCAAATAGTTTACCGTGCAAATGCCCGTTGTGCAATTTTATTTTTTGCAGATAAAGCCGCTGTTCTGGAAACTTCCGGCAAATATGATTCCTTATACTATGCTATTTTGTGGTTCAAAACTAAATATGTAACAGAAGAAGCTTTACAAGAAGCCGCTGAAGACATAGCCGCTGTTTATTATACTGCCTGGCTTGAAGCCGGCAAACCAAAATTTAATTCTTTCAAATAATCATCATTAAAACTATTGGAGTTTTTGTGCGAAATCAATTTATACTTTTATTGTTGCTTGTTCCGTTTGTTTTGTTGGGACAAGATTCTGTTGATGTTACCTTCCGTTATAAAGCAAGTGCAACCGCGGTAAAGGTTTTTTTGCCTGGTGAATTTAATAATTGGGGACCGAACGCGAGTGGAATAATTTCTCCCACTGCTCCTTCGGCAATGACGTTGGAAAATAGTATTTATTATAAAACCATTCGCCTGGCTGTTGGCGGCGGAACTACGATAATCAATGGTGTGAAATGTTATCAATATAAAATGCACGAGCATTATAATGCAACCGGAACTACGAATTCGTGGTTGAGCGATCCGATAAATCCAAATAAAAATGCTGCGGATAATAATAACTCTTACATCATTGTAAAAAGTCCAATGATCTTTCAGATTGAACCGACTTCAACGAAACTTCTCCGCTACGATGAACCTGCGGTAACCGTTCAGGTTTCTGCAAAAGTTGGTGAAACGATTGATACTCAAGCTTCAAAAGTTTTTATTAACGATATACTTGCCGGTTCGTTTGGAGCTTATTTTAACCAGACGAAACAGATTTTATTTGTCCCATCTATTTCTGTTTTCGGAAAAAAACTTTCTAGTGGATTGAACGAGATAAAGATTGTCGCCGTTACAAACACCGGCGCTACAACAGTTGATTCACTCAACGTAAATTATGTTATTAATCCTCCTATTGTAAATGAAAAAGTTCCAGTTGGAATTGTGAACGGAATTAATTACGGTGCCGACCCGACAAAAGTTACGCTTTGCCTTTTCGCTCCCTATAAAAAATTCGTTTATGTAATTGGTGATTTTAATGATTGGACAGTGACCTCAAATTATTTCATGAAACGTGATTCAGTTGATGCAAACAATACCCGTTGGTGGATTACGATTGACGGATTACAAGCTGCTAAAGAATATGCTTTTCAATATTTGATTGATGACAATCTCGTTATTGCTGATCCGTTTGCGGATAAACTACTTCACCCGGACGACAGTTACATTCCGGCAATTACTTATCCGAATTTAAAAGCATATCCAACCAATAGAACTTCTGAATACGTTTCCGTTTTTCAAACGGCACAAACACAATACCAATGGCAGACAACAAATTATCAACGACCGAAAAATACCGATTTAGTTGCTTACGAATTGCTGCTTCGCGATTTTGTTGCCCGCCACGATTATCAAACGTTAACCGATTCGCTTCCTTATTTAAAACGATTGGGAATAAATGCAATTCAGTTAATGCCGATAATGGAGTTTGAAGGAAACGAAAGTTGGGGATACAATCCCGCTTTCTTTTTTGCGCCTGATAAGTATTACGGAACAAAAAATGATTTGAAAAAATTAGTTGATAAAGCCCACGAGAACGGAATCGCAATTATTCTTGATATCGCTTTAAATCATAGTTTTGGTCAGTCTCCGCTTGTTCGTCTTTACTGGGATGCCGCACAAAACCGACCGGCGGCGAACAATCCTTGGTTTAATACGGCTGCAAAACATGCGTATAATGTCGGAATGGATTTTAATCACGAAAGCCAGGCTACAAAAGATTTGGTTGATAGAGTTTTAAAATATTGGATGACCGAATTTAAAGTTGACGGTTTCCGTTTCGATCTAAGCAAAGGATTTACGCAAAAACCAACCTGCGATATCAACGGCGGAAGTTGTAATGTGGGTGCATGGGGCGCGTATGATCAATCGAGAATTGATCTGTTAAAGAGAATGTCGGTTGAAGCCCGCAAAACAGACTCAACATCATTTTTAATTTTGGAACATTTTGCAGATAACAATGAAGAAAAAGTTCTTTCCGATAACGGGTTTATGCTTTGGGGAAATATGAATTTTAATTACAACGAAGCAACAATGGGCTGGAATGATAACGGCAAATCGAATTTCTCAGGTGTTTCATACAAAAGTCGCAGTTGGACTAATCCACTGCTTGTTGGTTACATGGAAAGCCATGACGAAGAACGGCTGATGTACAAAAACGAAATGTACGGAAACGTTAGCGGAGCTTACAGTATAAAAGATTTGGCAACGGGCTTAAATAGAATGAAACTTGCCGCAGCGTTTTTCTTTACTATTCCGGGACCAAAGATGATCTGGCAGTTTGGAGAGCGCGGATATGATCTTTCAATCAATTATCCATCGGGAACTAGTGATAGCAGACTGGCGAACAAACCTCCGCGCTGGGAATATATGTCTGACGCCCGCCGCTCGAATTTGTTCAAAGTCTATTCATCGCTTATTAAGCTAAAAGAAAATTATCCGGCTTTTGAAAGCAATAACTTCACAATGGATGTGGCAGGTGCGGTAAAGAAAATTTCTATTCTTGATGCTTCGATGGATGTTTCAATCGTTGGAAACTTTGATCTCTCTTACCAATCTGTTCCAATGAATTTTTCTAAACCCGGAAGATGGTACCGTTATTTTGAAAACGACAGTATCGAAGTCTCAGATGTAAATCAAAGTGTAGCTTTAGCTCCTGGTGAATTTTTTATTTACACAACCGCAAAACTCCCCAACCAGGAAAACGGGATTGTTACCGATGTTGAAGAATTTCAAGATCAGATTGCGTACAGCTTTGCGCTTGAACAGAACTATCCCAATCCATTTAACCCGACAACTTCAATCAAGTTCAATATTTCAGAGCCGGGATTTGTCTCTCTAAAAATTTATGATGTGCTCGGAAATGAACTTGTAACTTTAGTAAATGAAGTACAATCTGCCGGAACATATAAAGTTGGTTTCGATGCCACAGCATTTTCTTCCGGAGTTTATTTCTACCAGTTAAGACAGAATAACTCGGTGATTACGAAGAAAATGGTTCTGGTTAAGTAGTAAAAATGAAATTTATGACCGATAAAGCAAGTGTTATCTTATTTTTCTTATGGTTCACTCCTTTCTCGTTTACGCAGTGGAGCAGCGACCCAAATACAAATATAGAAGTATCGAAGTGGGGCATGCTTGTAACTGCATGCAGCGATGATAGTGGAGGTGTTTTTGTAGGATGGAAAAATTTTAGCTACGAACATACAAGAGCCTACTTGCAGTATGTAGATAAATACGGTAATATAAAATGGAATGAACCTCTAATAATACTTGATAAAGGCAATATGCAGAGCCAGCCATATTTGATAGAAGACGGAAACGGTAACTGTATTGCAATAGTTGATGTAATGAAAGCAATTGGCCGCGACCCAGATGGAAGGGTAGAATATGATAATAATATCCATTTGCAAAAGATTGACCGTAATGGAAATCGACTCTGGAATATTGACAGTTTAAGGATGACACTCTCGGCAGCAAGACAAAGTATTCCACTTTTTGTAAGTGATGGGAAAGGTGGCGTATTACTATTTTGGGGTGAAACAAGAGGAGTGCCGGGGAATTATTGGGGTAAAAAATTTATACAAAGAATATCGGCAAATGGTGAGCGACTTTTGAGTGATACGGGAAAAGTGGTAGCAGATAGTTTAGGAGCAGGAATAAAACCATTAATGGTAAGTGATGGTGATGGAGGAGTAATTATATATTACGGGTCGATAAACAGCTCCTTTTTTGAACGATTAGACAGTAATGGAAATTCTTTATGGAAAGTAAAATCCATGTTTGGATATGAATTCTATGAAGAAATGATCAGCCTTAATAAGCAAGGCGTTTTTGTTACAGGTAGATTAAGAAAAAGTGGAAAAATAGAAAGAGACTATATTTTTAATATAATAGATATACATGGTAATTTTTTAGAAAATACTGCAGGAATAAGCTATGTTGATAGTGTTGTTGATCATTATTCTTTTTATAGTAAGTCCTTCTTCGATAGCGCTAAAAATGAGATTATGACAAACTACTACCATGACAATTTAGAGCAATTATATTATCAAAGAATTACTCTTGACGGGAAATTAAAATATGAAAAACCCGGGAAGCAAGCGCCGGGTGGATTAGCTATCGAAAGCGATTCTTCTTATATCTTTTGGGATATTATAAACATTGATGGAATTGAATCAATAACTTGCTTTAGAATTGATGGTAACGATAACTACATTTGGGGACAAGAAGGGAAAACAATTTCAACAACTACTATTACAGGATATGCAGAAATTAGTGATAAAAAAGGAGGATTTATTTTGGTCTGGGCGGAATACGAACCTTTGTACGGTATAAAAGCTCAACAAATAAATAAAAATGGTCAACTTGGAGTTGTACTAACAAAGATTGAAGATAACAATAGTTCCTTTGACTTAAAAGATTTTACACTTTACCAGAATTACCCCAATCCATTTAATCCTACGACAAGGATTCAGTATTCTCTGAACAATAGACAGTATGTTAGTCTAAAAATTTATGATGTACTCGGAAATGAACTTGTAACTTTAGTAAATGAAGTTCAACCGGCAGGAGTGTACAAAGTTGGTTTTGATGCCACAGCATTTTCTTCCGGAGTTTATTTCTACCAGTTAAGACAGAATAATTCGGTGATTACGAAGAAGATGGTTCTGGTTAAGTAATAAGAAGTCAGAATTTGTTTCGATTGATGTTCGGTGATTCATGCAGAAGTTTATTGCCGTTTTATTTGATGTTGCTCTTTCGGTGTGTTGAGTCTAATTTTAAAATGTAAAACTTTAGGAGAAAAATATGAAAAAGACCATCCTTTTAGTTTTGATTGGAAAGAGAAAAGAAGAAGCTGTGAGGGTTCAGCAGATTTTAACCGGCTGGGGATGCCTGATCAAAACCCGTTTGGGAATCCACGACGGCGTGCTTGATAACTGTTCCGATTCCGGTTTGTTGATCTTGGAAATGGTCGGCAGCGATGAACAAAACCAGGAGATCGCACGTAAACTTTCTGTTTTGCCGGGTGTATCTTCTAACTTGGTTGAGCTCGAAGTAAATTGATCCACGACAAGAAGTAAGAGAAAGAGGATGCTTCTGCAACTGTTTTTTAGGTTTTTCCATTTTGATGATCCATTTCTTAACAAGGAAATGTACTATACAAAAAAGCCCGGACAATGCTGCCGGGCTTTTTTTTATAACTGAAAACTGATTACTGAGAACTACTTCATAAGGATCATCTTCTTTGTGGAGACGAAGTTTCCGGCAGATAATCTGTAGAGATAAATTCCGCTTGGTAAATTATTTGCATTAAACTCTACTGTATAATTTCCGGTCTGATATTCTTTATTTACCAACGTTGCAACTTTTTCACCGGTTATGTTAAAGACTGAAAGATTTACTAAACCGCTATTAACAAGTGAGAAGGAGATAGTTGTTGCCGGGTTGAACGGATTAGGATAGTTTTGCAAGAGATTGAATTCGTTTGGAACTACGTTATCATTTTCAACACCGGTAGCGCCATTCGCTTTGTTTGAAACCATAGCCATTGATGCCGGCACATCTATAATACTTGGCATACTTGATTGTGTTGCGCTGACGATTGTAGCAAAATTTGCAACAGTTATATTATTGGTAATAGATCCCTCAAACATGCTGTTATTAAACTGTCCGGCTCCGAACATGCAGCGAACCATAACTTGTCCGGTTACTAATCCGGTTGGGAAATCTAAAACAGATTTAGGAGCTAAGATTGAAGCGGTGACGTTAATGCCGTGTATTTTAACTGTATCAGCCTCAAAGAAATTAAGAAGAACTTTTTCTTTTGTAGTTCCTACTATACTGCAACCACCCATCCAATCAACATAATTTCCTCTAACATTTACAATTGCAGTTGAGTTATTCGGAACAGTAACAGAAAAGTTATTGGCTGCGCTTAACATTGCTCCGTCAACATAAAAAACGTTCTCGCTATTGTTATGTCCGACAAGTTCAACATGTCCCCATTCAAATTTTACGGTATCAGTTTGAGTTAAAGTTGATAGTTGATTAGATAAATTTGTTAAATGGATTTTTGCAGCATTAAAATCAATTACAGAGTTGTGTTCAATTCCGTCATCAGCAGAAAAACCGGTTGTTGAAGTAATAAAGTTTCCGTAAAGAGCTTTTCCGTTATAAACTCTTCCGCTGATAAAAGTTAAATGATTTCCGACAACTAAAACATTGCCAGAATTAAGTGGAAGTTTATCTCCTACGCTGTAATTTCTTAAATCGGCATAACCGCCAACAGCAACTTTCCCTTCGGTATCAGAAGAAGGCTGAATTAACGTATCAAGTACAAATAAGTTGAAACCTGTAGCTGCGCCTAAATCATAAGTTGAAGCAGAAGTGTTTCCGTAGTTTACTTTTACTTTAATTGATAAAGAGACTGAATCGTTAGCGTTAACAGTTCCCGCGTTCCAAATTCCGGTAGTTGTGTTGTAAACTCCGCTTGGAACAGAAGAAATAAAATCTAAAACCGAAGCTAATTGATCAGAGACTTTTACATTCTGCGCGTTTCCGGTTCCGGTGTTTTTAACTTTTATTGTGTAGTTAATAATATCGCCGTTATTAACAACAGATTTATCTGCTGTTTTGGAAACAACTAAATTAAATGAATTACTCCAATTAACAGTTCTATAAATAGTTCTTGATGCAATAGTTGGTGTTGCAAGAATAAGTTTTTGTTTTCCGTTAGGATTAGCAACGTGATAATATTTTGTTCCCGAAGGAATACCGACAACACCGGTTGCGGTGATAGTAGCTGTGGTTTGTCCACTTGCCGGAGTTAAGGTTACATTTGGAGAAACTCCGTTTGCTCCGGTTGTAATGGAGGTTGTGCTTAAAGTTCCACTGGTTGTAGAAAGTGAAATCTGCACATTTGCCATTGCCAATCCATTTTCATTGAATGCTTGGACGGTGAAAGTTACCGGTGAACCGTTTGTAAAAGATTGAGCGGGAATATTAATTACAAAAGTGTTTAAATTGAAGCTATGGGTATTAGCAAAAGCGTCTGCTTTTATTTCTGCAACGCGAGTTAAAATATCGCCAATGTAGGCGCCATCTTGTCCGGAAAGCGTGCTTAAATTTAACCCGTCGGTAATGTTCCAAAGTGTTAATTGAATAGCGGCAGCTTCGCGTTTGATATCCGAAAGCATGTTGGTATAATTTGTTTTATAAGGATAGTAATTATTTAAAATGTAAGCAAGCGTATCATTTGTAGCTTCAACGTCTTGATAATCTTCATTATAGGCGAGATGATGATATAAATCGATACAATAAAGGCTTGTTGCATTTCCGTCAACTACAGCTTTAAAGGTTCCTGCAAAGTAATCATCATTTACGGGCCAAGGTAAGTGAATTCCTACACCTTTATCTTTTCCTGTAACCTCAGCAATGCTGTTAACATCGGCGCGTATGAAAGAGATCATGCTTACTACTAAAAGTGCAAGTCCGATTGTAAAATATTTTTTGTTCATTTTTGTTACCTTATTAATTAAAACTTGCACTTATTAACCAGAAATCGTACCAACAATTTTTACTTGAATAGAGGCTGTTTTCGAGGTTTCATCAAACAATGGTGTGCTTTATTATGAGACCGATTATCGAATTGAAAATGGAGGATCAATTAAATCTATTATTGAAAGAGATAGCAGCATGTTGGAGTTGGTGTAAAAATTATAAAAAAAGCCCGACATTTATTGTCGGGCTTGGACCATCGTGTCTCCCATTTCAGAAAAGGAGGCTTAGGTGGGGGCTTTTTGGCTGTATTATTTCAACAGCGCCATTTTCTTTGTTGAAACAAAGTTTCCGGCAGATAATCTGTAGAGATAAATTCCGCTTGGTAAATTATTTGCATTAAACTCTACTGTATAATTTCCGGTCCGATATTCTTTATTTACCAATGTTGCAACCTTTTCACCGGTTATGTTAAAGACTGAAAGATTTACGAAACCATTCTTTGCAAGTGAGAAAGAGATTGTTGTAGCCGGGTTGAACGGATTAGGATAGTTTTGCAAGAGATTAAATTCGTTAGGAACTACGTTATCATTTTCAACACCGGTTGTTCCGGTTGGGTTTGCGTTTACTCTTGCCATCGAAACAGGTACATCAACAATACTCGGCATACTTAATTGTGTTGCGCTTATAATCGATGCAAAATTTGCAATGGTGGTATCTCCGGTTACCGTTCCGTTAAAAGGACTAAGGTTGAATTGTCCGGCGCCGAACATGCAGCGAACCATAACTTGTCCGGTAATCAATCCGTGCGGGAAATCGAGGACCGCTTTAGGAGCTAAGCATGAAGCGGTAATATTGATGTCTGAAACTTTTACAGTATCAGCTTCAAAGAAATTGATAAGTACGTTATCTATCTGAGTTCCAACTACACTGAATCCACCTTTCCACGTGATCGAATTTCCTTTAACATTTACGATAACGGTAGAATTGTTCGGAACATCGATAGTGAAGTTGTTTGCCGCGCTGATCAAAGAATCTTCAACAAAGAATACGTTCTGAACCGGATTTGTTCCTGTTAATTGAACGTTTCCCCATTCAAAGCCGACGGTGTCTGTTTCAGCTAAGTTTGAAAGTTGGTTAGAAAGATTTAATAAATGATTTTCTGCACCGCTGAAATCAAGTACTGTATCTTGAAAAATTCCTTCGTCTGAAGTGAATTGAGTTGTAGAAGTAATGAAGTTCTCATAAGTTGTTCTGCCGTTGTAAACTCGACCGCTGAAAAAGGTTAAATGATTTCCAACGACTAAAACATCGCCTGAGTTAGCGGGCAATTTGTCGCCAACACTGTAATTTCTTAAATCGGCATAACCGCCAACAGCAACTTTTCCTTCGGTATCAGAAGAAGGCTGAATTAAAGTATCAATTACGAATAAGTTAAATTCTGTAGCTGCGCCTAAATCATAAGTTGGGGCAGAAGTGTTTCCATAGTTTACTTTAACTTTTATTTCTAAAGAAGCTGAATCGTGTGCATTAACAGTTCCTACGTTCCAAATTCCGGTAGTAGGATTATAAACGCCGCTAGGTGTGCATGAAATAAAATCTAAGACCGAAGCTAATTGATCGGAAACTTGAATATTCTGTGCATTACCGGTTCCGGTGTTTTTAACTTTAATCGTGTAGGTAATAATGTCGCCTTCATTAACAACAGTTTTATCGGCAACTTTAGAAATTACGAGGTTAAATGAATTACACCAGTTTACAGCAGCCGTAATAGTTCTTGATGCGATAGTTGGTGTTGCGAGGATAAGCTTTTGCTGTCCGTTAGGGTTAGCCACATGATAATATTTTGTACCGGAAGGAATACCGACAACACCGGTTGCCGTAATGGTTGCAGTTGTTTGTCCGCTTACCGGAGTTAAAGTTACGACAGGAGTAACGCCTGTTATGCCGGTTGTAACGGTTGTTTGGCTTAAACTTCCTAGAGTTGTAGAAAGAGCAACCTGAACGTTAGGCATTGCCAAACCATCATCATTAAATGCCTGAACCGTAAAAGTTATTGGGGAACCGATCGCAAAAGATTGTGGAGGAATATTAATTACAAAAGTGTTTAAATTGAAGCTGTGAGCATTTAATAAAGCATCGGCAACGATTGCCAAAGCTCTGGTTTTAATATCGCTAATGCTGCTTCCGGTTACTAAAGTAATATCAAGTCCATCCGTAAGATGCCATAAAGCTAATTGAACAGCCGAGGCTTCTCTGACATCCGTCAATTTCCCGGGGTAGCTGGTTTGGAAAGGATAATAATTATTTAAAATATAAGAAAGAGTGTCGTTAGTTGATTCAACATCCTGATAGGGTGAATTGTACACCAAATAGTGGTGCAAATCAATGCAGTACAAACTTGTTGGATTTCCGTTAACGGTTGCTTTGAACGTGCCGGAGAAAACAGAGTTGCCAAATGGTGCAGGCAAGGTAACATTAACGCCTTTGTCTGTTCCCGTAACTGTTGCTGTACTTTGAACGCCGGCTTGTAAGAGTCCGGAAGCCGTTAAGAGTACGAATAGAAATAAAAAAGTAAGTTGTTTTAGTTTCATTAAAATTATCCTTTTATTTAACAGCTTCCTTACACCAGAAACCGTACCAATTAGGTTTTTTGCTAAAATGAGCGGTTTGGGGAGATTTCCGTTGCTTTTCCTTGTATTACTTTGAGACTCTTTATCGAATTGGAATGGATTGAGGAAGTTGTTTTTACATTAACCTTCAAGGTTTCATCACCAAATTGGAATGGAATGGTTGGAACGATTTGAGTGGCACCTTCTTTTTTTATTTTTACACAAACTTACGGAATTTACCATAATAGAATTATTATCTTTTCTTTGTCAAGGAAGAGTTCTTGACAACCGAGGGAATATAGCAGAGGTGTTAAGTTTACTTCTGCTATTTGCTAGTTAGGACTATCTTAATGCCGTTTTCTCCGGAGTTAGCGTTGCACCGCTAACTCCGGTTAATTTATTGGTTCCATGTGGGTCTCCTATATTTTATTTGTGATTGGTTCATTTCGTTAATTTTCCTTTAATTATTATGCTAATGTTTGCTTGTTCGTCACGCCCTAAAAAAAACACTTCATTTTCAAATAACAATCCATTAAAGGGGCTTTGTTTGTTTATATCGAAGTTATAGATAGTGGCTAAATCAGTTCCGTTATAATGACCTAATCCATTCTGGGTAACACAGAAAAAATCCTTCTCCGTTCTTCCCCAAAAACCGCCTACATATTCCAGTTGGACAAAGTCAAAAAATTGAACAAGAGTTCCATCATAATATTTGAATACTTTTTTCCCAATATTGACAAATAGGTTACCTTTGAGATAAGTCAGCTGCGGTACTTCATTTCCTTTATACAAAATTTTAAAAGTATTTCCACCATATTCCAAAACAAAAAACGTAGTACTACTATTATTTTCATCTTGATACGCAGTAAAAATTAGTTTACTACTACTTTTTTTTACATCTGCAAAGGCTACTCGCAATTCAGGTATATCAATGTAATTCCACTTAATTCCATCATAATGTAAAACTATTCCTTTGTAATTGCCCAAACTATCACTATTTGATCCTCCGACTAAATAAACATCATTTGCGGTTTCTCCCCAAATTCTATTGAAAAAAGAATTGTGATAACCTGGTAAGCTATGATCACTAAAGAAGGACCATTGATTTCCATTATAATGCCATATCTTTGAGTATCCGGCAGCCCAAACGTCGTTTTGTGAAAATCCAAATACTGCTTGTGGATAAACTGGATTCTTCGTTTTTATTTCCACCCATTTATTCCCATCATAATGAAATAAGTTACCGCCAACAGCCCAAATATCATTGGGCGCACTTCCCCAAAACCTTGTTATATAAACAAACGGGTCTGTAGAAATGGTATCTACTGTCCAGACATAATCTCTTCTGCCGGGTTGTGTGTTATCTACAACTTCAGTTGGAGATTTTTTGCAACTAAGGTTAAAAAGTGCAATACAAATAAATACAAAAGAGAGAAAATGTTTTTTCATAAAGATTTTCACTAGACCCAAGAAATTAGTTTTTAAATCCGGAGTTACTTAAAATAAAATTAATGATTTTACTACCCAAAAGAAACAGTAGAGAAATGAGCAAAAAAAAGCCCGGCATCAGTTGTCGGGCTTGGACCATTTTGCCTCCCATTTCAGAGAAGGAGACTTTGGCGGGGGCTCTTTTGCTGTCTTATTTCAACAGCATCATTTTCTTTGTTATCATCGTACTTGCGTTAGATATTCTGTAAATATAAAGTCCGCTAGCAAATTCATTTGCATCAAATGCTACGGTGTATTTGCCTGGAGCGTAGTTTGCGTTGATCAATGTTTTTACTTCTTCTCCAAGTGTGTTATAGATAACTAATTTTATAACTTCTTGTTTTACAACAGTAAACTGAATTGTTGTAGTCGGATTGAATGGATTAGGATAATTCTGACTTAACGAAAATTCTGTTGGGATTTCTTTACTCTCTTCAACTCCGGTTGCGCTGTTATTTACCTTGAATTTACCGGTTCCCGAATAATAAGATAGATTTCCATTTGCGTCTTTTGAACGGACTTTCCAGAAGTAATCTTTTCCATTTTCCAAACCATTAACTTGAATATTGGCATTAGCAGAGTTGAATGATCTTGCGTCTTGGAAATCCGCATTATCAGCTACCTGGATTTCATACATTGAGATTGCAGTTGTTGCTGTCGGCAGGTACCAGAATAATTGAGGAGCATCGGTACTAACCGTAACATCGTTTGCCGGAGATCCGGTTATCGGCTGTACAACACAATTATTTGCAGCCATTGTAAATAATGCGGTCGATGACCAGGCTGATTTTGCTGCACCATTCGTTGATCTTACTCTCCATGCATATTGAACTCCACTAACTAAAGCACTCGGCATTGTAAAGGAAGTTGTAGATGAAGTTGCAAATACGTTGTCTGAAGGCCATTCTTCACTGGCAGCTACACACTGGATTTCATACGTCAATCCGGTTGAAGTTGCAGCCAGATACCAATTGAGTGTTGGCAGATTATTGTACTCTGTTGCATTTCCGATAGGCCATGAGGCTGTTGGAACAACCGGGCCATTTTCAGCATTGGCTGCCGTTGTAAATAATGCGGTTGAAGACCATGCTGATTTTGCTGAACCATTCGTTGATCTTACTCTCCAAGCATATTGAATTCCATGAACCAATGCATAAGGCATCGTAAATGATAATGAGGATGAGGTTGCAAAAACATTATCAGCAGGCCATTCTGCACTTGCTGCTACACATTGGATTTCGTAGGTTAGTCCTACTGTAGATGAACCCAAATACCAATTTAAAGTAGGCTGGGTGGAATACTCTATTGCATTTCCTATTGGCCATGAGGTTGTTGGAACCGCCGGTGATCCGGAAGTAGTGGCAACCATCGTAAATAATGCGGTTGATGACCAGGCTGATTTCGCCGAACCATTCGTTGATCTTACTCTCCAGGCATATTGAGTTCCGTGAACCAATGCGTAAGGCATTGTAAAGGACAATGAGGAGGAGGTTGCAAATACATTATCAGCAGGCCATTCTGCACTTGCTGTTACACATTGGATTTCATAAGATAAACCGGGTGAATAAGAGGCAAGGTACCAATTAAGTGTTGGCATATTATTATACTCTGTTGCATTCCCAATCGGCCATGAAGCTGTTGGAACAACCGGTGATCCGGATGCGTTAGCAACCATAGTAAATAATGCGGTTGATGACCAGGCTGATTTTGCCGAACCATCCGTTGATCTTACTCTCCATGCATATTGAACTCCATTAACCAATGCACCAGGCATTGTGAATGAAGTTGTTGATGAAGTTGCAAATACGTTATCTGCAGGCCATTCTGCGCTTGCCGCTATACACTGGATTTCATACGTTAGTCCTGTTGTAGATGAACCTAAATACCAATTTAGTGCAGGCGGATTGTTATACTGTGTTGCGTTTTCAACCGGCCACGATGGTGTTGGTACAACAAGATTTGATCCGGTTTCGCCATTGTCATCATTATTTGTTTGACCGATTGTGAGAAGAACGATCGAGCTATTATTAGTTGAATTCTGATCAGTTGGAGTACTATTTAACAGAGCTGCGGTATTGGTTATTTTTCTGTCTCCCGGAATGTTTCCGTTAAATAAATTCAAGTTAAACTGACCGGAACCGCTCATTGATTTTACTATAACCTGACCGGTAATTAATCCAGCCGGATAATCTAAATGAGCCAGCGGTGCAAGTACAGAACCCAGAATGTTAATACCCGTTACTGTAAGGTTTGTCGCCTGGAAGAAGTTATACAATACTTTGTTTTTAGAAACACCATTGATAATTAAACCACCTTTCCATGTAACATTGCTTCCGGAGATATTAACAATTACTACTGATCCGTTTGGAGCTGTAATATCAACGGTATGTGCGTTTCCAAGGTCTGAACCGCTTACGCTAAATACATTCAGATAAGCGTCAGTACCGGTTAAGTTGAGTGTTCCCCATTGCATGGTTGTTGTTCCATTTACAGTATAGGTTGATAGTGTGGCAGATAAATTCTGTAAGTGTGTGGTAGCTGCCGCAAAATCAATTACGTTAGCATCTTTACGAAGTGTTCCAGTGGTAATCGTAACCGCATCTATCGGTAGATTGGTAGTGTTTCCATAAACAACGTTTCCACCATGAACTGCTCCGCTGTTATATGTAAGATTATTACCAACAACTAAAACATCACCACTTCCCGCTGGAAGCAAATCGGCAATTGAATAATGGGTTAAGTCTGCATTATTACCAACAGCTATTTTACCTTCCGTATCTGCAGATGGCTGTAATAAATCTTGAAGGACAAATAAATTGTATCCTGTGGCTGCGCCGAAATTAATTGATGTCGAATTGAATACAGTACAATCAACCAATGTGGAAATACTTAGTGTTGCATTTTCGGTCGCTGCTAAAGAACCAACAGTCCATTCTCCGGTAACTTGATTATATGTTCCTTGAGACGCTGTTGCAGAAACATAATTTAAACCAGCCGGTAATAAATCACCGACTACGATGCCAGTTGATGAACCAGGTCCTAAATTTGTTACCTTTATTGAGAAGGTTACATTATCTCCACAATTCGGGTTAGAGTTACCTGCAAATTTTTCAACTTTAAGATCCGTATCGGTTTGAGGTATTTGATAAATACCGGCATCCCAGGTGTTGTCTGTTTCACCGGCAGTTAGTGTAGTGCAGATTGATTTACCTGTTGTAGTATTTGCATCTGAATCAGTTGCATCATTTCCACCTTGATCTGCCGGGGAGAATGTATATCCTGATGGAAGTACAAACTGAACATAATAATCACCAGGTAACAGATTTGCGAAATGATAAACACCAGTTGCATCTGTTGTGGTTGTGCTTTTTAAAACATTATCGCATGAGTATAGTTTGATTGTTGCGTTAGCTATGCCAACTTCACCTGCATTCTGGATTCCATCATGATTTGCATCATTCCATACTTTATTTCCAAGATTGGCGGGTAGTACTGGAGTAATATACATACCTGCATCCACGGTTAAATTGTTTTCTCCGGCAGCTAAAGTGATACAAGCTGTTTTCCCGGTTGCATCCGGGTTTGAATCCATTGAAGTGTTTCCGCCTTGCAAAGAAGGACTTACTGTGTAACCACTAGGAACTACAAATTTTACATAATAATCGGCGGCAACTACATTGCTGAATAAATAAGCGCCGCTTGAGTTAGTTGTCGTTGAAGTTACTAAACTGTTGTCACTGCATTTGCGAAGTTCTACAGTTATATTGGCTATCCCCGGTTCACCTGAATCTTGTATCCCGTTATGATTTATATCATTCCAAACTTTATCTCCAATCGAAGCTTTTTGAACAGTTACAGGACAAGTAAGATAACCTTTATCAACAGTTCCGTTATCAAAATTTTCATTAATTGCTGTTGCAGCGTCATTCAAATCGCTAAGTGAAAATCCGGTATTTATTCCGCCAAGAGCGTTATTAACAAGTACTAAAAGCTGACTGACTGTTTTGCCTGAAAATGTATCGGAAACAATTATAAGATCACTTAAATTGGTTGAATTGGAACCGATGGCTCCGTTTAAATCGAAGAAAACATTCATCGTTAATGCGGCAGCTTGTCCGGCAAAAACCGTAATATTACTATTTGTGGGATTTATATAGCTTTGTGTTAAGGCAGAAGGAGTGCTTCCTTGCGGTAAAAAATCCTTTACTGCTTGTGCAGAAGTTAAAGTTATTGTTTTTGTTCCCGAACCGATAATTAATCCAGCGGGGAAAACTTGATTGAAATACTGGTCTCTAATTCCACCGGGTGTACTGTTGGAAGGGCTTCCCCAGCCGCCTTGGGTAAAGGTTATAAATCCAGTTAAATTACAATTATTGTTCGGTTGAGGAGTTCCGGTTGTTGTTAAAACAATCAGACTGAGTAATGTTAAAAGAATATTTTTTTTCATGACACACCTTTGAAATTAGTTTAATTTTAGTGAATCACGACATACGACTTTCATACCAAAGACGGAAAGCTCGTTTTTATGGAAATTTCAAAGAAATTGGAGAAAAACAAAGAATGTCTTCTGTTTTACAATGAGATTTTAGTAGATAATGAAACTATTACTGGGGGCAAAAATTTAGCAACTGAGTTAACTTTACCAACAGGGTTCGTTTAAAACAAAGTGGTTTAGGAAAGAAAAATCGTTTTATCTGCGAGAAACAACCGCCCCAACGTTTATCTTGAATTAAAAATTGAACGGACAAAAACAAAAAACCCGGCACTCAACAACCGGGCTTTTTGTAACTGCATAACACGAACACTATTATATTTTTAGGTTTACTAATCCTTTCCAAAAGCAGAATCATCAACATAACCGATAATTCCCATTTCGGGCATATCTAAACCATCAATTTCATCTTTTGCCTCAACTCTGATTCCAAAGAATTTATGCTGAAGTTTGAAGAAGGAATACATTGCGATGAAGACAAAGATAATACAAGCAGCAGAGCCAATAAGTTGTGCAACCAACTGGCTTGCATCGCCGTAAAACAAACCTTTTACCGTTCCGGGAACGCCATTCCAGCCGTCTCCGTAGGTTCCATCGGCGAACAGTCCGAGAGCAATAATTCCCCATAAACCATTTATACCGTGAACAGCAATAGCGCCAACCGGATCATCAATTTTAAGTTTTTGATCGATAAAGAATACGGCAAGCACAACCAATACCCCAGCGATCGCGCCGATTAAGAATGCCGCCCATGATGGAACAAAAGCGCAAGGAGCCGTAATTGCCACAAGACCGGCTAGTAATCCGTTCGCCATCATACTCGGATCAGGTTTGCCGAATTTCCACATCATAAAAAATGTTGCAAAGAGTGCACCGGCTCCCGATGCAATTAATGTATTTACAGCAACCACGCTAATGCGTAAATCGTTACCGGATAACGTTGAGCCTGAATTAAATCCGAACCAGCCGAACGCCAAAATAAACGTACCGATAATTGCCATCGGGATATTATGTCCAGGAATAGCATGTACAGAGCCATCTTTTCCATATTTGCCGATTCGCGGACCTAAAACCATCGATCCGGCTAAAGCAGCAACGCCGCCCACCATGTGAACAACTGAAGAACCGGCAAAATCAACATGCCCATGCCCTAATCCAAAGTTTACACCAAGCGTTGCTAACCAGCCGCCCCCCCATACCCAGTTTCCAAAAAGGGGATAGACAAACATAGAAATAAAGAAAGCATAAAAGATGAATGCCTTGAATTTCCAGCGTTCAGCCATAGCTCCCGTTGGAATCGTGGCGGTAGTATCCATAAATACCATCTGGAATATGAATAAAGTGAAAACTCCGACATCGTAAACATTATTTAAGAAGAATCCGGAAGTTCCGAATAAACCGAAAGATTTGCCGAATAAAGTAATTGCAACTTCACCGGTTAATCCCGGAGTTCCGCCCAGTGCAGCTACGGCTCCAACACCTCCGAACATAATGGCAAAACCGGAAATCCAGAAACCGATCAATCCGATTGCATAGACGAGAAAATTCATTCCCATCGTATGGGCAACGTTTTTAGCTTGGGTAAATCCGGTTTCAACCATCGCAAATCCGGCTTGCATAAACATTACCAGAAATGCGGTTATAAGGGTCCATATAATATTTGTTGCTATTTTGTTATGCCCGACCACCTCGGCAATTTCACTTAAAGTCGGTTCACCCGGTTTTGCTGCCGGTACATCGCTAATCGTTCCCGTTCTTGCCCCTGTGGGATCAGCTTGCGCGTATAAATCAGAAGGTGCAAGCGATGTTAGCAGAACGAAAAACAATACAACTGCTAAAAAGCGGTTATTTATTTTCATCATAATTTTTTCTCCTATTTGTTATATAAAGGAACCCGGGTAATTTTTTCTTCTTTATAATTGATTACTATATAAGACAATAATTACGGGAGAATTTTTCCGGTCCCGTTTAAGATTTTATCATTCAATTAAAAAATGAGACTAAGTCCGAATGTTAAATATGTTTTGTCCAGAGTCGGATTGCTTATATAAGATACAGTAATTGGAATAGCAAACTTATCAGTGATAGAAATCGATTTTGTTGCCGAAGCCGCAAGATTAATTATTGCTCCTTTTGTTGTTCCATAATAAACGCTTTTTGAAGGAGTAAATCCGGCAGAAAGCGTAAGAGTTGCATCACTTACAGTAAATGGATATCCAATTTGAATGTATGAAGAATTATCCGCATCGTTATGGACATTAGAATATACGGCTAAAGCAACGGGGAAATTCTCCGGACCTGAATAACTAATACCGGCTTCCATAGTATGTGCGCCGCTATTTTTTTCAAAATCAGAGAATTTTATGCCGGCTGACGGGAAATAATAATCTGTAAAGAGTAAAGTGAACGTCCCGGCTTTTTCAGTTGAAAAAGCATACGAAGCAAAAAGGTCGTTCTCCGAATAATTAACGACATTTCCTGGAAAGCTATAGGCTCCCCAAGCTCCAATGGTAAAGGCTCCGGTTGTGTAATATAAAGTTGGTTGGAATGACGGAGAATCGCCAAAATCCACGCCTCTCCAAACGTATCTGCTGTAAATGTCGGAACCGAATTTTAATTGAGCAAATGAACTGATACTTGATAAAAGTATTATCGCAAATAATAACATGTTTTTTTTCATTTTGATTTTTCCTTGAGTTGTTTTTTATAAAGCCGCAGAGCCGGATTCTTCCGTTCGTATTCTAATTGTTTCTTCAACACTTAGAACAAATATTTTCCCATCTCCAACCTGGCCGGTTTTGGCATATTTAATTATAATTGAGATGGCAGATTCCAATTTATCGTCATCGCAGATTAATTCTAACTTTAGTTTTGGCACGAATTCAATGTTGTATTCTGAACCGCGGTAGACTTCTTTGTGACCTTTCTGTCTTCCGTATCCGCGAACTTCGGTTACAGTAAGTCCGTTAAAACCGGATTCTTGTAGAGCGCTGTGAACCTCATCCAGTTTATGAGGTCTGATAATTGCCTCTATTTTTTTCATGAGTACTCCTCTTTGGTATTTGTAAACTATTTAATTATTAAGTTAAACACAGTAATTATCCTTATTAATTAAGGTAATCTTGGGCACAACTTAATATTATGTAAGTTTAAAGTCAAGTATAACTTTAATAAATTATAAAGATGATGTAATTATCTTTACTTTATTTAACTATTTATCCAAGAATACCGTTTTCGGGTTTAATTTTTCTTCTTCTTATTTGTTAGATTTGTGGCACATATAACAAAATATTTAGGTTTATGCTTTCAGAAAAAATAAAATCAGCTGGAGTGGTTGGCGCCGGCGGTGCAGGATTTCCCGCTCATGTCAAAGCAAATTCAAAAGTGGAATTTGTATTGGCAAACGGTGCTGAATGTGAACCACTGATTCATAAAGATTATGAATTAATGGTACACTTCGCAGCGGATATTGTGAGCGGATTGGAGCTAATGCTCGAAAGCACTTCCGCAAAAAAAGGATATTTCGGAGTAAAAGAAAAAAATATTACGGCTATCGAATCCATTAAAAAAGAAATTAAAAACAGTCTGATTGAATTCACCGAACTTGGCGATTTTTACCCGGCTGGAGATGAATTCGAATTGGTTTATTCCGCAACAAAAAGATTAATTCCTCCTGCAGGTCTTCCATTAGATGTTGATTGTGTAGTGAATAATGTTGAATCGCTTTACAACATTTCAAAAGCTTACGAAGGAACTCCGGTTACGGAAAAATTTGTCTGCATTGCAGGAGCAGTAAAAAAACCATCCACGTTCTTTGTACCTATAGGAAGCACATTTCGTGAGTTAATTAATCACGCCGGCGGCGCATTGGTAAACGATTATGCTCTTTATGCCGGCGGTGTAATGATGGGAAAATTAACCTTCGATCTTGATGAAGTAGTAACAAAAACAACTGCCGGTTTGATAATTCTTCCGAAAGATCATTACCTTATCAAAAGGAAAAACCAGCCGGAAGAAAATTTTGCCCGTATCGGAAAATCTGCATGCGACCAATGCAGCTACTGCACGGAATTCTGTCCCCGCTATTTACTTGGTTATGATGTTCAACCGCATAAAGTGATGCGTTCGCTGCAATTTACAAAAACCGGCGCGGAAGTGTGGAATCAAATGGCGGAACTCTGCTGTGCCTGCGGATTATGTACGCTTTATTCATGCCCCGAAGATCTCTTTCCAAAAGAAGCTTGTGATCAATCAAAAAAAGAAATGCGTTTGCAAGGAACAAAATACATCCAAACAAAACCAGTAAAAGTTCATCCGATGAAAGATGGCAGACACGTTCCCCTGAAACAATTAATGCAGAAACTACAATTAAAAAATTACGATGTACCTACTCCGTTTAATCCGCAAAAATTTGAAACTGAAATTGTAAAAATATTGTTAAAACAACATGTTGGAGAGAAAGCGGAACCGGTAGTTTCAATTGGAGACCACGTAAAAAAGGATCAATTGATCGCAAAAGTACCGGAAGGAAAACTCGGCGCTAATATCCATGCGTCCATAACCGGGATGGTAACGCATGTTGGCGATGAGTACATTAAAATAAGTGATTGAGTTTAATAATTTCAAAAAGCAAATAACAAAGCAAATAAATAATACTTTACGCAGTTCTTGAAGAAGTGATTCTTAATCATAATCGTATTCGTAATCTTACTCGTTTTTTAGGTCGCTAAATTAGATTAAGATTATGAATAAGATTAAGAAAAGAAAAACAGATTTTCCCGGCGTAATTGGAACTTAAAACTGACAACTTCCGCCAAAGGCGGATCAGCCTCTGGCTGAGAAGACTAAAAACTATGATGCAAATGAATTCACTTGGCTTAATTGAAATGAGCAGTATCGCTGCCGGTATGCAAGCTGCCGATATTATGCTTAAAACTTCTCACGTTGAACTAATATTATCCCGTACGATCTGTTCCGGGAAATATATGACGTTGATCGGTGGAGAAGTTGCGGCAGTTTCAGCTGCTGTTGAAGCGGCTATAGATACAGTGGGATTTGGAGTAATAGATCATTTTGTTATTCCGAATGTACATCGCGATATTTTCCCGGCAATTTCGGGACACACGGATGTGCAGCTTTTAGAAGCGCTTGGAATTGTTGAATCGTTTTCAGTTGCTTCATTGATTGAAGCTGCGGATGCGGCGGTAAAATCTGCTAATGTAAAATTAATTGAAGTTCGTCTTGCAATGGCGCTCGGCGGGAAAGCATTTTTTACCTGTACCGGAGAAGTTGCCGCTGTAACAGCCGCGGTTGATGCAGGCGCAAAAGTAGTTTCTGAAAGGGGATTACTTGTTAACAAAGTTGTTATTGCACAGCCGAGACAAGAACTGTTGAACGAAATGATTTAGGAAATTCCAAAAAACAAATGTCAAAAATCAAACCTTTGGAATTTGGTTTTTGAACATTGTAGGTTTATTTAGATTAAAAGAAACGAATGATTACTAAACCTGAATTGATGGCTCCTGCCGGAGATTGGACGATGCTGAGAACCGCTGTAAACAATGGCGCAAATGCTGTTTACTTTGGCGTTGATAAATTAAACATGAGGGCAAAAGCAAAAAACTTTATGCTTGATGAACTGAATGAAATTGTTTCTTTCTGTAAAGAACACAAAATAAAAACATACCTCACGCTAAATACCATTTTATTTGAAGAAGAGTTAATACAACTTGATGAGATCATTCCCGCTGCAAAAAATGCCGGTGTTGATATGGTCATCTGCTGGGATTTTGGAATTATTGAAAAATGTAATCAATATGAAATGCCTTTTGCAGTTTCTACACAAGCGTCTATTTCCAACTCTTCATCAGCAAAAACTTTTGAGCGGCTTGGCGCAAAAAGAATTGTGCTTGCCCGCGAATGTTCTCTTGAAGAAATAAAAAAGATAAGAGCAAATACAGATTTAGAAATTGAAGCGTTTGTGCATGGGGCAATGTGTGTTGCCGTTAGCGGCAGGTGTTTTATGAGCCACGAGATATTCGGACAAAGCGCAAACCGCGGTGAATGCGTTCAGCCTTGCAGACGCGAATATGAAATTTACGACGGCACAAAAGATACTTCATTGATGCTCGGAACTGATTATGTTATGTCGGCGAAGGACCTTTGTACGATTGAATTTCTTGACCAGCTTATTGAGTCGGGGATCAATTCTTTTAAAATTGAAGGACGGAAAAGAAGTCCCGAATATGTTGCAAAAGTAGTTTCTGTTTACCGCCAGGCGATCGATCTTTATTTTGAAAAGAAACTGACCGTTGAAGTAAAGCAAAAATTTTTAGCTGAACTAACTTCCGTGTATAACCGGGGATTTTCTTCCGGATTTTATTTTGATAAACCTGACGGTAAAGACATTATCAATGTTCATGGAAGTGTTGCGACAACGCGGAAAGAATATGTCGGTAAAGTTTTAAACTATTATAAAACTCCCCAAATTGTTCATGTTGTAATTGAAACGGGGAGTTTGAAAATTGGGGATAATGTTCTGTTTATCGGGGAAACAACCGGAGTAATTGAATCTACCGTAGCAAAAATCTTAAATGAAGAAGTTGAAGTAAACGAAGCGCAGAAGGGCGATAAAGTTACTTTCAATTGTGAAGCTTTAGTTAGACCACGTGATAAGGTTTATTTGGTTAAAAGCATTTCTTAGAGAAAAAAAAACCGGTTTAATCAAGAATCTAATTAAACCGGTTCATTTTAACCCAATTCACAGCTTGCATATTTTTTCTCCCACGCCCACTTTAGCAAGTGAACATTTTTTGTCCTCTCAAATAAAAGCTTTTTCTACGGCAAAAAACAGTAGGCAACCCCCTACAAATGAGTGGGCAACCCCCTACAAATTAGTAGGACACCTCCTACTAATTTTCATCCGGATTCAGAGGCACTACGTTTCGCTGCGCTCCACTTCGTGCCTCTGAATCAATCCTTTTCTCTCAACCTTAGACCTCTCTCACCATTTTGGGGTGCAATATAACCATCTACACATAGAAGTTAAGGTGTTGGATGGCTTGCTTAAAGATCAAACCACTGAACAATAAATTCACATTTCTGATTGATCAATTCTGTTAGAAATCTTGTCCAAATTCTGTCCAAACCGGGTATAAAAAGGTGTACTTCAGCAAAACAGGTGGATAGTGAAACATTGAAAAAGCCCCAAAAACGCATATTCTGAACGTTAATGAGGCTTAATTTATTGGTGCGGAGAGTCAGGGATTCGAACCCCGGAAGGACTTACATCCTTAGCGGTTTTCAAGACCGTCGCATTCAACCACTCTGCCAACTCTCCATAGAGAATTTTATTTCTTCCAATCAAAAATACTTAAAATTTCCTTTTGTAACAATTCATGCGGGTGAGGATGTCCAAATTATTTTGAAGTCAGACTTATTTATCTCCGTAGAGTTCATATTCCGTTAATTCACAAATAATGTGGGCAACGGTGATGTGTCCCTCTTGTATTCTTTGCGTGTTGGCAGATGGAATGACAATCGCCACATCTCCACGTGATTTTAGTTTTCCACCACTTCCTCCAAGCAATGCAATTACTTTTAATCCCTTAGCATGAGCCATCTCAACAGCTTTTATAATGTTAAGAGAATTTCCGCTGGTAGAAATTGCCAATAATATGTCCCCATTGTTTCCCAAACCTTCAACGTTTCGGGCAAAAACATTGTCATAACCGATGTCATTTCCACCGGCGGTTAAATTTGATGTGTCGGTTGTTAACGCTATTGCCGGAAGCGCTGGTCTTTGAATGTGATGGCTTAGTCGGATCATTAATTCAGTTGCGATGTGCTGGCAATCAGCAGCACTTCCGCCATTTCCGCAAAGTAAAAGTTTTTTCCCTTTTTTATATGCATCAACTAAAAGATCAACTGCTTTTTCAATATCCCCGGTGCATGTTTCAATTATCTTTAACTTTGTATCAGAACTTTCCGTTAATGAATCGGAAATAAATTTATGTTTATCCAATTTTATTTTCCTAATTAAATAGCTAATATTTTTATATATGTATTGCTTCAGCAAACTCTTTCAGCAAGTTCCAATTATTTTCGTCCTCAAAAAAGTTTCCTGTAACAACAATCTTAGCACCGTTTTCAATTTTTTCACGCGCCTCTTGCGGTGTGCGAATGCCGCCGCCAACAATAATGGGTATATCAACAGCTTTTGAAACTGCAAAAACCATTTCATTCGGAACAGAAAATTGCGCGCCGGAGCCTCCTTCAAGATAAATGAATTTCATTCCCAAATACTGCCCTGCTAATGCAGTCGCAACCGCTATTTCCGGTTTGTTACGCGGTATCGGCAAACTTCCGCTGATATATTCCGCAGTAGTTTTTGTACCTGATTCTATCAACATATAACCAGTTGAAATTGCTTCGAGTTCCATCCGTTTAATAATCGGTGCAGCAATAATATGTTTGCCGATGATGTGTTCTGCATTCCTTCCACTGATCAGTGAAATGTACAAAACGGCATCCGCCTGTTTATACAACTGATGAACCGCCCCGGGAAAAATAATTGCCGGAAGTTTACAGCTTTTCTTAATCAGGTCAATTGCGACTTCAAGATTCCCCCCCATCAGCAAACTGCCTCCGATAAGGAATCCATCCGCTCCCGCTTTTTCGCAAGCAGAAACAAAGGAGCTTAATCTTTCACCGGAAATTTTATCAGGATCAATAAGGATAAGATAAGCCGCTCCTTTTTTCTCGATAACATCTAACAAATATGAATATGTCTTCATAAACCCAAATATATTTTTTGCAATATATTTAATTATTAAAAGATAGAAAAACAAACCGGATAGAATATTGCTAAAAATTTCCGATTTTTGAGTACTAAATTTTAAATCTCTTGGAGTTTTTATGGCTGTCATCCGTCCTTTTAAAGCAATGCGTCCAATTCCTGAAGTGGTAACCAAGGTTGCCAGTGTTCCTTATGATGTGGTAAATACTGAAGAAGCCCGCACCTTAGCTAAAGATAATCCGTTAAGTCTTTTAAATTGTACCCGGTCAGAAATTCATTTTCCCGATTCATGCGACCATTACGCAAAAGAAGTTTATCAAAAAGCCAAAGAAGTTTTGGAAGTAATTAAAAGAACCGCACCGCTTGTAATTGATGTTGTACCCAACTTCTATTTGTACAAACTTGTAATGAACGCCAGAGCACAAACCGGAATTGCCGCAACGTTTTCTGTGGATGATTACGATAACGGCGTTATTAAAAAACATGAGAAAACCCGTAAAGAAAAAGAAGACGACAGAACAAACCATATCGTTACAACTGAAGCGCAAACCGGTCCGGTTTTTTTAACTTACAAAGGTGTTCCTAAAATTGATCAGGCGGTTGAAAAAGTTACTTCAGAAGAAAACCCGTTGTACAATTTTACTGCGGCGGACGGTATTCAGCATACGGTTTGGACATTACCGGCTGAGTACAATAAATTGTTTATTGATGAAATGGCACAAGTAAAAAACTTTTATATTGCAGACGGTCATCACCGGGCAGCAAGTGCAAGCCGTGCACGAAAAGTAAAAATGGAAAAGAATCCCGAACACTCCGGTCTTGAAGAATACAACTTCTTTATTGCAGTACTTTTTCCAGCAGAACAATTACACATTCTTCCTTATTACCGCGTTGTTGCAGATCTAAACGGATATTCGAAAGAAGAATTTCTAAACGCAGTTGCAGAAAAATTTTTAATTGAAAAAACTTTGTTGAAAGAACCACGAGAAGCAAAATCATTTTGTATGTTACTTAATGGCGATTGGTATTTGCTTAAGCCTCTCGATGCTGTTTTAGCAAGCAATAGTCTTTCTTCGTCTGTCGGCGATCATTTGGACGTAAGTATTCTGCAAAACTTTTTACTTCAACCGGTTTTAGGAATTGATGATCCGCGGACTAATAAACGGATTGATTTTGTCGGAGGAATTCGAGGGACAGGAGAGTTAGAAAAACTTGTTAACAGCGGGAAATTTGCCGTGGCTTTTTCGCTTTACCCTGTTACCGTAAATGATTTAATGAATATCTCCGATGCAAATGAAGTTATGCCTCCAAAATCAACATGGTTTGAGCCGAAATTGCGGGACGGATTGTTAATTCATCTAATTTAATTTTTTCAATATTTTTGTTTTGTATTTCATTTTAGTAAATTGGTTTTGAGCCTACCGCTCATGTTGGGGATTTGCTTAAAATAAAAGTAAATAATCATAAATAGTTTTTAACAGGGTATTGAAGACTGACGCATATCATATTTTCTCTTTGAAGAAACTATGGAAATATTTATTCTATACGCTTCTTTTCATTTTATTGCTTTCCTCAAAATTATTTCCGCAAGAAATCTCTGATGAACTTGAGAAAAAGCTTAGCGCGGTTTCGGGGAAAGAAAAAGTTAATCTCTTAAACCAACTTGCCGATGTAACTAATCGCAAATCCATCTTAGAATCTACAACGTATGCAGAACATGCTCTGCAGGCTGCACGGAAAATTGGTTATCGTTATGGTGAGGCAGTAGCTCTTCGTAATATTGGGTTTAGTTATTATCGAAAAAATGAATTGGAGAAAGCTGAACCGCAGTACAGGAAAGCATTAGAAATTTTTCTTCACCTAAAAGACAGCTTTCAATTGTGCGAAACGTATAATCAAATTGGACTACTTTATTGGAAGAGGGGCCAATTCATTCCCGCTTATAAAAATTTCAGAGTTTCGTTGAAAATTGCCGGAGCAAAGCATCTAAAACGACAGGAAGCTCAAGCCTTAAATTATATCGGATTAATTTATTGGAAATGGAGTGAATTTTCTTCTGCTCTCGATTATTTTTCTAAAGCTCTTTCCCTAAAAGAAATCCTAAAAGATGATTTTGAAACCGGGATTACTTTAAATAATATTGCAAATATTTATAATGAACTAAACCGCCCTGACGAGGCAATCCTCTACGCAAACCGCTGCTTATCAATGGCTCGTTATCTCAAAAACAAATATGTACTTGGCAGAGCATTAAATAACCTTGGTGTTAGTTATTTTCAGAAAAATGATTTCGCAAAATCAATTGCTTTTCAAAATAAATCATTAGGCGTTAAAAGCGAAAGCATTGACCTTTCAGGGCAAGCGTTTTCTTTAAGTGATTTGGGAGAAGTTTATTTCGCGAAAAAGGATTATAAAAAAGCATTGGGATGTTTTCAGAAAGCGCTTTCCATCTGGCAAAACCTGAAAGATAATTATGGAATTTCAAAGACTACCCTAAATCTTGGAAAAGTTTATGCTGCTCAAAGTTTTTGGGAAGAAGCCGAATCTTCATTCAATAACAGCCTGCTCGAAGCACAGAGAAATCAAAATAAAAAATATATTGCCCAAGCTTATTTAGCGCTTTCTACGTTATTTGAAGTTAGGAATGATTATCAACAAGCATTAAAGTTACACAAACTTTTTTCTGCATATTCTGATTCCATATTAAACATTGCGATGAGCGATAAAATTGCTGAGTTGAGAGTTTTTAGTGAAATTGACGAAAAAGAAAAGGAAGTTGACCTGCTTATCAAAGAAAAGAAGATCCAAGCACTCGAAATTGAAAAACATCAAACCAGGAACAATATTTTTCTCATTGCAGCGATTGCGGGCGCTTGTATTCTTTTGCTCCTTGTATTCAGATTTATAAAAATTCGCCGTTTAAAAATTTTGCTTGAGGAAAAGAATCAAGCTATTTCTCAAAAGAGTAAAGAACTTGAAGAAGCCAATGCGGCAAAAGATAAATTCTTTTCAATTATTGCGCACGATTTAAAAAGTCCATTTACCGGATTGCTTGGCTACTCAGAAATTCTTTCCGAAGAATTTGATTCAATGGAGCAGGAGGAGAAAGTCAAAATGGTCGGGGATTTGAGAATTCTTATTAAACGCGTCTATACCCTCATCGAGAACCTCCTTGATTGGTCGCGTATTCAAACAAAGAGAATTGAGATAACGCCGGTGGTTATCAACCTTTCAACTGAAGTGCCCGAGATACTTACCCTGCTCAAAGCAAATGCGAGAAAAAAACAAATTTCAATTTTCAATAAAATCTCAACTCCAATTCTTGTTTTTGCTGATGAATACAGCTTTAGGTCCATCATGCAAAATTTGGTTTCAAATGCTGTCAAGTTTACAAATCCGCAGGGAGTGATAATTGTTTCAGCTAATGAGAAAAATGATTTTGTTGAAATTTGCATTAATGATACAGGAATCGGAATTGATCCCGATTTATTAGATAAAATTTTTACCATAGAAACAAGACACACAACCAGAGGCACTACCGACGAAACGGGAACAGGTTTGGGTTTACTACTCTGCAAAGAGTTAGCCGAAAGAAATGGCGGCAGCATTACGATCCAAAGTACGGTAGGGGTTGGAACTAACATTTGTGTTGCCCTGCCGAGAGCAAAAGAAAATCTTTCGAACACGCAAGGCGAAGCTGGTTGAGAGTGTTCGGAATTTCTCGTAAATTTGAATTAGCAATTTCTCAACTTTAGAAAAAAAAGGAACGAGTCATGGAAAATCGTGTTTATAATTTAAATGCCGGTCCGGCAATTTTACCTGAAGAAGTTTTAAAAGAAGCCCAAGAACATTTATTCTCCCTACCGGGAGTTGGAATGTCGATCTTAGAAATCAGCCACCGCTCTAAAACATTTGATGCAATTTTAGCCGATGCAAAAAACGGAGTGAAACAATTATTAGATATCAGCGACGATTATCAAATTTTATTTTTACACGGTGGTGCGAGCCTGCAATTTTCGATGGTACCGCTCAACTTAATGCCTCCGAAAAATAAAGCCGATTATATCATTACCGGAGTCTGGTCAAAGAAAGCATTAAAAGAAGCGAAGCGTGTTGGAGCGATAAATATCGCTGCTTCAACTGAAGCGGAAAGTTTTAACAGAATTCCAAAACAAGAAGAATTGAACCTTGACGAAGACGCCGCTTACGTTCATTACACTTCAAACAATACTATTTACGGAACTGAATGGCACAGCGAACCTGAAGTAGGAAACGTTCCGCTAATATGCGATGCTTCTTCAGATATTTTTCACAAAAAAATTAACGTGAACAAATATGGAATGATCTACGCCGGGGCGCAAAAAAATATCGGACCTTCGGGTGTTGTTTTAGCTATTCTTAGAAAAGATTTGTTGGAAAGAAGCCAGGATTCTCTTCACACTATGTTGAATTACAAAACTCACGCAGAAAATGATTCGCTTTACAACACGCCAAATGTTTTTGGAATTTATATGATTGCATTGGTTACAAAATACTTATTAAAGAACGGCGGACTTGATGCGATGTATAAAACGAATCTCGCCAAAGCAGGATTAATTTATGATGCAATAGATGGAAGCGGTGGATTCTACAAAGGTCATGCAGAAAAAGAGAGTCGCTCATTAATGAATATCACATGGCGTTTACCGAGTGAAGAACTTGAAAAGAAATTTATTGATGAAGCAACAAAAGCCCAATTTATCGGGTTGAAAGGTCATCGTTCCGTCGGCGGAATTCGTGCTTCGGTTTACAATGCTTTCCCGCTTAAAGGCGCAGAAGCACTTGTTCAATTTATGAATGAATTCAAATCCAAGAATGGATAATTTTTCTTAGCGACTTTGCGTCTTTGCGTGAAACGGTTTCTCGCAAAGGCGCAAAGTTTTAAAAAAGGTTTATGATGAAGTACTTATCAATTCTAGTTTTAGCATTTCTCTTCATTACCAGCTGTGGTAAAAAAGAAGAAACAACACTGCAGGCAATTAATCCCGAAGCAGCCGCGTTTGATATGGGTGAGGGGGCATGGGAAGTTAATGCTTCCGTAATTGTAAAAGGATTTCAACAAAATGAAGCAGACGGATTTTTTAATTCTGAACTAAGTTACTCCGTTGATTTGCAAAAACCGGATGGCTCCTTTGTGAACAACAAGTTTTTCGATGTTATGACAAATAAAGAAAAAGATAAGCTTACCGACCAGCAGCTTAACATTCAATTTGAGCTTGATTCAACTTTCGTTAAAGGGAAATACAAACTCGTTATCAACATCAAAGACAATAACTCCGCTCAAACAGTTGCAGCAGAAAAAGAATTTGATTTGGGAGAAGAATAACATAATGCTGACGACTCAATTAAACGATACACATCCGGAAGTTGAAAAGATGCTTATCTTTCTTCTTCGGAGGATTTCTTTTGCAAAAAAGTTCGACCAAATGCTCTCTTTTTCTTCAACAATTATAAAACTTTCAAAAAGAGCCATTGCACGTGCTAATCCAAATTTAACCAAACAAGAGCACGATATTCTTTTTGTGAAATATCATTATAGTAATGAATTGGCGGCAACGATTCAAAAATATTTTGACAAACACAGAGTATGAAGAATAACGAACTACAAAATGCGCTTGAACCGGTAGTGCGTGCGTTTGAAGAATTAGGCATTGTCTATTATATCGGCGGTTCTGTTGCGAGTTCTGTTTACGGTATTGCTCGAGCCACGATGGATATTGACTTGGTTTCAGACTTGAAACAAAATCAGGTAAGTTTGCTGGTTAAAAAATTACAGCATGCCTTTTATGTTGATGAGAATATGATTTTAGATGCAATAAAAACCCGTTCCTCTTTTAATCTAATCCATCTTGAAACGATGTTGAAAATCGATGTGTTTATTCTTAAAGAAAAGAAATATTATCAGAAATCATTTGAAAGAAAACGAAGAGATAATCTCTCGGAGGAAGAAGATTCCATTCAAGTTAACCTCTGCTCCGCGGAAGACATTATTCTTTATAAGTTAGAGTGGTTTAAATTAGGTGGGAGTACTTCCGAACATCAGTGGAAAGATGTATTGGGCGTTATTAAAGTACAGGGAACCTTATTAGATAAAGAGTATCTGTTGAATTGGGCTAAAGAATTAGGAGTATTAGATTTGCTTCAGAAAGCGCTCATCGAAGGAAAAATAGAATAAGAAAAAGCATCTTCATTACCGCCGAAAATCTTCTGTATTATAAAATAATTGATCAAATGCAGCCTTTCTCTATTTATAATTGTCAAAGTTCCTTCCTATTTTTCAATAAGAATTTCATAGAATAATTAACATCATTTTGGACTAAAAGGAATGTAATGGAAGAACAAAAAAACACAACCGGCAAAAGCGTTTTTCAGCAAACAGTATCAGAAGTTACTCAACCATTTATCGATTTATTCCGCGCACCACGCGCGCTGTGGGGCGTTAATCTTTCTTATCTGCTTGAGGGATTGACATACTTCGGCGTTGTTGGTTTGCTTACTATTTTCTTCAATGATTACATCGGGTTGAACGATATTTACGCAGGGCAAATGGTTGGTGTTCTTACTGCCGGAATTACGCTAAGCATGCTTTTTCTCGGCGCCGCAGTTGATATTATCGGCGTAAGAAAATCCTTTCTCGTTTCGTTGATCTTAATGTTGGTTGGAAGAGTTTTGCTCACTATCAGTCCACAGTTTGGCGTAAACGGACTTTGGTCAATTCCCCACTCAGTTGCAATGTTCGGAATTTTTTGGATTGTCCTCGGCTACGGAATTTACCAGCCTGCAGCGTATGCAGCCGTAAAGCAATTTACAACAGAAAAAACTTCTGCAATGGGTTACGCGATGTTGTACGCAGTTATGAATCTCGGCGCATTTTTACCCGGTTTACTTTCGCCTCCCATCAGAAAAAGTTTCGCAATAACCGGTGTCTTTTGGGTGTATGTAATTCTTACCGTTGCGGGAATTTTTGTGGTGATGTTTGTTATTACAAACAAAGCTATTAAAGATGCGACGGTAACAGATATTAGTTCGAAATCTGAAGGGAAAAATTCTATTGAGGAGCTTCCTTTAAAAGATAAAATGAAATATTACATGAAAAATTTTCCTTTAAAGGATTTACGTTTTCTCTATTTCATTTTTATTTTGATTCCCGTGCAAACCTTGTTCGCGCATAACTGGCTTACGCTTCCCGTTTATTTTAACCGGGCTTTCACCGGCGTTGTGAGCGATAATTTTGAGTTCTTCACAAACTTCAATCCAATTTTAATTTTTATTTTAACACCGATGGTTGCGGCTTTTACTTCCAATAGAAATGCATATAAGATGATGATCCTCGGAACGCTCGTGATGGCTTCCCCGACATTTTTACTTGCATTTGGACCAAATCTCTACACAGTTTTTGGATATTTAATTATCATGACGATTGGCGAAGCGATGTGGCAGCCGAGATTTCTCCAATGGGTTGCAGAAATAGCACCGAAAGGAATGACCGGTATTTATATGGGCATCGGACAGTTCCCCTGGTTTTTAACAAAGGTAGTAACAAGTTTGTATTCCGGCTGGTTCTTAATGCACTATTGCCCCGAAGGAGTTGCGCCGCAATTGATGAACACACAAATGATGTGGTTAATTTATGGATTCATAGCCATCATCAGTCCGGTTGGTTTATTCCTTGCAAGAAAATGGATGATAAAAGGTTTTAAAGAGAAGGCGGTATAGTTATGGTAATTGATGATCTTAGAAATGCTTCTCTATGCTTCGGGATGCACAAAAATTTCAGAACGGCATTCGATTATTTACTGCGTACCGATTTTACACATGTTGCAAACGGCAAATATCCTCTTGACTGTGAAAATGTTTTTGCAATCGTGAACAGATATGAAACTCAATCTGCTGAAGAATTAAAATGGGAAGCGCATCGAAAGTATATTGATATTCAATTTGTTTCAAAAGGTTTTGAGCAAATAGGAATTGAAGACATTAATAAAGTACCTCACTTAACTGAATATGACAAAGAAAAAGATGTCCAGTTTTTTATCGGTGGCGGGAACCATTTTCCTTTAATTGAAAAAACTTTTGCGATAATCTTTCCGCACGAAGTTCACAAACCGGGGATAGCTATTACAAAGAAATCAGAAGTAATAAAGGTAGTAATAAAAGTCAGAGTGGTGTAATGAGACTCACCTAAGAATTAACACCGTCCTTTCGAGCGAAGTCGAGAAATGAGAAACCAAGAAACGGGAATTCCCGCTTCATTCACCCTTCGAATTCACTCAGTGTGGCACTAATAAACTTTTTAAAACAACTGCATTACTATAATCATCAACAAACTTTGTGCGCTGTTCCGTTATTTTAAGAGAACTATTTTCTTCGTCTCAACAAATTTTCCTGCTTCCATGCGAACAAAATATATTCCGCTTGCAAAAGTTTTGCCGTTGAAATCAACTTCGTAACTACCAGAATTCATTTCTCTATTTATTAGTGTTGCAATCTCCGCTCCAAGGAAATCGTAAATTTTTATTTTAACCACTTCATTTTGCGGAAGAGTAAACTGAATTTTTGTTACCGGGTTAAATGGATTTGGATAGTTTTGTGAAAGTGAAAAATTAATTACCGAAACCAAATCTTCATCATCAATTCCTACAGTGGTGAAATCATAGTCGTTGTTATAGAGTTTTCTTGCAAAAGTTGCAGTGTTTGTCAACTTTTCTACATTATCAGCACAAATAATTGCAGTAGAAATTCTTTCTCTTAAAAATTTTTGCAATGGGAAAGGACCACTTGAAAACAATGCGCTAACATTTGCGTTTGCAATTAATGTATCACCAATACCACCAACCATTTTGCTCCAAACCACATCATCATTTTTGGGCCAAAAACTAGATGGAGTTTGAGAGACATAATTTAATGAGACTGCCGTTATTCCAATCTGATCGGATTCATCATTATCGGTTTTATCAAAATTGGGTTCCCCGTCGGTCGGTATTCCGTCTCCTTCACCTTCATCAGGGCCTATATATTGATTATCATAATGTCCCACGCCGTCTTTTCCAACATCATTATTTAGCGGTTCAGTTGGCGAATCCCATTTCCCGTTGTTATTTATATCTAAATAGCCAATCCAGTCATGGTCATTATCAACTCCATCATCTCGCCTCTCATCGATCATACCATCTCCATCATCATCAATTCCATTCACACTGTTTGATGGGGTTTCTAAAAGCATAACTCCAATATACCCTGTCACCCAATTGCCAGGAGTTCCAAGACCATCACTATCATAAGCATAAATTATTTCCAAATTTTTATCATATCCGACATTATCCCCATTATCATTGGTGCCACCTACACCTGAATCGAAGTAAAAACCAATACATGTTGAGTCATATGAAAAATCTGAAATATTAACAATATCATAGTGCCAGAAGAGAATGTTATCTGCTAAAGGATATGACATTTTTGAGCATTGATATCCGCGGACTTCAACCCTTAACCCCAACCCACCACGGTTTGTGTCTGATAAGACAGGGAAAAAACGGTAGGGGGATCGGGTGAATTCTTTATCCTGCGAATCATCCATTATGAAAAAGGTTTCAAAGCTGGCAGTTTTTACATCCCGTCCCCAATACCCATACCAGTGTCCATTCCATTCTGATCCTAAGCCTAATGCATCAGGCCAAACATCAGGCCATGAAGTTTTGTCAATACTCGTTGCCGGTTTAGAAGACGAAGGATTTGAGTAACCGGGAATTGGTTCTATTCCCCAAACTTCTCCTGTTATCGAATCCCGATCCATTTCTTCGCGGTATGAGGTTTCAATCGGATGAATAATTTGTTGATTCCCCGGAGCAGTTACTTCAGCGCCAATTAATAAAGTCATACCATCTAAATAAGTATGTCCGGTTCCTTTGGGCCATTCAACAGACGGTCGATAGGGCCAATGCCCAATCTCTCCGGTATTTTTAAATAATGTTCTGATTAAATTTCCATCGAGAATGCTTTCTTTTTCATATTTATAATTAGCATAAGGCTCTGCCCTATATTTTTGTATTTGATCTGGAATTTGTGGAAAAATTTCACTTAAAAGTGAAAATGAAGCAAAGAAAAGAATGAAGATGAAACCTGTTTTTCGCATAGAACCTCCGAAAAAAAGTTAAAAAACACTCAGAGCTACATTTGCATTTTAAAACTATAAAATTTTACTGAAACGAACAAAATCTTTTCCAATGAATCTTGAACTGATTCTGATAATGAAAACAATAGCAGCGGATCATACTGATTTAATCAGATTATCCGCGTGCTATTAATACCGATTATTTTAAGAGAACTACTTTCTTCGTCTCAACAAATTTTCCTGCTTCCATGCGAACAAAATATATTCCGCTTGCAAAAGTTTTACCGTTGAAATCAACTTCGTAACTACCGGAATTCATTTCTTTATTTACAAGTGTTGCAATTTCCGCTCCGAGAAAATCGTAAACTTTTATTTTCACCATTTCATTTTGTGGAACCGAAAACTGAATTGTTGTTACTGGATTAAACGGATTTGGATAATTCTGCGAGAGTGAATAAGACGAAGGTCTTGCATCCATATCTCTAACACCAACCAAACCGGAAGTAGTAAAAGTAATAGAGTCTCCTTTTACGAATTCTTTCTTTGCAACGATACGGAAAACATCGCCAGCAACGGGTGGAACTGGATTTGACGAAAATTCTTGATAAAAAATACTCCATGAAGTTTTAGCAGAAGCTCCAACAAATTCTAAAATGCGAATTTCATCACCGGGAGTAAACGAACCTGATTTGTCGGGATCTGTCATCGCAATTTTTGTTTTGTAATTTGAAGTGATATTAATAACTTGAAAGTTTAGTGGGATAGTAACATAAGTCCCTGATTTAATATATGAAGTATCAACTATGTGATCATAGAACGTTATTTCATAATCTTCTTTCCCTTGCCACCCATTCGAATTAACAACCGGCGAGACACCAAGAGTAGAGTTAGAATTACCCGCCACCCATTTTGTTAATGATCCTTTTATTGCTTTACTACCAGTATCGTTATTTGCTACAACCCTTAACCCATCAAACAACCGACTCTCAACTCCATTTTGCACTTCAAAAACATCACCAACAAAAGCATTTCCATTTGTCTTATTATAAAGTTTGTAATACAATGTTGGTTTATCAAAATAAGCTGAGTCAAAAACCATCAAGTAATCATCACCCGTAATTAAAGAAGGTTCAACTATATGCAATTCTATGTCTCCTGTTCCGGTACTTTTTCTTTCGACCATATAATTCGTTGCACTTGGATTCGATCTTTCGTTCTCTACGGTCAACTTATTTAAAGTCCAATAAGATGTGTCTGATTTGGAAATGATTTGTCCAATCAATTCACCGGTTAATGAGTTTGATGAGTTATTTGTTTTCCAAGTGAAGGACAAATCCGTCTCCCTCAAATTTGATGCTACCAAAAATGGAATGGAATTGACATCTGCTTTATAAAAGAAATTAATGAGACAAGTGTCTCCATCAGCATCACCGCCATAAAATTTTACATCAACTTCTCCGGTTAGTTTCGCTCCGTCCGTTGGAGAGAGAATGAAAATATTTGGTTGGGTGGTTTGATGATTTTGGATTGTAAAAAATCCTGATGTAACTGCTAGAATTGAGTTATCTGTAACAGAAATTATCTTTATTTGATGATGGATACCGCCCCTGACAGATTCTGTCTGCCAATAAAAATATCCGCTATTGTTTTCGTCCTTACCGATTAATGACCAGCCATCTTCAGGAGTAAAATGATAGATGTAATAAGTTGCCGCTCCGGTATAATTTGAGAGAGAATATTGAATTGGTAATACTCCGGAAACTTTCTCTTTGTGGATTGGTTTAGTTAAAGTTAAAGAAACATTTCCTGAGGTTGAGTTTAAACTAAAATTATTACTAATAAACTGTTTTGCAGTTTTAGATGTTAGGATTAATTCGTCTAAATCATTAGCACAAATAATAGCTGTGGCAATTGAGTCGGTAGAAAATTTTGGAAGAGGAAAAGGTCCGCTTGAAAAAACAATATTTACATTTGTATTTGTTATTGAAGTATCTGCAAAACCACCGACCATTGATTGCCAAACGGTTTCATCCCATATAGGCCAGGGATTTGAAGGAGTTTCCGCAAGTCCAACCAAAGAAACAGCCGACAAACCAAAATTTTGGGGAGTTTCTAATAACGCAAATCCCATATAACCAGTTTCCCAGCCACCGGGAGTTCCTATACCGGCATGATCCCATGCGTAGGTTAAATTTAAATCTTTGTTAAATCTCACATCGTCTCCACCACTATCCTTCCCACCAACACCGGGATCAACATAATAACCAAAGCACGTTTTGTCGTAAGAAAAATCTGAGATATTCGTGATTTTATATTTCATAAAAAGAACGTTTTGCACTTCTGCATCGGAAAATTGTAAGTAACGGGTTTCGATTCTTAGCCCCAATCCTCCCCGGGTAGTATCTGATAAGATCGGGAAGTATTTATAAGGTGAGCGTAAAAATTCTCCATCACGCGAATCATCCATAACAAAAAAGGTTTCATACGCTTTTGCTGAATTTTTGCCAAAATAACTGGGAAATACACCATCATAACCTGGAAGTAAATCCAATGCCTCGGGCCAGGTAGCAGGCCACGAATTTGGGTCAACGCTCATTGCCGGTTGTAAAGATGAAAGATTAGAATAACCAGGAATCGGTTCCAATCCCCAAGTTTCGCCGGTTACAGGATCTCGATCCATTTGTTCACGGTATGAAGCTTCTATTGGATGAATCACCGCTTGATTTCCAGGTGCTGTTACTTCAGCGCCAATTAGTAAAGTCATTCCATCAAGATTAGAATGTCCCGTTCCTTTGGGCCATTCAAGAGAAGGTTCAAATGGCCATTCAGCAATTTCTCCGGTATTTATAAAGAGAGAGCGAATATTATTTCCATCAAGAATAGCTTTCTTTCTTGATTGATAACTACCGTAGGGTTCTGCCCTATATTTTTGTATTTGATCTGGAACTTGTGGAAAGATTTCACTTAAAAGTGAAAATGAAACAAAGAAAAGAATAAAGATGAAACCTATTTTTCGCATAGAACCTCCGAAAAAAAGTTAAAAAACACCCTGAAAAACATTTACATTTCAAATCTATTACATTTTATGGAAACGAACAAAATTATTTCCCAACGAATTTTTGAACTGGCTAAGCTTTTTAAAAATAAAAAAGGCTGAACAATCCCGATTATTACCGGAATGCTACAGCCTTTTCTATAATTTGTATCCGCACTTAGCATATCGAATATTGATTAAAGAATGATGAAGTTGTACTTCTTAATTCATAACCTGGCAAAGCCAGAACCATAATTGATCTCAGAACAAGGATTAACGATTTTAGAAGTTAGAATATTTTGTTACATCAAAAATCAAATATCGTTAATCGTTATTCTTAAATTTCTAATATTCTCACCATTCTGCGTAGAATATTTTTGCTAACGATTTAATTCTCTATTCCATACACGTTTGTGTGATGGAGTACTATTCTCTTACAACCCAGACTTTAATGTTAGCTGAAACCGCTTGATGCACTTTCACTTTAACATCATAAATGCCTAGCGATTTTATCTGCTCGTCAATCTCAATTTTTCTCTTTTCGATCTCAAAGCCTTTTTCATTAAGCTTGTCGGCGATCATCTGAGAAGTAACGCTGCCGAAAATCTTATCTTCTTCGCCAACTTGAACAGAAATTTGAATAGACACTTTTTCCAATTCAGCGGCTAAAGATTTAGCTGCAAGAATTTCTTTATCTTTTCTTTTCTGAAGTTGTTTCTTCTCTTCTTCAATAGCTTTTAGGTTTCCTTTTAAAGCTAAGTAGGCATACTGCTTTGGGATCAAATAATTCAAAGCGTATCCGTCTTTCACCTCGACAATTTCGCCAATTTGGCCCAATGTATCGATGGTCTGTCTTAAAATAACTTTCATTTCATTGCCTCATCAATTACTTAACTGTATCGGAAACAAAAGGCATAAGCGCCATGTGTCTCGCACGTTTAATAGCAAGAGTTAATTCTCGGTGATACTTAGCGCTTGTTCCGGTAATCCGTTTTGGGATAATTCTCCCTTGTTCGGAAATAAACCGCTGCAAGATCTTAGTATCTTTATAGTCGATATATACAACTCCCGCTTCGGTAAATCTGCAAACTTTTTGATTTCTCATATTAACTACCTTGTCGGTTATTATCATTGTTAATTAAATTTGATTCTTCCGGCGATAAAAACTTATCGAAAGAATCTTCTGTGTAGTCAACCGTATCATCCACAAAAATTTCATGTTCTTCTGCTCCTTCATTGGAATGATTATTCCCTTTGTGGTGCTTGTTTAAGAACTGAATTCTTCGGGCTTTAATTTCGACGACACTTCTGTTATACCCGTCTTCGGTTTTCCAGCTTCTACTTTGAAGTTCGCCGTCAACCAAAACAGCATAACCTTTTTTAAGCTTATTCTTACAACTTTCAGCTAATTTATTCCAGGCAACAACGCCGATGTAGCAAACATCTTCCTGCAATACGTTGGAACTGTCTCTGTATTTCCTGTTCGTTGCTATAGAAAAATTAACTACCGGAGTATTATTTGTAGTTGTTCTATAGATAGGATCCCTTGTTAAGTTTCCTACAATCGTAACATAATTAATTTCCGGCATTCTTAGGTCAGCCATAGAAAATCTCCTGACTAATCATCCCGACAGCAATCGGGATAGTAAAATTATTTTTCATCTTCTTTTACATCAACTTCGGCAATCACAGGAATCTCGGGGATGGGTTCCGCTTTTAGGGCTTGATTAGCCGATTGTTTTTCAAGTTCTCCAAGCGCATATTTATCAAGTTTTAAAGTAAGGAACCGAAGAATATTTTCTTCAAGTTTGTACATTCTTTCTAACTTTAAAATAAATTCTGAAGGAGCTTCGAACCGGAAAAAAGCGTAGTAACCTACTTTATGTTTTTGGATCATATAAGCAAGTCGTTTTCTTCCCCACAAATCGGTATTTTTCAAATCTCCACCGTTAGCGGCAATTAATTCTTTGATCTTTGCAACAATGGTCTCGATCTGTGTATCGTCAAGTGTAGCATTTATAATAACTGCACTTTCATAGTTATTTCGTCTCAAGGTTTCACCTCCCTTTGGACATTTAGGCCCTCATCTATAAATGAGAGCAGGGTTAATAGAAACTAATTATCTAAAATTTCTGCTTAAAATTAGCGAATTTTCCTTTATCGCACAAACAAACCGAAAGAAAAACCGTTGAAACGGTTGTAAATCGTTATTTATCTTTTATTAACACCTCGATTAATCGAGGTGTTAATAAAAAAAATGATGGGTCTCGCAACCGTTTTAACGGTTTAGAAATAAACGATCAGGTTACGCAAACTATTTTCTAATTCTCATCGAATAAAACGACCGCCAAACAAAAGTTAGAGCGATCAATAAGAAAACAAATCCGATATAAGGGGCAGTTGCTCTAAATCTTTCATCAATGGCAATCTCCATTGCAAGTAAACCAAACAACGTTGTGAATTTAATGATCGGATTAAGCGCCACCGAAGAAGTATCTTTAAATGGATCGCCAACCGTATCGCCCACAACCGTCGCATCGTGAAGCGGAGTTCCTTTTTCTTTTAAATCAACTTCAACAACTTTCTTAGCATTATCCCAGGCTCCGCCTGCATTTGCCATAAAGATAGCTTGAAATAAACCAAACAATGCAATTGAAATTAAGTAACTTATAAATAACGAAGCGGAGGCGCTTGCGGCAATTTTTGCTTCATCAGTCATTCCAGGAACAAGATTTACCGGGGCGGAAAGGAATGCAAAAGCTAAAGCGAATGAAAAAATACCGATAAAGATATTGAACATTCCGGTTTGAGCGTATTGCGTACAAATTTTTACAACTTCTTTCGATTTCTCGGTAGAAGCGCTTTTGCTGGCAGTTTCATCTAATTGAATATTCTGCTTTATATATTCCACAGCGCGGTATGCGCCGGTTGTTACCGCTTGTATTGATGCGCCTGTAAACCAATAGATCACTGAACCGCCGGCAAGAAATCCTAAAATTGAATAAGGATTAAGCAAATTCAAAATGGTTTCCGGTTTTACACCAAGTACGTTTTGAATAACTAAAATCAAAGAAAAGATCATTGTTGTTGCGCCGACAACTGCAGTTCCAATTAAAACAGGTTTTGCCGTTGCCTTAAATGTATTTCCGGCGCCGTCATTAGCTTCAAGATAATGTTTTGCTTTTTCAAAATCCGGCTTAAATCCGAAATCTTTTTCAATTTGTTTATCAACACCTTCAATACTTTCAATTAAAGAAAGTTCGTAAATTGATTGTGCGTTATCAGTAACCGGTCCGTAACTATCAACCGCAATGGTAACGGGTCCCATTCCCAAAAATCCAAAAGCAACAAGACCAAAAGCAAAAATGGAAGGATAGATCATAAAGGCATCCAATCCAAACGTACTCGCAAAATAAGCCATGAACATCAGAAAAATGAATACCATTCCTTTCCAAAATGCGCTGAAATTTCCTGCAACTAAACCGGAAAGAATTGTTAACGAAGCACCGCCTTCTCGTGAGGCGGAAACAATTTCGTTCACATGTTTTGATTTTGGACTCGTGAATATTTTTGTGAATTCAGGAATTAAAGCCGCGCCGAGCGTTCCGCAGCTTATGATAATGGATAAAGTAAGCCAGAGGTTATTTGGAAGATGTCCAATTAATAAGATGCTTGTTCCGAACGTTACAAGTATTGAAAGAAGAGAAGTGATCCAGACTAACGAGGTTAACGGCGATTCAAAATCAAATTCATCTTTACCGCCATAACGGATTTGGCTGAATACACGATTCACACCAAAAGCCACAATCGAAGTAATGATCATCATTATTCTCATAGCAAAGATCCACGTCAATAATTCTTGTTGATGTGGAATTTCCATTACTGCAAGAACGATAAAACTTATTAACGCAACACCGGTAACACCGTAAGTTTCAAATCCATCGGCTGTAGGACCAACGCTGTCGCCTGCATTGTCACCAACGCAGTCAGCAATAACACCGGGGTTTCTCGGATCGTCTTCTTTTATTTTGAAAACGATTTTCATTAAGTCGGAACCAATATCGGCGATCTTGGTAAAGATACCGCCGGCAATTCTCAATACGCTGGCGCCGAGTGATTCACCAATAGCGAAGCCTATAAAACTTGCCCCGGCAAATTCTCTCGGAACAAAAAGAAGGATGATTAACATCATTATTAATTCAACGCAGATGAGCATAACGCCAATACTCATTCCGGCATCAAGAGGAATATTTAAGAGTTTAATCGGTTTTCTTTCAAGCGAAGCGAACGCCATTCTACTGTTTGCCAGTGTGTTCATTCGTATTCCAAACCAGGCAACGCCGTACGAGCCAAGAATTCCGATCACCGTCCAGCTAAGGATCAATAATACTCCACCGATGGAGTTGCCTTGAAGGTAACCAAAATAAAAAGCTATACAGACTGCTATAAAAACAAAGAGGACAACCAGAAGTTTCCCTTGCTGTACAAGGTAAGTTTTTGAAGTTTCAAAAATAATTTGTGCAACATCAAGCATGGATTGATGTGCGTGCAAATTTTTAACTTTAAAAAATTGATAGACCCCGAACCCAAGACCAAGGAAGCAAACCACTATCCCAAGAAGGAGTAGATTATTTTGATCGGTAGTAAGATTGGGGATTTTGAGATTTGCTTCACTTGCAAAACTAAAAATTGGGGCAAAAAGAAAAAAAACAAAGAAAGAAATTTTGTTCCTCATAAGTCCTCTTGTTGAATTTTATTGTTGATCGAAACACAGTTATTTTGTAAACAGAGCCTGAAGAGAGGAATTCTCTTTTGTGAAAAAAATCCTCTTGATTTTAACTTTCTAAGTCCATTTTGGGGGGAGGTTTTGTGTTTGCATTATTCAAACGGCTATTGATGTCATACATTGCTTTTTCGCCGCTTTCAATAAAAGCTTTAACCATATCAAACGAAGTTTCCAAGACAGGTTCAACCCGTTTCATCGCTTCAAAATCAAAACTGCTAAGAACAAAACGAACCATTTCGCCGCTTTTAAATCTATTCCCGACCCCAATTCTTAAACGGGAAAAGTTTTGTGAATTCATGTGATAAATAATGGATTTAATTCCGTTATGTCCCCCGTCTCCACCGCTTTTTCTTATTTTAAATAATCCCTCTTCAAGATTAATATCATCATACACTATAAGAATATCATCAGGAGTGAGGGAAAGATTTTCCATTACCTGAGCTACGGCAACGCCTGAAAGGTTTACAAATGTTGTGGGCTTAATAAGAACAAAAGGAACGTCTCCGAGACGCCCTCTTGCTTCTTGATAACTAAATAAAGATTGAGAGAACTTCAAACCAAACTTATCCACTAAATAATCTAAAAAGATATACCCTATATTGTGGCGGGTCAGTTGGTACTTATCCCCCGGATTACCTATTCCAATTATTGCTTTCACGCAGATTTATGCTTCTTCAGATTTTTCTTTGCCTTTACCTATAATTTCCGGTTCTTTAGGAGTTTCGGCACCCGGTTCGGCTTCTTTAACCACCTTCGGCGGTACAACACCAACAATAACAGCATCTGCTGCATGTAAAATTTCAGCATTTTCAACCTTCAGATCAGCAACGTGAATTGATGAACCGATCTTCAGATTGCCAATGTTGATCTCAATTTGTTCCGGTATCTGGTTCGGCAAACAAAGAACGGTAAGCTTGTGCATAAATTCTTGCAACTGCCCCCCTTCTCTAACTCCGGTAGGAGTACCGATAAATTGTATAGGAATATCAATTTCAATTTTTTGACCCGCAACAATTCCTAAAAGATCAAAATGAATAACTTTATCGGTTACCGGGTCAAATTGGTAATCTTTCAATACACAATCAAATTCTTTTTGATTATCGAGCACTAAATTAATAAGATGAGTTTTTGTTGTAAAAACTAAAGCGTTGATGGCGCTTGCCGCAACATCAACTGTAATTGCTTCTATTCCTTTAGCATAAAGTACACCGGGTACTCTTGCAGAATTTCGCAACTGTGTTTTAGACGATTTACTTAAGTTTTGTCTTACATTACCATTTAAGGCTATTTTTTCCATGAGGTCTCCTTTTGGTTAATTACATTAACCTTTATCTACATCAAACAATGAACTAATAGATTCGTTTTTATATGTTCTGATAATTGCTTCGGCAAATAAATCCGAAGCTGTGCAAATTTCAATTTTTTCCGATTGATTTTCCGGCGTCAATGGGATTGTATCCGAGACGAATAACTTTTCTAAAGCGGAATTATTTAATTTTTCAACCGCATCTCCTGAAAGCAAAGGATGAGTAACAGAGCCGAAAATCCTTTTTGCGCCTTTTGCTTTTAAGGCTTCAATTGCAACGCAAAACGTTCCCGCAGTATCAATTAAATCATCAACAAGCAACACATCTTTTCCGTTAACATCGCCAATGATGTTTGTTACCACAGCTTGATTTTGTTTTGGTCTGCGCTTATCAATAACCACCAAACTTGCATTAAGCTTTTTAGCATACGAGCGTGCCATTTTTATTCCGCCTACGTCGGGAGAGACGACAACAAGATTATCGCTTATCTCTGCCAAATTACTTAAAAAAATAGAGGACCCGAATAAATGGTCTAACGGAATATCAAAAAATCCTTGAATCTGTGCTGCATGTAAATCCATCGTCATTACGCGGTCAGCGCCGGCTTCCGTTATTAAATTTGCAATCAATTTTGCAGTAATTGATACTCTTGGTTGATCTTTCCTGTCTTGTCTAGCGTATCCAAAATAGGGAAGAACCGCGGTTATTTTCTTAGCTGATGCCCGTTTAGCGGCATCAATCATAATCAACAATTCTAATAAATTTTCCGCCGGAGGATTTGTTGACTGGATAATAAACACTTCCGAACCGCGAATATTTTCACCATACTTTACCCAAATTTCTCCATCGCTAAAGCGTTTGGAAACGATAGAACCTAACTCATTTCCCGTTTTATGTGCTATTTTATCCGCTAGAGTCCTATTTGAAGAACCGGAAAAAATTTTAATGTTCAGACTCATGGAATATTTCTTATTTGAGTAAAATTAGTAAACAAATATAAAGATTAACCTTTGTTAAGTCAACAAATTTAGAGCCATTAAATATTTAAAAATTGACGAAAAAGCTTAAAAAAACGATTCAAACCCGGCTTGCTTCTAAAACGGGGGAAATGGAGATTTAAATCCCATAACTGCGGAGGAAATTGCCAGCTTACACTTCCATTCTCTGTCAAGGAGTGGTCCTTGAAGCCGAGAAAATTAGTTTAACGAACCTGACATAGCCAGAAACTATTAAACAGAAGTCATTTGAGGTAAAGCATTTTAATCTCCTTATGATATTGAGTTGTTTGTGAATTAATATTAACAGCTTTCATCTCTAAAAAATATACCCCGCTGCTTAGGTTATACTTCTCTGCATCAAATGTAATCTTTTGCTCTCCTGAACTTTGTATTTCGTTATTTTTTATCACTACAATTTCTTGTCCTAGTGAGTTGTAAACCCTTAGCGTTACATAGCTCTCAGCCGATAACTGAAAACTAATAACTGTCGTTGGATTGAATGGATTTGGATAATTCTGATTTAATATAAAATCTGTTGGAGTAGTTATATCTTTATTATTTATACCGGTTATTTTAGTAAAGGAGTAGATATATAATCTACCAAGAGTACTATCGTAATTGTAATCATTTGATTTGTAATATGTTGGCGCCAATACAAAAACATCAGCATAACCGTCGCCGTTTATATCGCCGGGTATATCTAAATTATGCGAGAAAGAAGACCATTTTTGATAACCCTCAAGTAAAAAGTTTCCTAAGGTATCGATATTATTTCCGCCCCAGAACCCTACTATCCCGCCGACCATTATACTTTGAGAATTTAAATATTGCTCATTTCCGATTAACAAATCATTGAATCCATCGTTATTAATATCTCCACCAGTTCCAATGCTTAAACCGAATCTTAGTTTGGTTGGGTAAAAGGTATTCACAGAATCCATTCCGGAGTATAAATATATCTTACCGCCAGCAGCTAAAATAAATTCAGGTTTATTATCATATGTAATATTGGGAGCAGCTTTTATATCAGAAAGAAAAGTATATGGTCCAAATGTTTTATAAGGCAGTTTATTTAAACTATCTTTATTTCCTGAATAAAGATATACTTTATCAGAATCTGCCGACAAAGTAGGAACGGAAACTAAAAAATCATCATAACCGTCATCATTATAATCCCCTATTCCCAATATCGAAGAACCAAAAAAATGAGTTCCTCTTCCTAAAGTAGTTATTAACTCTGTCCATGGCGTTTCAACTAAAGTTATACCTCCTTTAAATAAATAGACCTTTCCAAGACCATCACTCCAATTGTAATATTCAGCAAGTGCAAAATCATTGTATCCATCTCCATTCAAATCTCCAAGAGGATAAATCTTATCACTCATCAACATCTTCCAATAATACGGCGGGTAATATTTAAATTTGGGTATCGTATCAAGTTCTTTTCCTCCTAATATTATTTCACCATAAGAATAAATTGGATAATATGATGTATCCCCAGTTATAATCATTAAGTCGGTATAGCCGTCCCCATTTACATCACCTATTCCATAAGCGGAACCTTTAAAGTAATTATCTTTTGGTGGCAGAGAAAAGCGGTGTGCAAGCTGGGGTTTAAATTGGTTATTGCCAAAGTATAGGTCAACGTATTTGTCATAACAAATTATAAAATCGGCTAAGCTATCACCATTAAAATCACCAATGCCTTGCGCTTTCCAGAGTTTATTATTTGTTGCTGTGCCGGTAAGGGTATCTACAAGATATAAACTGTCTTGTGTGTATGTTTCCACAGTGCAAAAGAAAAGGAGAAAGAAAATAAGGTAAAAGGATGTGTGTATTTTCATAACATACATCCTCTTAAAGTTAAAAAAGAATGGGGATAAAAACTCCAGGTAAATAGGAACAAGCAACAAGCGTCGCAAAGTGGAAGTAAGAAGAAATTATTTTGTTCAGTTCTAAAAAAGTGTTTCATATCCCTCCAAGGAAGATATGTTTAATTAAGGGCACCCTATTACAAAAATGTAAAACTTAATCGTTCACACAATAAAAACAAGTAACAAAAGAAAAACTGATTTTTTCTCCATGACAATAAAAGATAAAAAACGAGAAAGTCAAGAGGTTTTAATACTATTCTTTTAATAGCAGAATTTCGTTCTACCAAAGAAGACCCCACTAATTTCGTATTTTTACCGCTGAGAAAAGAAAGAGTTATGGAAAAGAAACAAAAATTGATCCTCTGGCTATCGGCAATTTTGCTTGCCGTTCTGCTCAGTTATTTTAAAAGCGTAACTTCTGCCAACTTTCCCGTTACCGGAACAACGGCGGTAAACGGAGAAAAGATAACGTATGCCTTCGATAAGCTTTTCCGTGGAAAAGAAGATTTAAAAATTTCTCTTAGAACAGATGCAAATTCTCTAAATGGATTTATTGTCTGGCAGAGTAAAATCTCTTCATTAAAAGACACCGTTCAATTAAAAAAAGAAAAGGGATTTCTCTCTTGTTCAATTCCGTTACAAAAACCGAAAATAGAAATTTCATATCAAGTTTTTGTTCAAGGGAACAATTCGATCACTCAAATTCCAGCCGGACAAACTCTACACACAACTTTTTGGGGATTTGTACCGCAATCAATCAGTTCAACACTTGTTATTACATTTTTTTTAGGATTACTCCTCAGTATCCGTATAGGGCTAACCTATTTTGAGCCGCAGTCGAAATCAAAAACATTCGCAATTTTTACACTCATTTCGTTTAGCTTGTATGGACTGTTTTTAGTTCCGGTGAAACGGTTATTTGAACTCGGCGCGGTTAATCAAGCTCCGCCGCAAATGTTTGAAATGTTTTCTCTGCCGGATCTAATTTTTGCGTTTATCTGGTTGGTTGTATCGGTCGGAATGTTTAACTCAAGAAGTAAAATTTGGAGTGCCGCCGGCGCGGTCGTTACAGTTGTTGCGTATCTTCTTATTCGCTAAAAATTGTTTGAAGTAAAAGCAAAAGAATTGTCTTGTGGTCTGTTGAAGTTGATTTTACAGCTACATCACTTTCAAACAGCACTCTGCTTATCTCCAACAGTTTAGCATCGCTAAAATATTTTCTTGCCGCGATAAAATTTTTCAAGTAGTAAGGATGCGTTCCAACAATTCTGGCTATCATTTGTTCGGGGAGTTTTTGTTCAAGCATTTCGGGGATTTGCATCAAAGAAGTAAAATATTTATTCAGCATTGCAAGAAGAAGAATTATTCCTTCTTTCTCCAATAATTGAAAAGCGATTTTCACCGCTTCAGTTTTTTTCTGCGCGCCTATCGCATCCTGCAAATTAAAGATTGTGTATTCTTTTGTTGAAACAACATTTGCTTCGATCTCTTTAAGAGTAATTTCATTATTCTCACCAAGCGACGAAATTATTTTCTCAAGCTGCATCTCAAGCATTCCCCGGTTTTCTCCAACCAGACTTAAAAGAAACTCAGCATCAACTCTTGTGATCTGCTTTTTGTGAAGATCAGTGTACTGCATGATCCAATTTACGAGCGAAACTTCTTTTAGCGCCTTAGCTTCAAAAATAAAGTCATGTTCGGCAAAGACTTTTATAAATCCTTTTTCAGAACTTTTTACCGAAGCATTATAAAGAAAAACGAGCACGGAAAAATCGGGCGGATCTTTTACGTAGCGTTCAAGAAGTTTTGATTCCTTCTCTTCCTTCATTTTTTCAAACTCTTTTACAAGGATGAATTTTTTGCCATCACCGAATGGAAATGATTGAGCATAATCAATCACTTCATTTAGTGAAGAAGAGCTTCCAAAATAGATTTGCTTATCAAATTCACTTGCAAGCAAAGGTGCGATTGCTTTTTCAAGATTTTCGGCAGCCTCTGTAATACTAAACGAATCTTCCCCCGCAAGAAAATAGACGGGGGAAAATTTTTTAAGCTTACAATGCTTCTGAATTTCAGAAATATCTTGAAAGAACTGCTTTGCCATTATTAAACTTATTTCTTTGGAGACTGTTTTTGTTCAGGTACTCTTTTTTCGATGGTCACTGATTCCATAACAACATCTACAACCGGCTTATTATAAGATGGTGTGGTTGCCACCTTCCCGATCGCTTGAACAACTTCCATTCCTTTTATTACGTGTCCGAAGATACTATGCTTCCCGTCTAACCAGGGAGTTGGAACAAGTGTAATAAAAAATTGGCTCCCGTTTGTGTTTGGTCCTGAGTTTGCCATGGATAAAACGCCGGGAGTTTCATGTTTCAATTCCAAATTAAATTCATCTTCAAAAGCTTTGCCCCAGAAGCTTTCACCGCCTCTGCCGCTGCCGGTCGGGTCGCCGCCCTGGATCATAAAATTTTCAATCACTCTATGGAAAATAATTCCGTTGTAGTAATCTTTTTCGGCAAGTCCTACAAAATTTTCCACTGTTTTTGGAACGTGTTTATCAAGAAGCAAAATCTCGATTGTTCCTAGAGTAGTTTTGATTACGGCAACGGTTACCGAATCTTTTCCGTTCATATATTGTGTCACGATATCACCTTTTTGTTTTGTTGTTGATTCACTCTTACAGCCCAGAGCCAGGGCAAAAATGGAGAAAAGCAAAAGATATTGCATTGAGTCCTTTTATGGTTTTAGAATGTTTAATGAAATTAAAATCAGAATTAAAACGCCAAGCGCAATCCGGTAATAAATAAAAACAAAAGTAGTATTCTTCCGTAAGTATTTTAGAAGAAAATCTATTGCAACGTATCCGCTAATCCCCGAAACGATTGTTGCAACCACAAGATTAACAATCCCTGAATGATCAATAAATTTTATCTGTTGGTAAAGTTCCAGTAGACCGCTTGCAAATACTGAAGGAATGCTGAGTAGAAATGAAAATCTCGCGGCTGATTCACGCGTTAATCCCATAAACAAACCGCCGGTTATCGTAGTGCCGGAGCGGGATGAACCGGGAATTAACGCCATCGCTTGCGCTATTCCTATTACAATTGAATCAAGAACGGTAATGTCTTTCATCTCTTTTTTGAATTTTGCTTTTCTTTCCGCTATTGCAAGGATAACCGCAAGAACAATTAAACTGCAGGCAATAACAACTAGATTCTTTGTTAACGTTCCTTCAATTATTTTTTTAAACCCCAATCCAAACGTAACGATCGGGATCGTTCCCAGGATGATAAACCAACCCATCTTTGCATCAAGCGACTGTAAAGAAAACTTTTTTCTTGAACTTAAATTCTCTTTCAGGAAAGCAGTAACGATATGCAAAATATCTTTCCAAAAATAAACAAGTACAGCAACCAGTGTGCCGAGTTGGATAACCGCGATGAATGAAGTCCATGCCTGCGGATTTTCTTCCGAGATAAGATTGAACATCCTTCCGAAAATAGTTAAATGCCCCGTACTGCTGATCGGTAAAAACTCTGATAAACCTTGAATAATTCCGAGAATAATTGCTTCAAAAACTGACATTAGGTTTCCTTAGAATGTTACGGCAACGCCGATTTTTAATCCGGCAGAAAGAGAATTCATTTTTAATTCCGAGCCGGTTAGATTATTAATAAATGTTTTTCCGGAAGCGGTGGCAAACTTTCCAAAGGATGAATATCGTAAATCAAAACCAATAGAAGCAAAAACATTTTTGCCGAGAGCCGTTAATCCTTCTGCTTTTAGAACCATTCCGATACCTGTTGCAGAATACGTTTCCGTTTGGGTAAGATTAGGGAGTTTTTCATCCGCTGAAATAAATCTCGGACCAATTCCACCGCCAAATTTAAATTTATATCCGGCACCTTGCAAAACATAGTAAGCCAAAAGTGAGGGTGACATGAAACCATAATCAAAACGATAAATACTTAAATATGAAGTTTGAAAAGAATTTAATTCGTATGCTAGTTCCAAACCGAATTCAAGATTTGAGGTTGGTTGATAACCAATTTCTGTTGAAGCTTCGAATGCGGGGAAAAACTGATAAAGCGCCATATCTCCAATAAAATAATTCAAGTTCAGATAATCTTTTAGATCTGCCATATTAACATAATTCAGTCCCATACTGCCGCGTACTTCCCATTGGGCTGGCAGGCTTATTACAGCCACAATTACTAAAAAGAAAATTTTCTTCATCTAATTTTTCTCCTCCAAATCGAAAAGAGAAGTTTGTTTTAACGCTGAATACTTTTTTCGGAAATAGAAAAAGTAAATCAATGCCGAAGCAGAATGAATGATATAGGAAATTCCGTGTGTTAATGTTGCATAAGCAATACTAACATCCGGAAGAAAAGAGTAAAGCGAAACTAAAACCGATTTGGTTATGGTGTGGTACGAACCAATGCCGCCGGGAGTTGGGATCATCACCCCAATTGAACTAATGCTCATCACCACCCAGCCTGAACCTAAATTGATATTAGCGGAGTTGTGCATATCGAAAATTAGAAATCCGACATACGAATTAAACCCATACGTAAGCATGATTAAAACGCTAAAAAATATAGCGAGACAATAATTCTTCCAACCGGAAAGACTGCTGAATCCGAAAGTAAGTTTTTCAAATATCGAAGCTATTTTTTCTGCAAATGCTACCGAGAATTTTCTGGTAAGAAAAAGAATGATCGAATAAAATTTTTCTTTATAGCGAATGCTTAACACTAAAATTATTATAACGATGAAAATGATCGCCGAACCAAAATACATTGTCAGTTTTAACCATGGGAATTGCTCATAAAGATTTCCTTGATAGAGAAACGCGGAAAGAAGAACAGCGCTTCCGAAAAAAATAATGTCAATGACTCGTTCAACTACAATCGTTCCAAAGATTGATGAGCGGGAAATATTTTCTAGCTGCCCAACAGAAACAGCGCGTGAAATTTCTCCAAGACGCGGCACAACATTATTCACTCCGTACCCGATTAACAGCGAACCAAAAAGGTGGCTTACCTCGACATCTTTTTTAATTGAAGATAAAATTACTTTCCATCTTAGCGCGCGAAGATAATGCCCGAAAAGCGTAAGCAAAATAAAAATAAAAATCCACCACAACGAAGCGCCGACAATTATTTCTAATAAATGTGAAGCATCAACTCCGGAAAACGCAAAATACAAAAAGACAAAACTCAGCAAAACTGAAACCGCATAGCTGAGTAATTCTTTCGGAGTGATCCTTTGTTTTGAATTAGCGGAGGTCAATAATTTTTGTCCCTTGTGGAATTTGGAAAGAAAATTTTTCTTTATCAAAATTTTGGTTGCCCCGGAAATTTGAAAAATGGAATGTAATAACCTTGCCGTCATTCCCGGTTACAACAACTTGCCGTAAAGTTTGATTTTCGGTCGGATAAACTTTTGCCTGTTTAAAATCACTTGATGAAGATGCCGGAATCAATAAAAGATAGGTTTTCCCATCTTCCATCACTTCTGTTACTTTACACTGATTTGGGTAATCGAAAACAAATTTCTTGGGTGAAAAAAGCGAAGCATCCTCTTCACTAAAATTACTAACAATAACTTTTTTTTCTTTTTTATTGTAATTCCAATTCGTAACACCGTTGGAAACAATCATCAAGTTTTTCATTTCCAGATGAAGCATGTTTCCTTTATTAAAAGACAGTTTTCCCGTCATCAAGATTTTTCCATTTACTTCCTGCGAGAAATCAACGGAAAAATCATGCAACGAGGAAAATTTGTTTTGCATTGCTTTTAAAAGCGGAACATCTTTCCCTTGCGGAAAAATGTTTGCTAAAATTAAAAAGGTAAGAATTAAAATTTTCTTCATTTAAATATTTCTGAGAATAGTTTCAAGTTGTTCTTCATTTTCAATAATTACTTCACGCGCTTTGCTTCCGTCGTTCGGACCAACGATACCGGCTTCTTCAAGTTGATCAACAATGCGCGCTGCCCGCGAATAACCAAGCTTTAATCTTCTCTGCAACAGTGATACGGAACCTTGTTGATGCCGAACGACAACTCTTGCGGCATCAGCAAATAACGGATCGACATCATCCATAAACTTTGCCGCCATATCTTTTTTCTTATCATACAAAGAAGGCAGATTATATGGTTTTGAATAACCTTCCTGTTTTGAAATATATTCAGTTAGACGTTCAACTTCTTCAGTAGTGATAAATGCGTTTTGCATGCGGATCGGTTTCGGCAATCCCGGCGGAAGGAAAAGCATATCGCCGCGCCCAAGCAATTGTTCCGCGCCGTTCATATCAAGAATGGTTCTCGAATCAATTTTAGTTGCAACTTGATAAGCAATCCGTGCACTGAAATTTGCTTTGATAACACCAGTAATAACATTCACCGAAGGACGTTGTGTAGCGAGTACAAGATGAATTCCAACGGCTCTTGCTAATTGCGCTAATCGTGCAATCGGTTCTTCAACTTCTTTCCCGGCGGTGATCATCAAGTCTGCAAGTTCATCGATAATTACAACGATGTATGGAAGATGAAAATGTTTCATCGTCTCGGAATCTTTTGGTTTTCTCTTTGGATCGGCAATCTTTGCATTATAATCAACGATGTTTCTTACACCGGCTTTGGCAAGTTTATCGTACCGCTTTTCCATTTCGTATTCAACAGATTTTAAAAGAAGTACTGCATTGGTTGGAACAGTTACAATGTCTTCATCAAAATCGGGTGAGACCGCGAGATAATGTTTACGCAAACAATTATAAAACGAAAGTTCAATTTTCTTCGGGTCAATGATCGCAAGTTTTACTTCGGAAGGATGTTTTGAATAAAGCAGGCTTGCAATAATCATGTTGATGCCGACACTTTTTCCGGAACCCGTTGAACCGGCAATTAATAAATGAGGCATCTTTGCCAAATCTGAAATTAAAACTTCACCGACAATATCTTTCCCTAATGCGAGCGGAAGTTCTGCTTTAGTGTTGGCGAGTTTACTTAAGACTGATTTCGCTACAACGAGAGACGGTTCCGAGTTTGGAATTTCAACGCCTATTGCGCTTTTGCCCGGGATTGGAGCGATGATCCTTATTCCCCGCGCTGCAAGCGCTAAAGCAATATCGTGTTCAAGGCTAACTATCTTGCTGATCTTTACACCCGGCGCAGGAACAATTTCGTACAAGGTTACAACTGGTCCCGGTGTTACGGAAATATCTTGAATTTCAATATCGAAAAGAGAAAGTTTGTCTTTTAGAAGTTCGGCATTCTTTTTTAATTCTTCTTCAGCAACTTTAAAATTCTCTTCCGGAATTTCATTAAGCAAATCAAGTGAAGGGAAATTATATTTAATTTTTTCTTCCCATGGATCCGGCAAAGCCGCTTCTATATCGCGGTTCGCAAAAATTATTGTATCATCATCTTTTATTTTTGTCTTTGCTACGCTTTCATCTTCTTCAGAATCATCTTCAAGCTTTTTCACTTCAGTTTTGCTTAAAGGAAGTTCATCTTTTCTGATAATGCGGATCGTTGTTTCTTCCTTTTGATCGTCTGTAAGTCCATTTTGCGATGCATCTGCTTTTGTTACATCTGCAGGAGGCAGAATCGGACTTTTCTTTTTTTCGCGAAGTTGTTTAATCTTGTCTAAATTATCTTTTTCTTTGCCGGATATTTTTTCTTCATTCATTTTTTCCGGAGCGGTATTGCGCGTTCTTGCAAATAAAGTAGCTATCCAAACAAATATTTTTTCAATTTTAATATCGAATGCAATGATGAGGGTAATCACCATCAACGAAGTTAAAAGAAGCATACTTCCAATTCCACCAAGTAATGTACCCAAAGCTTTTCCTAAAAAATCTCCGAACGCGCCGCTGAGTTCATACGTCTGGTAGAAAATACTATACTCAAGACGAACAACGCCAAACATTGCGGAAAGTAAAAGTGCGGAAACAATTAAAAAATTGGAAATGTTTAGTAATGTTTTTAATTCGATTTTTTTGAAGAAGGAAAATCCCCAAAGACCAATGATAAATGGAAAAACGAGTGAGAAAATTCCAAGTATAGTGTTGATGCTGAATTCCGCAAAATAAGCGCCGACAATTCCGAGCCAATTTTGTGCAGTATGAAGTTCGCGCTGTAGTTCATCGCTATTGAATATGCGGAAGAAATCTTTCATTTGATAGCTGAGTAATGCGCGGTCGAATCGCGAATAAGAAACAATACTCAACAAAAGGATCAGAGCAAAAATCAACAGAAAGATGCCGAGAATTTTCTTATTCTTTTCGGCAGATAAAGAAAAATAAGGAGAATTTTTTTTTACTTCGCTGGTTTTTCCGTTAGTTTTTTTTGCCATTCTTTTAGCTGATAGTTGATAAACCGGATACTTGATGTTCCGAATTTTGCTGATGTAAGATTTTAATTATGTTTGACGAATACACCGGAATATCACCGGTTATATTTACCCTCGCACAATATTTTAAATCTTCTTCAAACCCGTTTTCAATTAAAAATTTTCCGTGTTCCGATTCAGCAAACATTTTCTTCAAATTCTTGCCGAATGTTTTTGCAATTGAAACCGAAGCCAATCCGGAATCACTTAATTCAATACCCTGCAAAAGAGAAGATATTTCAGAAATCAACTTCCCCGCAAAAACAGTATCCTCTAAACAAAAGCTGCTGTTTCTTCCCGCACAAAGAATTTCAAAAGACTTGTTCAATTTTACCAAATATTTTGCAACAGCGGAAAGATTAAGAAACGAAGCGATAATAACTTCGTCTGAATATTTTGCTTTTACAATCGCTTTCGTTCCGTTGGTTGTAAAAAAAACAAGAGTTTTTCCGCCGATAACCTCACTTGTAAATTCCAATGGAGAATTGCCAAGGTTAAAACCATCTATTTTTTTGGCATTTCTTTCACCGCAGATAAGCGTTTGACCGCCGAACATATTGCTCGAAGCCTTCATTGCAAATTCAACTGAACCGACGGGAACAATTTCTTTTGCTCCGTTCATTAATGCAGTTATAATAGTTGTAGTTGCACGAAGCACATCCACTACTACGGTTGTTTTGCCTGAAAAATAAAGTTCGTCAACATTCGCCGGTGAAAGAACAACATTTATTTTCATTCTTTTTTCAACCCTCTTTTTATTTTGATATAAACGGAAGCCTGCCTACTTGAGCAGGTATTTCTCTTCCGCGAATAAGCATTTGAACTTCTTTGGTTTCCTGCAAAGTATCGGCAGAAAGATAGGCAAGTGCAATTCCTTTTTCAAGAACCGGACTTACCGTTCCACTTGTAACGATCCCGATTTCTTCCCCTCGGAAAGCCACTCTATAACCGTGACGCGGAAAAGCTCTTTCTTTTATTACTAAAGGAGTTAATTTCCTTTTTAAACCGCTCTCTTTTATTTTCATTAATGCTTCTTTGCCTATGAAATGTGGTTTTGATAAACGGGTTATCCATCCTAATCCGGCTTCAAGAGGATTTGTTGTTTGATCAATATCATTACCGTACAAGCAATATCCCATTTCAAGGCGAAGAGAATCACGTGCACCTAATCCAACCGGTTGAATATCAAATTCCTTTCCGGCTTCAAAAAGTGCGTTCCAGATTTTTTCCGCAGTTTGTTCATCACCTTTAAAATAGAGTTCGTAACCCACCTCACCGGTATAACCTGTACGTGAAATGATCATCTCAACATCTAAAATTTTTTCGGTAAGGAAATGATAATATTCAAGCGGGATTTCTTTGCCGTAAAGTTTTTCAATTATTTTTTTTGAATTTGGACCCTGCACGGCAAGCAAAGAATATTCGTCGCTTGCATTGATCAATTCAACGCCGAAGGAATTATTTTTCTGCATCCACGCAAAATCCTTTTCAACATTTGACGCGTTGATAACAAGAAAATATTCGTTTGGAGAGATGCAATAAACAAGAAGATCGTCAACAATTCCTCCGTCTTCATAACACATGGCAGAATATTGAACCCGTCCCGGAAATAATTTTTCTACGTCATTCACCGTTATTTCCTGAACAAACTCAAAAGCTTTTTCGCCCCGGACAAACACTTCCCCCATGTGGCTTACATCGAAAACGCCTGCCGATTGTCTTACGGCTTTATGTTCGGCGATAATTGAAGAATATTGAACCGGCATTTCGTAACCGGCAAATTCCACAAGTTTTGCATTAAGATTTTTATGAATAGAATAAAAGGTTGTTCGTTTCATCTTTGTTTTTATATTTTATTTTTGAGTTTTTTCCCAATCACTAAGAAATTTTTCTAATCCGCTATCAGTGAGAGGGTGGCTAAATAATTTATCAATAACTGAAAAAGGCATAGTGCAAACGTCTGCTCCGATCAATGCCGCTTCAACAAAATGAAGAGGATGGCGGATGCTGGCAACAAGTACTTCGGTTTGATAATCGTAGTTCCGATAAATCTGAACGATTTCTTCAATTAACTGCATTCCGTTGTGGCTGATATCGTCAAGTCTTCCAACAAAAGGACTGATGTAAGAAGCGCCGGCTTTTGCTGCAAGTAAAGCCTGCGACGGAGAAAAACAGAGTGTGACGTTTGTTTTAATTCCTTCGGAGGAAAGGGTGCGAACCGCTTTCAATCCTTCTTTTATCAATGGAACTTTAACAACAATATTTTTATGAATAGCCGCAAGCTCACGTCCTTCTTTTAGAATTCCTTCGTAATCGGTTGAAATAACTTCAGCGCTTACAGGTCCATCAACAATCGCTAAAATTTCATCCAGCATTGCGCGAAAATCTTTTCCTTCTTTTGCTACAAGCGAAGGATTTGTGGTCACTCCATCAAGCAGGCCGAGTGACGCGGCTTCGCGAATTTCTTTAATGCTTGCGGTATCAATAAATATTTTCATCTAACTCTCCCGGTTTTTGAAATCAAAATTACTAAATCATTTTAAAATGCAATGTGCTTAGTTTGTAATATCTACTTTATCTTTCTTTGAGTAAAACCTGTACTGGTGCATACTCAACGTGTTTTCTTCAACGATTTTAATACGTATGAAATTTTTCAATTGAAGTTTTAACAACATACTGAAAAATCCTTCGTTCAACTTGTCTGCTATTGAAGGATGACATTTTAGAATAAGTGAACGTTCCGAAGAATTTGTTTTGTGTTTTCCGATCCATTCTTCGATATCATGAAGGACATGCGATTTTTTTGTAAGCAAACCGGTTCCCGCACAATAGGGACACTGCTCATACGTCATTTGCATAATATTTTGCCTGATTCTCTGCCTGGTAATTTCAATTAACCCGAAATCAGACATCGGTAAAAGAGAAACTTTTGCGCGGTCTCTGCGGAATTCTTTCTTCAATTCATCATAAACTTTTCTGCGGTTCTTATCATCTTCCAGATCAATAAAATCTATAACAATAAGTCCGCCGATGTCGCGCAATCTCAGTTGTCTGGCAATTTCGCGGGCGGCTTCTAAATCGGTTTTTAACGAATTTAATTCCTGCTCTTTATTTGCGGCATATCTCCCACTATTTACATCTACAACAACCATTGCTTCAGTATGGTCGATAATTAAGTAACCGCCGCTTTTCATTGGAACTTTTCTACCGAAAAGAGTTTTTATTTGTTCTTCTATTTTGTATGCTTCAAAAACAGACTGCTTTGATTTATAGTACTCAACTTTTTCTGCCAATTCAGGATGAACTAATTCCACATAATCTTTTATCTGTTTGTGAAGTTTTTTAGAATCAATAACAACTTTAGAAACATCGGGAGTAAATAGATCACGAATGACGCTTGAGGTTGTGTTCAGATCCTGGTAAACGAGCGCCGGAGGTTGTTCTGTTTTAATAGCCTCTTCAATTTTAGCCCAAGTCTTTTTTAGAAGGTTTAAATCTTCAACCAGCGCTTCCTCGCTTTGGTTTTTAGCAACCGTACGGATAATTAATCCGTAATTCGGTGGGAGAATTCCGCGTGCAAGATTTCGTAGTCGTCTTCTTTCTTTATAGTCACTAATCTTTTTTGAAATGCCAACTTTGTTGTCGAAAGGTAACAACACACAAAATCTTCCGGGAATGGAAACCGAAGTAGTAACGCGTACGCCTTTATTGCTTACAGGTTCCTTCGTTATTTGGATAATAACGTCCTGTCCCTTTTTTAATTTTGGAATGCCATTGATGAGACGAGAATCCTGGGCTGGTTGCTGTTGCGGAGAATTTGGTTTATCATCACCCTCGTCTTCCACTTCAACATCGGAATCATCCCCGGCTAATGTTTGAAAATCTTTCGTGCGTAAACCAATATCGGAAAAGTGAAGAAACGCATCGTGCTTCATTCCGATATTGATGAAAGCAGCTCTTATCCCGGGGAGAACGCGGGCAACTTTGCCGAGATAAATGTCGCCGACCATGCGGCGATTTTCAGGATAGTCAACAAAGAAGTCGACTAAATTCCCATCCTCCGTTATCGAAACGCGTGTTTCTGATGCAGAAGAATTGATAATAATTTCTTTTACCATAATTGTAAAAACCTTTGATCGTATGTACCGGTTCCATGAATGGGTGGTAGATACATTTTAAAAACTTGGTCGTAAATGAATGGATTTTAGTTCCTATCAATGAGGAACAATTCTCTGAAAAAGAGAAGAAGAAAAATCCTTCAAAAAGACTTTTGACTAAACGGAACACAAGTGTTTCCTTTGTAATTTTTATTGTTGAGCAAACCGCACTAATACCATTGAAAAAACTTTTTATTTCCAAACAGAATGATGCTTCGCAGAAACCGGCGGTCTCTGCTGAAGCATTGCTGTATAACCGGATATTTTTATCACTCATTTTCTCTGATGGAAAGAAAAGAGCTGACGTTAATTGGTAATTTCTTGTCCGGCTTCATTTAGTAATTCTTTTCTACTTAAACTAAATTTACCGTTTTCAACCTTTAGCAATTTAACTCTAACTTTATCTCCTTCTTTGTAATAATCGGTTACTTTGTTTACCCGTTTATTATCAATCTGGGAGATATGCAACAGACCTTCTTTGCCAGGCAATATTTCTACGAAAGCGCCAAAATCCATAATTTTGGTGATAACGCCATCATAAATTTCACCGACTTCAGGCGTTGCCGTCATTTGTTTAATATAGTCCTTACACTTTTTTGCGCCTTCGGCATTTGGAGAAGCAATGTTCACAATACCGTCGTCATTAATGTTGATGTCAACGCCGAACAATCTTTGCATTCCCTGAATGGTTTTGCCACCGGGTCCAATGATCATTCCAATTTGATCAGTTTCAACTTTAATTGAAATTAAATGAGGCGCATATTTAGAAAGCGATTCACGTGGCTGACTGATCGCTTCATTCATAATATTTAATATGTGCAGTCTTCCATCCTTTGCTTGATTAAGAGCTTTTTCCAAAATTTCAAATGAAATACCTTCAATTTTGATATCCATTTGAAATCCGGTAATTCCATCGGAAGTTCCGGCAACCTTAAAATCCATATCGCCGAGATGATCTTCATTGCCTAAAATATCCGTGAGAACAGCAAATTGATTTTCTTCTTTTACCAAACCCATTGCAATTCCGGCAACAGCTTTTTTCAGTGGAACGCCACCGTCCATCATTGCAAGCGAACCGGCACAAACCGTTGCCATTGAGGAGGAACCGTTTGATTCTAAAATGTCTGAGATAATACGAAGGGTGTAAGGAAAGTCACCCTCTAAAGGCGCCATTATTTTTAATGAACGCTCTGCAAGATTACCGTGTCCAATTTCCCTTCTGCCAACACCGGACATTCTTCCAACTTCACCAACACTAAAAGGCGGGAAATTATAATGAAGAATAAAACGTTTTGTGCTTTCCTCGCGCAATCCATCTATAATTTGCTCGTCATTTTTGGTTCCAAGCGTAACGGTGGTTAAACTTTGTGTTTCTCCGCGTGTAAATAGTGCCGAGCCATGCGTGCGGGGGAGAACGCCAAGCTCAATTGTAATTGGGCGAACTTGAGTTGTGTTTCTGCCATCAAGACGTAATCCTTCAGCTAAAATACGTTTTCTCATTAAATCTTTTTCAAGATCGTGAAGCACCGACTTGATGACCTTTTTCTGTTCTGGATATTTTTCTTCAAGCGAAGCAAGAACAGATTCTGTTAATTCTTTATTCTGTGCACTGCGTTCTTCTTTTGCAAGGACGGAAGCAACTATCACTGTCAATTTATCTTTTGCAAGTGAAATGACGTCATGATAAAGTTCTTCTGAAATTACTTTTTTCTCAACTACTCTTTTTGCTATTCCGCATTCAGCCGCAAAATCTTTTTGTAATTGAACAAGTTTTTTTATTTCGTTGTGGGCAAATTGAATTGCTTTCAACATCACTTCTTCACTCACCTCTTTTCCTTCGCCTTCAACCATCATGATGGAATCTGCTGTTCCGGCAACGACTAATTCTAAATCGCTTTCTGCAATTTGTTGATGTGTTGGATTAACGATAAGTTCGTCATGGAATAATCCGACACGCACTTCTGCAATTGGTCCGTTAAAAGGAATATTGGAAATTGATAACGCTGCCGAAGCTCCACAAGCGGCTAAGACATCAGCATCATTTTCATTATCAAAAGAATAAACGGAAGCAACTACTTGAGTTTCATTTAAGAATTCAGCCGGAAAAAGAGGACGGATCGGTCTATCAATTAACCGTGCGCTTAATATTTCTTTTTCGGTTGGTCTTCCTTCGCGTTTAATAAATCCGCCTGGAAATTTTCCGGCGGCAGAAGTTTTTTCTCTGTACTCAACTTGAAGAGGAAAGAAATCTTGATCTTCTTTTGCCTGCTCGGATGCAACAGCAGTTACAAGAACCATCGTTTCACCATACGTGACCATCACTGCGCCGTTTGCTTGTTTAGCAAATCGTCCTGTTTCAATTGTGAATAGCTTTCCGCCAATTTCTACACTTTTTGTAACTACCATAAAATGATCCTACTTTCTAATATTCAATTCTTTAATAATGGTTCTATATCTTTCAATGTCTTTTTTAATGAGGTAATCAAGTAAACGTCTCCGTTTACCAACCATCATCAACAATCCTCTGCGTGAATGATGATCTTTTGCGTGCTTGTTAAAATGTTCGGTAAGATCGTTGATTCTTTTGGTTAAAAGTGCGATCTGCACTTCCGAAGTCCCGGAATCTTTTTCTGTTTTTCCGTATTTGGTGACGAGCTCCAATTTTTCTTCTTTGGTCATTATTTTCTCCTATTTGTTTGTACGATGTAATTCCAGCAATACCTTACTCTCTGCAAGCAAGCCGGAATCAATTAGTTTGTTAAAAGTTTACTTGTTTTTTGTTTATCAATTTCAATTTGTTTAATCAACTCTTCCTTAGAGGCGAATTTTTTTTCATCACGGATCCGCGCAATAAATTCAACACCAATTTGTTTTCCGTAAATGTCTTCATTAAAATTTAGAATATGCACTTCACTTAAAACGATGGTCGTTTCTTTAAAAGTAGGGCGCAAACCAATATTCATTACTCCGTTAAAAATACTGTTTTCCAAAAGAACTTTTACGGCGTAAACTCCGTTTTTAGGGATCAGTTTAAATTCATTTTCCAACTTAATGTTTGCAGTCGGGAAACCGAGTTCTCTTCCTCGTTTATCACCACCAACAACTAAACCGGAAAACGAATAGTTCCGTCCAAGAAGTTGGGCAGCATTTTTAACTTCACCTTCGGAAAGAGCGTTTCTAATATTGGAACTGCTCACAACGGTTTCGTTTATGGTTACCGCTTCCGTTTTCTGAACTTCAAAATTATTTACAGAACCCAATTCACGAATTTTCTGTTCGTCGCCGTCTCTTCCTTTACCGAAATGGAGGTCATAACCGATTACCATTTTCTTTACTCCGAGACCTTCAAGAATATATTTTCTAAAAAATTCTTCCGAAGTAAGTTGGGAAAATTCTTTTGTGAAAGGAATGACTAACAGATTATCAATTCCCATTTTTTCTAAGATTTCAACTTTTTCTTGAAAAGTCGTCAGCAATTTTAATTGAGAATTTGGCTGAATAATCGTTCTCGGATGCGGTTCAAAAGTAATAACAAAACTTCTGCATCCGCTGGTTTTCGATTTATTTATAAGAACATTAAAAATTTCTTGATGACCTAAATGAACTCCGTCAAAGGTTCCAATCGTAATTATCGTATTGTCGTTTTTTTCTATCAAAAACAGGTCGTTGTAAACTCTCATGCATTTTCTTTAGCTTTCAGTATAACACAAATATACTTCATTTTGGGTTGAAAAGGAAATAAGCATTATGCCTCACTATTGGCTAAATGAAGAGTTTTTTTTCATATTTTTCCGCAAATTCTTCTACCGTTAACGCCTCTGAAACAGAAAAATTTCCTATCGCTGTTCTTCTCAGGCTCGAAAGGTAAGCGCCGCAGCCAAGTTTTTCTCCAAGATCATGCGCTAAGACCCGGATGTACGTTCCTTTTGAACAGGCAATTTCAAAATTAATTTCCGGCAGATCAATTTTTGTGATCGAAAAATTGTAAATAGTTACGCGTCTCGAACTTCGCACAACGGTTTTTCCTTTTCGTGCGAGTTCGTAAAGTTTTTTGCCCCCGTAATTTACCGCAGAATACATTGGTGGAGTTTGTTCAATTTCTCCCTCAAAAAGTTTTTTGGCAGCATAAATTTCTTCTTCGGTAATACGGTTGAACGGCATTGGGTTTGTTACTTCCATTTCCGAATCCATTGAAGCCGTTACACCGCCGAGTGTAAACGTACCGGTATAGGTTTTTTGTAAATCTTGAAATGAGGATATTTGTTTGGTCAACTTTCCTGTGCAAATAATTAGCAGTCCGGTAGCTAATGGGTCAAGCGTTCCGGCATGTCCAATTTTTTTCTCACTGATAACTTGTCTGAGTTTGTGAATCACTTTAAAGGAAGACCAATGCAAAGGTTTATCAATTAAAAGAGTTTCCCCTGAAACAAAATCTAAGGTTGAGAAATCACTTGTCTGTTTGGTTATCATTTTCGTGAATTTTCTTAAGTAACGTATCAATGTGTTCTACATAATCGGCGGAATCATCAAGGAAAAATCTCAATTCCGGAACGTAGCGGGTAGTCATCCGTGCGGCAAGTTCGGTTCTAAAAATTCCGTGCAACTCCTTCACTTTGGTCAACGAGCTATCGCGTTTGTTGTTCGGAAAAACGGAGAGATAAATTTTCGCATTCCGTAAATCGGGCGAAACATCAACCTTTGTAACCGTTACCAGACCAATGGACTGATCTTGAATTTTATGAAGAAAGATAAGACTAATCTCTTCCTTAATCAGTTTTGATATTTTTTCTAATCTAAATGACATATAATTCCCATCTATCAGACCGTTTCCGGGTTAGACAAATTTCTTTTTAGTTTCAACAAACTTATATGCTTCGATAATATCGCCGACTCTTAAATCATTATAATTCGCAAGACTGATGCCACATTCAAAACCGGAATCAACATCGCGAACATCATCTTTAAATCTTTTAAGTGTAAGAATATCGCCCTCAAAAATAACAATTCCGTCTCTAACCAATCTGATTTTATTATTTCTTTGAATTTTTCCTTCCTGAACACGACATCCGGCAACACTTCCGACTTTAGAGATTTTAAATACTTCGCGTATTTCAACTGTAGCCGTAATCTCTTCAGAAATTACCGGTGAAAGCAATCCTTCGAGAGCCAATTTAACTTCGTTGATAGCATCATAAATAATGCTGTACAAACGGATATCAACTTTTTGATTTTCTGCTAATTTTCGCGCATTTAAATTCGGACGGACGTGAAATCCAATAATAATTGCATTTGAAGCGGCTGCAAGCAGAACATCACCTTCGGAGATTGCACCGACACCACGATGAATAACTTTTACAAGAACTTCTTCGCGAGAAAGTTTCATTAACGAATCCGCCAACGCTTCAACAGAACCGTCAACATCGCCTTTAACAATAATCGGAAGTTCTTTTACACCGCCGATACTTATTTGTCGTGAAATTTCATCAAGAGTTAAATGATGAACTTGTTTTTGATCTTGTTCGCGTTTTAACTGCTGGCGTTTGATTGAAATTTCTCTTGCCGCACGTTCACTTTCAACTGAAATAAAAAGATCGCCGGCTTGAGGCGCACCTTCCATTCCAATTACAAGAACCGGAGTTGAAGGGGAAGCTTCTTGAACTTTTCTGTTTCTTTCATCAAACATTGCTCTTACACGTCCGTGATAAATACCGGCAACAAACGGATCGCCGATCTTTAGCGTTCCTTTTTGAACTAATACTGTTGCGGTTATTCCACGCCCTTTATCAAGTTCGGATTCGATGATCACGCCGCGGGCTGCACGATTTGGATTGGCTTTCAGATCGAGCATTTCGGATTCGAGAAGAATTTTTTCGAGTAAAACATCAACATTTTTTCCGGTTTTAGCGGAAAGCTCAACGCATTGATATTTTCCACCCCAATCCTCAACTAAAATTTTTCTATCGGCTAATTGCTGTTTAATTTTTTCTGCATTAGCGCCGGGTTTATCAATCTTGTTAATCGCAATAATCATGGAAACATTAGCAGCTTGAGCATGGTTTATAGCTTCAATAGTTTGAGGCATCACGGCATCATCCGCTGAAACCACCAGAACAACAATATCGGTAATTTGAGCTCCACGTGCACGCATTGCAGTAAATGCTTCGTGACCGGGAGTATCCAAAAATGCAATAGTTTTACCCAAACCAACATCAACTTTATATGCGCCTATATGCTGCGTAATTCCACCAGCTTCACCGGCTACAACATTTGCTCTTCTGATGTAATCAAGTAAGGATGTTTTCCCGTGATCAACGTGCCCCATTATTGTTACAACAGGCGGACGGAAAAGAAGGGTCTGTTCCAGGTCAGGCGTATCTTCCAAAATTTCGGAAGTAAATTCTTTTGCTATTTCAACTTCAAAACCGAACTCATCAGCAACGAGCGTAATATTATCAATTTCCAGACGTTGATTTATGGATACCATTAATCCGAGAGAAATACATTTGGAAATAACATCCCCAACAGGAACACCCATTAAATTGGCAAGTTCACTAACGGCAATAAATTCAGTTACCCTAATTTTATTTTTATCAAGCGCGATAGATTCTTGTTTTTTAATTTCTAATTCTTCACGCTCTCTTTTCTTTTTTTTACGGCTCAAAGCTCTGCCGGAAACAACCCCATCATCCATGCTAAGCAAAGTTTTGCGGATAGTATCTTTTACTTCCTTGTCATCAATCTCAAATTTTTTAACTTTTTTAACCTTTTTTGCAACAATATTTTCTTCGGGGGCAACCTCGCCTTTTTTCTTGGGCTTCGGCTTCTTTTTCTTCTTTTTAACGACTGTTTGTTCTACTTCTTTTTTCTGAATTCCTTCCTGACCAGGAGTAATTTCTTTCCCGGTTTTCAAGTCCATTTTACCAAGGACGGTTAATCCTCTTTTTTTAGCGATTTCCTCAATTTTTGTTTCATGTATGTGAGAACCAACTTTTGGGGAAGAAGGTTTTAGAGTATGTGCCGGAACGACTTCAACTTGCGGCTCTTCTTTTACTTCAACCGGAACTATCGGTTCACCGGTTGTTGCAACATGCTTTTCTTTTGATGTCGGTTTTGTTGTGGTTTCAATTTCAACAGGTTTTTTTCCGTGGATGGTTTCCGCTTCTACAACATGTTGTAAATTTTTTTCCGGTTCATGATGATGAATTTCCTCCGGATGTTTTGGAAGAGGCTCTTCTTCAATCTTTACTTCTTTTTCTTTACTGACTTTATCGCCCATTTTCTTAGAAAATTCGGCGAGTTTTTTATGATGTTTCTCGGCTTTTTCTAAATCTTTTTTAAAGTGATTTTGAATATCCGTCATCATCTCGTCGGAAACGATAGTCATGTGTGTCTTTACCGTGTACCCTTTTTTCTTTAAGAATTCAACGATAAAATCAGCAGCAAGATTGTATTCCGCGGCTATATTATAAACCCGAATTTTTTTACTTTTTTCTTCTTCCATAGAACGAATAACCTGTATTTAACTACTCTTCTTCAAATTGTGATTTAATGATCTCGATAATTTCTTTAATTTTTGCTTCGTCAAGTTCGGGAATTTCTTTTAGCTTTTCTTCTCCGGCTTGAAGTACTTCTACCGCCGTATCGAAACGATTATTTATCAATATTTGATAAACTTCTTCGCTAAGTTCTTCACGAAGATCAATTAATTCAATATCGTCTTCATATTCTTCAAGCGGTTTTTCTTCGCGGATCAGATCAATTTGATAACCGGTTAGTTTCATTGCCAACCTAATATTGACGCCATTTCTACCGACAATTAATGATGCTTGATCGCTATCTGCAAAAACAGTTACTCTATTTTCCTGTTGATTAATTTCAATTTTTTTAAGTTTCCCTGGAGCTAAAGCGCGCGTAATTTGCGTTTCCGGATCCTCGGAATAATTAATTACATCGATATTTTCGTTGTGTAATTCTCTTACAATAGCGTGAATTCGGACACCCTTCATTCCAACGCAAGCGCCTACTGCGTCAATTCTTTTGTCTTGGGATTCAACAAAGACTTTTGCCCTTTCACCGGGTTCGCGCGCAATTCCTTTTATGCTAATAATACCGTCGTAGATTTCAGGAATTTCTATTTCAAATAATCTGCGCAGGAAGAGATTATCTGCCCGTGAAATAATTATTTGCGGTCCGCTGGTTGTTTTTTTAACTTCTTTTACAATAGCGCGAACAGTGTCTCCTTTACGGTAACGTTCAAATGGAATTTGCTCATTCCGCGGCATCAGCAGTTCGTTTTTGTTATGGTTTACGAGTATATCGGTTTTTCTTAGCTGATAAATATCCCCTATAACAATTTCGCCGAGAAGTTCTTTATATTCATTATAAACGATATCTTTTTCCAGTTCACGAATGCGTTGGTTAAGACTCTGTTTTGCAAAAATTATCAATCTTCTTCCGAAGGATTCTAGTTTAAGCCGCTCAACATAATCTTCACCGATATCCAATTCATCTTCATTTCCGCGCTGCTTTACATCCTCCAAACTGATTTGATGGTTTGGATCTTTAACAACCTCAACAACTTCGCGGATCAAATATATTTCGATATCGCCTCTATCCATATTGGTAACGATATCAAAATTAACATCTTCACCATATTTTTTCTTTACTAAAAGTCCAAAAATTTCAGAAATGATACCGATAAGAATATCTTTATCAATTCCTTTTTCTCTTACCATTTGAGCGAATGATTCAACTATTACTGCATTCATTTTATGCGATCTCCGTCATGAAAAACTAATAATTACTTTTGCTTTTTTAATTGTGTTATAAGGAACGGACACTTCTTCTTTTTGAACAAGAAAAACCAGGGTTTCTCCCTCAATACGAAGCAGTTTGCCGGTAACCTTTTTAATTATTCCTTGCTCTTCTGCCAGCTGTAGTTCAAAACTTCGGTTAATGTGTTTTATAAATTGCTGAATAAATTTAAGCGGTTTATCTACACCGGGAGAAGAGACTTCAAGTCGGTATGCTGATTCAATAAGGTTTTCGGCTTCAATTTTTTCATTAATTTCTCTGCTGATTTTTGCACAGTCATCAACCGAAACGCTTTTTTCACCGTCAATATATACTTCTATTACCGTAGAATTATGAAAACCACGGAAAAGGAAATCAACCAGCAACAAACCATTTTGGTCTGTTACTTCTTTGGTAATGTTTACTATTTTTTTTTCTAATAACTGCATACAAACAAAAATCGCCCGATACGGGCGAAAAATTACTTGCTAAAGTTACCATTTATTTTAAGAATTAGCAAGGGATTAATATCTTTTGCTCTCTGGGAAGGGATTAAATTCTTTCCGGATAAGACCGCCGATAAGAAGATAATTTTACTACAACCGCTCCATTTCAATTATTTTTATCCTCAATTCAGCCCGGTTTTTTGTATCATATTGCTTAAAGAGTTCTGTTAATAATTTTTCTACATATTTTTTTGAAATACTTAACTCAATTGCAATTTCTCTATTCGTTGCTCCTTCTTTAATCTTTTCAATTATCTTGTTTTTCAGTTCAGAGCAATGATCTCCTCCGCTAACAAACATAGAAGTTAGATATTTTCGTATTTGAGGTTGACTAAATCCGGCTACTTCATCAAGTTTTTCCAAAACGCCTTCCGGACTTTCTTTTCCTTTTATTAGATAAGCATCAACAAAAGGATGTAAAGCCTCAAACAAAAATTTTTCTTCACGGCTGGTAAGGACAATTATTTTTACTGTTGTGTCAATTCTGCGGATTTCTTTTACCGCTTCACCTCCGGTTAATACCGGCATTTTCAAATCAGCTATAATGATATCGGGTGAAAGCTGCTTCCACAGTTTCAGCAATTCAAGCCCGTTAGCCGCTTCGCCGACTACTTCATATACATCAGCCCGCTCTCTTTCAATATCCCTTTTTAGATAAAAGCGGTGAAGTTGTTCATCTTCAGCTATGAGAATTTTTTTCTTCATTTTCCAGTTCGCGCTGTAAAAGTAAAGTATTTAGTTGATTTTTTAGATCATGAATTTCATCGCGCCGTTTGCGGTCCCGGATGATGAAATAAAAAAGAAGAATTATCAGCACCAAAATAATAAGGACGGTAAGTGCAATAAAACTTAAATTTGAGACAATATTTTCCTGTATCTGTAATAACACAACATTGATCCTGTAAACATTAAATTTAAACTAACTCCGGCAAAAGTAACGATATAAAATGGAAGCAAAACTTGAAAAAAATTATAAAATAAGTACATTAATGAAGTTAAGCTGGTATAGATAAATATACCCGCAACAACATAGAATCTCTCATCTTTATAAAAAGGAATAAAATTTCTAGTAGTTATTTCTATCAGTATCCGCGCTGAAAACAAAAAGAAAAAAAAGTTTTGCAGACTCATCGCCATAATTGCATAATGAGAAAAATCGGTTAAGAAAAAATAATCTATCACAATGTATGTCCCAATTGAAATTCCCCCTGCTATCCAATACTTCCGGTACCGGTTTTCCCATCGGAGCAGGATCAAGAAGAAAAGAATAAATTCGACAGGAAGATAAAGGTGTGCGAGCCATACATTTCTGATATTAAAGTACCAAGTTACAATTGATATTACTTCCGAGAAAAAAGCAAGAACGATATAGAGAACAAAAAGCTTTTTTTCTTTTTCTATCTCGATTTTATTAAAAAGAAACAAGAAGAGCGAGAAAAAAAGCAAGATTTGCGAAATTGGACTTAAAAATTTCATTTTACATTAGTTCAAGCACAATAAGGAGGACATGGCATCCCTAATTCTAAAATAAATTCTCCATTCTTCAAATCGAGCACTTCATCGCGTAACTCAATTTCCGTAATCTCACTATTCCCTAATTTTAACAATTCTTCTACTTTTAGTATCTGAAAAACTCGCATGGCGAATTCCGGTGATAACGTTACACCAGCCGGCTGTAGAATATTTCGCCCTTTTCCTGCAATAAAAAGAGTCGCATTTTCAACGCCAAACATAATTACAGATTCCGTTTTTGAACAATGGGTGAGCAGTTCCTTTGAATTGACCGGAAACGAAATTTTTACTTCTCCGAAAAGATGTACTGCTTCTGAAAGGGAAAATATTTTCCCATACTCATTTGTATTTTGTTCCATTTTAAACTTCGGATAAGTGTAAACTCAAAATAGTAAGATTTTGTTAAACAAATAAACTTTTTACTTTTTTCCCCTCCGTCCGGATGAAAAATAGTAGGAGGTGTCCTACTCATTTGTAGGGGGTTGCCTACTGTTTTTTGCCGTAGAAAAAGCTTTTATTTGGGAGAACAAAAAAATGTTCACTTGCAAAAGTGGGCGTGGGAGAAAAAATATGCAAGTTCTGATTCGGGTCAATAGGTAAACCGGTTTAATTTAATCCTAAATTAAGCCGGCTTTTTTAACTATGAACAAACAGCTTATTGAGACAAGATTGTATATTAACAGCAAAAATTCTTTAACACTAAACAAACTTTCCTCGGCTGCCAAGGAATATTCCTTGACAGAGACGAATGGAAGGATCTAAACCTATAGTTTGCAAAAGAATTTTGAATGTTATTTTGTTATTTCAATTTTGGAGTTTTCAAATGAAAAAAATAGTGATGCTTACTTTTAGTTTAGTAAATAAAAACTTAATGGTGTTTATGAAACTATATAAATCCGTTTTCTTTTTTCCTTCTTCCTTCTTTCCTTTGGTTATGGTACTCTTTATGCTCCTTAACTTTGGCTGTAAAAAATCTCCAACAGAACCAAACGAAACCCTTTCCGTGAGCGTAGAAGATGTTTCTTGCACGGAAGCGTGGGTAAAAATAACAAGTACCAATTACCAAACACCAAATACGCTTACGCTGTATGTAAATAACGAAGCTAACCAAAGCATTACGCTTGTAAGCAGCGATACTGTACTTTATGTTGACTCTCTCTTGCCAAACAAAAGTTACACCTTTAACGCCCTACTGACAACCAATAACACAAAACCTATAACAACAGAGGCACAGGCAACCACACTTGATACCACCTCCCACAATTTTACCTGGCAAACTTTTACTTTTGGTGAACACAGCAGTAGCACACTTTACGATGTTGCCATAATAGATGAAAACAATATTTGGGCGGTTGGTGAAATATATATGAACGATTCTCTTGGCATCCCAGACCCCATAGCATATAACGCCGTGCATTGGGATGGAAAGGAATGGGAAGTTAAAAAGATTTCCGTTGAGTATAAAGGAAATCAAACGGTTGCACCATTAGAGGGTGTTTTTGCTCTTCCCAATAATCAAATTATTTTTTCCAGTGGTTTACCATATTTACCTCAATCAAATGGTTGGAAATTATACCATCTTTGGGATATGGGTGTTTTGAATCAAGATGACGGTGGAGTAAGCAAAATTTGGGGAACATCTATCAATGATCTGTATTTTGTTGGAAGAAAAGGAACTATCGTACACTACGATGGAAAGAGTTGGCAGAAGATAGAAAGCGGGACAACAACAAATATTTATGATGTCTATGGCATAACCGGGAAAGATGGAAGCCAAAGAATTTATTGTGCTGTATCAGATTTCGAAACCACTCTCAAAGGGATTCTTGAAATTTCAAACAATCATATCAATACATTAACCTCAAATATTTTTGGAAATATTTATACTTCTTGGGCGCCCAATACAAACCAATTGTATGCAGGGGGACATGGATTATTTAAATACGCAAATAATGTATGGTCTAAGGTTAACATTGATGCAAGTCTAATTTATAGAATACGGGGAGATGCCGTTAATAATATTTATGCTGTTGGTGGTTCCGGTTTAATAACTCATTTCAATGGAGTAAACTGGCAGCATCATTATGTTGAAGCGAGTGCATCATTTAAGTCATGCGATATAAAAGGGAAAACAATAGTTACAGTTGGTGAAAAAAACAGCAAAGCAATTATCTCAATAGGAAAACAAATATGAAAAAACAACTTCTCTTTATTGTATTAATAAGTTTTGCATTACTAAATTTTAATTGTAAGAAGACGTTAACCGGACCGGACAGCCCTTTTACTCTAAGCGTAGAAGATGTTTCTTGTACCGAAGCTTGGGTAAAAATTACAAGTGCCAATTTCCAAAACCCAAGCTTATTAACATTATTCGTTGATGATAAGCCAAACCAAAACCTTACACTTGTAAGCAGCGATACTGTACTTTGCGTTGATTCTCTCCTCCCAAACCAGAGCTATAAAATAAAAGCAGTCTTTGCCGCCAACAACCAGCAGCAAACCACCAACGAAGTAATTGCCAAAACGATGGATACCACTACCCACAACTTTACCTGGCAAACATTTACCTTTGGCGAGCATAGCAGCAGTACCCTTTACGATGTTGCCATAATAGATGAAAATAACATTTGGGCAGTGGGTGAAATTTATATGAAAGACTCATTAGGAAATACAGACCCGCATGCTTTTAACGCTGTACATTGGGATGGAAATACGTGGGAATTGAAGAGGATTATGTTTTATACTATTTGTGGACAAACTAGTTTGACAGCTTACCCAGCAAAATCAATCTATGCTTTTAGTGAAAAAGATATTTGGATTGCTATGGATGGAGACCAAGTCGCGAGAATAAATGGAACAAGTCAAATATCAACACAATGTTCACCTTGGTCGTTTTCTATTAACAAAATTTGGGGAACAAGTAGCAGTGATTTATATGCGGTAGGCAACGGCGGGAACATTGCCCACTACAATGGAACGAGCTGGAAGAAGATAGAAAGCGGAACGACTTCGATTATTAACGATGTCTGGGGAATAGAAGATAAAGTCGGCAACTCTATTCTTTATTGTCCTGTATCATCTTTTTTTGAACCTGGAGATAAAAAAATATTAAGGATCACTAATAACAAAGTGGATTCATTTCTATGGAATAAAGATGTACGGCTTTATTCTGCTTGGACGGCAAAAGAGAACTTTTTATTTGTCTGTGGTGAGGGGGCATTTGAAAATAAGTTTGGATATTGGAATCAAATTACTTTACCCGCAGTTGGAATGAATTCGGTTAGGGGAAATAATATCAATGATATTTTTATTATTGGTGACTATGGTTTCATATCCCATTTTAACGGTGTAAACTGGAAAGTGATGAGTTCTCCAAATGATAAAGGGTATTCGAAAGTTAATGTAAAAGAAGATGTGGTTGTTATTTGCGGACAGAATCAAGGACGTGGAATTATAGAAATAGGTAAAAGGAATTAATTATAAAAATTTAAGGAGATACATCGCCAACAAAATAAAGTCCCGCCTATTATAGCAGTAATAGGCGGGTTAATGTGCAAAGAAAGGTAACGAGTCATATTTTAACAGCTTGGCAAGCTGCCATCACCTTTTTTTTGCTCATTAAAGATAATAAATAAGAAATTCAAGGAGGAAATGAAAATATCTTGATTTTTTTTCACGAAGGGGTGATCATTCGTTTATTTCTGTAATTCTTCCAAATCAATTTTTTTTACGTTAAGAATGGACTGCCCCAAAAACAATTCGGCAACTTTTTTAAATGTGGTAGGAATATCACTTACATAAAAATCTTGATAGCCGAGCGCGTGAGAATTTGTTTCTAATCCGATACGGTTAATTTCCTGGCGGACAACCTCCGCCGAGGCGACACCTGAATCAATCAACTTTACTTCACTACCGATAACTTCTTGAATGATCTTTGCGAGAATTGGATAATGCGTACAGCCGAGGACAAGCGTATCAATATTCAAACCGCGCAGTTCTTTTAAATATTCTTCCGCAATTAATTTTGTGGCTTCGTGGTCTGTCCAGCCTTCTTCCGCAAGTGGAACAAAAAGAGGACAAGCTTTTTCAAACACTTCAACTTCGGGATTATTGTTCTTCAGTTCATTTAAATAGGCGTGATTAGAAATTGTCGCTCTTGTGCCGATAACTCCAATTCGTTTTGTCCGTGAATGCTTTAACGCAAGCTGTGATCCGGGAGTGATCATCCCGATAATTGGAACGGTGAATTTTTCTTTTAAAACATTCAACGCAATTGCCGAAACCGTATTACATGCAACCACAATCGCCTTTACATTTTTTTCAATTAAGAAATGGGCGTCTTGCAGCGCGTATTCAATAACGGTGTCGTTTGATTTTGAACCGTACGGAACGCGGGCGGTATCTCCGAAATAGACAATGCTTTCATTCGGCAGTGTGGAGGCAATTTGCCGGACGACAGTCAATCCGCCGATACCGGAATCAAATACGCCGATCGGTTTTGCTTTTTCCATGAAGTTCAAAAATCTATTCCTTATAAAATCTGGTTGATAGCTTCTGTTAATTCCGATTCGATAAACGGGTAAAAGTTTTTAGAAACTTTTTTCTGCTGACTATCGAGCACGTAGAACGCATCAATAATATCGTCGCCGCGAGTTCCGATTTTTGCAAAATAAATGCTTAATCCGAGTTCGTTAAGTTTGTTTGTAACATGATAGAGAAAGCCGAGCCTGTCGGGAGAAAATACATCTATGATGGTAAACTTTTCCTGTTCTTCAAATTTAATTTTTACTTTGCCGGGACGCTTGAAGAATTTGTTTTCGATGCGCCACCATTTTGTTTTCATCTTTTTCATTTCGGTGCTTAATTCTTTTAAGCCGGAAAGGACAAAAGAAAAATCTTCTTCGATTTTGCCGTAACGCCCCGCGTCAACTTTTTCGTTTGAACGGAAATCGGTTACGTTAAAGTTATCGATGATGATGCCGTCTTTGCGCGTAAAGATTTTTGCGTCGTGAATGTTCAAATCATTTATGGATAACACACCGCATAATTTCGAAAGAAGAGCGGGAGAATCTTTTGAAATAACGGTGATGTTGGTAAAGCTTTCCATTTCTTTAAATGAAACCGAAACCGGAGTGCCCGACAGTATTTCTTCAATGTGAAAAGCAATTTCTTCATCAGAGAAAAGCGAAGCATAACTGGTATCGTTAATAGAATCAATGTGATCCTTTACGTGGTCTTCGGAAACAGCGTCGGAGTATTTCGAAATTTCCTCCGGTTGAACAAGCGTTGAAGCGAACAACAATTCTTCTCCCGAAATTTGGTCTTCGATCATCGCTTTAGCTTTACGGAACAACTCGTTCAGCATTTCATATTTCCATGAAGTCCACAAAGCCGGATTAACTGCAGAAAGGTCGGCATACGTAAGCAGGTAAAGAAGCTCTAACTGTTCTACATCAGAGAAATTTGCAACGAAACTGTTTAAAGTTTCCGCATCATTTAAATTTCTGCGGAAGGCGATTTGCTCCATCTGTAAATGATACCTAACAAGAAAAGAAACTTTTTCAATTTCCACATCACCATAACCGAGACGCTGCATAATTGAAGCCGCCATTTCCGCTCCGATAATTTCATGCCCGCTGACATTGATCGGTTTTGCGATATCATGAAAAAGCAAACCGAGCATAAGAATTTCTTTTTCTCTTAAATTGTTATAAATGTTTCCCAGTTCCGTTGTATCATTTTCTAATTTTTCAACATTTTGAATCGTCATCAACGTGTGTTCATCAGCGGTGTAACAATGATAAACTCCATGCTGGATGTATCCGTTCAGGTCGTGAAATTCCGGAAGAAACGCATCAAGAATTCCAAGCTCATTCATAACCGATAATGTTTTTCCGATATTTTTTGGAAGGCGGAGAATTTCCCTGAAAAAAGTTGAAGACTCGGCATCCCCTTTAACCGTATGCTGATCAAGGCTGTCGATGATCTGCATTCTAAAATGTTCATCGAAGTTTGCTTCGTACAATCCGCGATAATAAAAACCGCGAAAGATCTCGGAAATAGTTAAGTAACGGTGACCGGAAAAAAATATGATGTCTCCTTTTAATTTAAAATCATCATCAAGATCAATTGAAAGTACATCCGGAATGAAAGTTGAAATATCCGCGCGCATTTTTTTTGTGAACGAGCGGTTAAACCGATAGATAACATTGGATGAATCAAAATACTCTTTCATCAGTTTTTTATAGCCGTCTTTACCATAATGTAAAAGATCTGCAATAGCCAGCTGGTCGGCAAATTCCAAACGATCATTTTTTTGTTTGTGCAGAAAGTGAAGAAGGTTTCTGATCTTTAAAATAAATTTGAACCCGGCTAATAAACGGAGACATTCTTTCGGCGTTGTGTATTCATGTTCGGAAAGAAGAGCGATAAACGATTCTGTTTGCGATTGCTCGGACTGCTTGTTCAAAATTTCTTTGTTGAGCAGAATATAAATCCATTCGATCAGTTGAATATCGCGCTGACCACCGGCTGAGAGTTTCACGTTCGGCTCAATTACTTTAGGTGAATTTCCATATTTTATATAACGTTCATCGCGGTCTGCGAGAAATTCCGTGAAGATTTGTTTTTTTACTTTCTCCGTGATGGTTTTAAACAAGAGTTCGTTCCACTCGTTAAAAAGTTTTAACGAGCCGAAGAGATACCGCGTTTCAAAAAACTGTGTGAAGGTGTGCAGGTCTTCCTTTAAGAAGCGTTTGATGTCTGAGAGTTCACGGATAGTATGGGAAACTTCCAGACCGAAATCCCAACAGCGTGTAACAATATCTCTTATTCCTTCTTCCGACGCTTTCTGAGCCAGAGGCTCATCAGCCTTTGGCTGAATGGAAGGAACGATGAACATAATATCAATATCGGAATAAGGAGAAAGTTCGCGGCGGCTGAAACTTCCTGATGAAGCCAATGCAAACGGGTAATGAGCGTCTTTAGAAATCTGTCTGAGCAGATCTTCAACTAAAACGCTGTACTCAAAAGAAAAAGCGAGTGAATCGGTTAAAATATTTTCTACCGTAAAAAGTTTTTCTTTCTTTGCGAAAAATTCTTTCTGTATTTCTTCTTTTGATTTCATGTTCTGTTTTACACTGAAAAATTAGGAGATTGATAAACCGCTTCAACAACGGATGAAATGCCTCCACGCATGTTAAAATCACTGGTGATCTTCATATACCTCGGCTGCATCAATTCAACAAGATCGTTTAGGATTTTGTTCGTTACCGCTTCAAAATATATTCCATCGTTGCGGAAAGACTGCAAATAAAATTTGTAGCTTTTTAATTCAACACATAAATTTTCGGCAATATATTCGAGCGTGATCTTTCCAAAATCGGGCTGCCCGGTAACCGGACAAACAGAAGTGAACTCGTGCGCCGTGTGAATTATTTTGTAATTTCTTTCCGGGTTGGGATTCGGAAAGAGGACTAATATTTTTTGTTTGGAGTTCATGCTTATTCGTCTTCCTCTTCTGCTGGTTCTAAGTTCAATTCAGATAATGTAAGTTCTATTGCGTCATACCAAGAGATGTAATCACCAACTCTGTTTATAACTTTTTTCAATTCTTCTTCTGTTAGTTTCCGATTCAATTCATCTTCGGCAGCATCCTGAATATCGCCAACACATAATGAATAAATGATTTTATTTCTTCTCATCTTTCACCTCTGTTTTGTTCAATAAAAAATTTTTCTCTATGCCACCGTATTGAGTTAACGTGTGGAAACATTTCTTTTCTCTTTGGCAAAAAAAGCTTTGAACTATTATCAGTCAATTGTCTGGAGAAATTGTATTCACCCATTTGACCATAACCTTTTGGAAGATGATTCAACTTAGAAGAAGCTTTCACCGTGTAATCATCTAATAGAGTAAACCAACCGACATCGAATGCCCAATGATGAAGCCTACACAAAGATAAACCATTCCATATATCATCTTTGCCCATCGAACTGTGCGGAACAATATGGGCTGCTTCAACTTCCCAGAAAGATGAGTTTGGTGAATTTAGTTTCATTCCACAAACAGCACATTTATAATCATAAGCTTCGATTACAGCTTGCCGAAAACCTCTTGTTCTTAAAACTGCGTCTCTTGTTGTTTTGATAAATTTTTTATTCTTATCAATTGGATCATAATTATCTGGTCTTACTGTCTCTTTGAGTTTCTTTACAATTTTTTGAACTTCAAAAGATTTCGTTGAGAGAAATTCTTTTTGTGCTTTTGGAATGTTCAAAAGCTTGAGTGCTTCATCATATCCATTTTCAGTTAGCATCCATTCTTTCTTTTTTGTAAGAAGAATAGTGGTTGTCGGTCTTGAGACCAATTTATCTTTCGCTAACGAGTCGGCCGCACGATAAAGCAAACGATGCCACAAGGCGGTTTTTACGATTCGATTTTCTTTTCGATAAATTCTTTCTAATACAACAGTTCTTTGTTTTTCATCCAGATTAAAATCATTTGCAATTTCAGTTACAATTTCTTCACCTGTAGCAAACTCTTTTATTACTCCGTTGTGATTGAATAAAGTCTTCAATAAAGCATGCTCAACATCCTTCCGTGTTGGCATTGCTAAATCTTCAAGCATTTTCCCTTCATAGCTCATTTAGATAATATCCTATGATTATTTGAGTACTTTATTTGCAACATTTCTTATTCAATTCAAAACAACCCATGAAACGTTCTATTCATACTTCGGTTTAATTTTATACGGAATCGGATCTTCAATTCCCGCTTGTTGAAAACCGCGCAAACGAAATGCACAGCTATCACAAACTCCGCACGCTTCATCTTCACTTTGGTAACACGACCATGTTAAATGAAGCGGGGCTTTCAACTCCATTCCTTTTTTCACAATTTTCGCTTTCGATAAACTAATTATCGGAGTGAGAATTTTTATTTTCGTTTCCGGTTTTGTTCCTTCGTCAACCATTTTTTCAAATGCGGAATAAAACTGAGAACGGCAATCGGGATACCCGCTTGCATCCTCATAAACAGCGCCTATTCCAACTGCTTCGGCTTTTATCACTTCCGCCCAGCTTACGCAAGCCGCTAATATATTCGCATTCCTGAATGGAACATACGAACTGGGGACTTCTTTGTTTTCAAGATCGGCTTTTTCCACCGCAAGATGAAAATCGGTTAGCGAGGAACCGCCGATTTTATGAAAGTGCGAAAAGTCGATAAGCAGTCTGTGCTGCACGTTGTAAAAATCAGCCACATCATTAAATGCACTTAGTTCGCGTTTCTCCGTACGTTGACCATAATTAAAGTGGGCGAAAGCCAATTCGTATTTCTCGTTTAAGATCGCTGCGGTAACACAACTATCCATTCCGCCGCTTACGGCAATAACTGCTAAAGGTTTGTTCATACTACTCTTATAAAATAAAACCGCACTTAGCGGTTTTCGGGACTTCGTTTAATTTTAATTGCAAAATAAGGAAATTTCGCTTTGATAGAAATAAGATTTGATTTTTACCCGAAAACTCTTTTAAAATGAGTTTACTATAAGATTAGGTTATCGCAAAGTAAATCCGTCATTTCGAGCGAAGTCGAGAAATGAGCTTGTCGGCATCAATCACACCTCGACTTCGCTCGGTGTGACACAAAATATATTAGACAACCTTTCTCAAGTTTTCCCTTCCCAAAGAATTGCTTTTCCGTTCCGCGGATGTTTGGTGTTATATTCATCCTTAATCTTACTCCTAATTATAATCTTAATCCGGCTTCAAACCGGATTAAGATTAAGAAAAAGATTCAGCCAGAGGCTGACATGTATGATTAAGAAAGTTTGTAATAAGTTCGGTGACTACTTTTTCTGTTTCAGAAGCCAATCATACAATTCGGGATTGTTATATGTCTCTACCCATGCATCATGTCCTGTTTCCGGATAAATGGTGAACTTTACATCATTACCGCAATTTTTCAGAGCCGTTACCAACTGCTGTGATTCATTTACCGGGACAACAAAATCTTTTGCACCGTGAAAAGCCCAAACGGGTAATTTCCCAATTTTACAAATTGTTAACGGATTCCCACCGCCGCAAACCGGAGCGATGGCTGCAAATCTGTTTGGAAATTTTTCCGCTAAAGCCCATGTTCCGTATCCGCCCATAGAGAGTCCGGTTACATAAATTCTTTTTTCATCAACTTGATAAAGTTGAACCAGCTCATCAATCAAAGCCGATAAATCTTCGGTTGACCACCAGACGTTTTCGGGACATTGCGGCGAAGCGACGATAAACGGAAATTCTTTCCCTTGATCAATGAGTTTTGGAGTCCCGTGTTTTTTTACGAGATTAAGATCGTTTCCGCGTTCTCCGGCTCCATGCAAGAATACCATTAACGGGAATTTTTCTTGTGCCGAGTTATAGTTCTTGGGAAGATAAAGCAGATAATTCATCTCAACTTTCTTTTTAATTTCTTTTGAAAAAGTTTTTGCTTGCTGCCCGACTACTTCTTCTTGCGATTGTTTCGAAGATGCACATCCGGCAAGAAACAAAATTACAACAAAACCCAAACCGCCGAGTAAAATTCCTTTTTTCATTTTTCATCCTTTCAATTTAAATAACACCTCAACTAAAAACCTTTTTACTTTCCAGTTTAAACTTTCTACTGTTTTTATTTCCAATTTCGTTGAAACATGTAATAGACTTGCCGCGGTCGCCATTCATCAAATCCATCACCATTTTGATCCGGTGTTACCGCAATCGTTCCCCACCATTCTTCATTCGAATAACCATCGGGATGCGCGCCTGTTGCATAGCCGCCGTAATCATGACTTTGCTCGTCGCCGGCTTTCCACCACTCGTCGGTATATTCAAAAACCGTTGCACCGACGACAACATCGTTTGCAGAAAGTATTTGCGACCAATTCATACTGTCAATTACAGCTTGAGTTGATTCATACTCTTGCTTTATTCTATTATCTAATGCGTCAATTCCAAATTCTGTAATAACTAAAGGTTTGTTGGTTTTTGTCCGGTATGTATCAAATCTGGGTGTTAAATTAAGTTCGTAAATGTTAGTAGCCCAAAGATCAATGTATGAGAGTGATGCATCATCAGCATTCATTGATACGCTTCCGATGTTATAAATATTTCCGTTGTTCACACAAACGGGGTGATATTTTTCTCCTTCAACTTGATAAGCTACAACTGCTAATTCCTGGCAAAGCGAATACCAATAAGCATTATTTCCGTTAACATAATTTTGTTCGTTGCCGAGATTCCACATTAACACACCGGGATTATCTTTTAGATCAACAACCATTTTTGCGAAATCGTCTTTAACTTTTTGGCGGACGGCTGATTGAGATAAATCCAAATCCGTATTGACCCAAAATCCGGAAATAACACGAATATTTTGCGCCGCCATTTTTGTAAGCATCGTTTTACCGGGAATTCCATATGTACGAACCGTATTTGCATTCATATTTTTTAAATACTGAATGCTGCGATCTTCCAATGTTGAATTTATCGGTTTGTTGCCTATCGGAGTGATGGAATATGCCGCTCCTTTTACATAATAGGGTTGATAAATTCCATCTCCGTCAAAATCAACTTCAAGTTTTTTAATATTGATGCGAACAGGTCCGGTGCTTAAGGGTTTTACAGCGGGAACATTATACGTTGTTAAAGTTAAAACCGGATTGATGGTTGAGTAACCGTTGATTGCCGAAGGAACTTCTCCAAGAAAAGTTTCGTATCCGATACGCTCTACCTTTAGCGTATGTTTGCCTGCCGGAAAATTCTGCAAGGTAAATTGTCCTTGATCATTGGTTAGCATTCCATCATATGAAGGTGCCGTACTGAGCGAAACTTTCGCGTTGCTTACAACTTGTCCGCTACTATTTTTCACTACTCCAGAAATAGTGGTCGGATTTTGATAATCGTCTTTTTTCGGTTCGTTGGTACAGCCGATAATGATTATTAACACCAGAGTGAACAATAATTTTTTCATCTTTTCCTTCAGACTTTTTTAAGACAACAGCATGCGGAATCCGAGGATCAAAGGGATCGGCACATCTGTTTTAGTTCGTTTTGAAAAACTTTAATCCGTTAACTCAAACTCATCCTCAAGACATTCTACAGAATTTGTTCCAACAAAGACTTTGAACATTCCGGGTTCAGAAACAAAGTTCATATCAAGGTTGTAGAATTTCAAATCTTCATTCGTTAAGGTAAATTCAACTTTTTTTGCTTCACCTTTTTTAAAAAAGATTTTCTGAAAACCTTTCAGTTCTTTTATGGGACGCGTAACCGAACCAACCAAATCGCGGATGTAAAGTTGAACAACTTCTTCTCCGTCATACAATCCATTATTTTTTACTTCAACTGAAATTTTCAGAGCTTCAGTTTTAGAAATTTTCTTTGAAGATAATTTCAAATTATCATACACAAACTTAGTATAACTCAATCCATAACCGAAAGGATAAAGAGGTGAATTGTCATAGTCGGCGTAGTAAGAAGTATAATTATTTTTCGGATCGTAAGGTCTGCCGGTATTCTTATGATTATAATACATTGGAACTTGTCCAACATATTTCGGGAAAGTTACAGGTAGTTTTCCACTTGGATTTACTTCGCCAAAGAGAACATCAGCAATTGCATCACCGGCTCTGATTCCAAGAAACCATGTTTCTAAAATTGCGGCAGCATGTTCGTTCAACCAATTGATGGTGAGCGGTCTGCCGTTCATTAACACTGCAACGATTGGTTTTCCGGTTTTATAAATTTCCTTTGCAAGTTCTTCTTGAACACCCGGCAGATCAAGCGTTGCGCGAGATCTTGCTTCGCCGCTCATATCCAGACTTTCACCTACAACTAAAACAATAACATCAGCTTCTTTGGCGGCTTGAATTGCTTTTTTAAATCCATCTGTTTCTTTTCCGCTGATAGAACATCCTTCCTCGTAAAGTATTTTAGCTTTGTCACCACATTTATTCTTTATTCCTTGTAAGACTGAAACAACATCCTTCGCATCTCCTTGCTGATTCCAAGGTCCCAGCGGATCAGCGGTTGAATTTGCAAGCGGTCCGATTACGGCAATTTTTGTTTCTTTCTTTAATGGAAGAAATTCTTTTTCATTTTTTAAAAGAACAATCGACTTCTTTGCAACTTCATAAGTGGCGTCTTTCATCTCTTTGCTTAGAATTGTTTTCTTTTCTCTTTCTGCGTCACAATATTTGTACGGATCATCAAACAGACCAAGACGGAATTTTATTCTCAATATTCTTCGCACGCTTTCGTCAAGAGTTTTGCCGGAAACTTTTCCTTCAGCAAGGAGTTCGCTTAAATGTTGGGTATAAGCATTTGATTCCATATCCATATCCAAACCTGCATTTAACGCAAGTTCGGCTGCTTGTTTTAGATCTTTCGCAACGCCGTGGGGAATTAACTCGCCAACTGAATTCCAGTCGCTAACCACAAATCCGTCAAACTTCCATTCATCACGTAAAATTTTTGTAAGCAGTTGATGATTTGCAGAAGACGGAACACCGCCAATCTCATTGAAAGAAGCCATCAATGTTGCGGCACCAGCATCAACACCGGCTTTAAATGGTTTTAAATAAACTTCTCTAAAAGTTCGCTCTGAAAAATCAACAGTGTTGTAATCTCGTCCGCCTTCGGCTCCGCCGTAACCGGCAAAATGTTTTAAACAAGCTGCGATGGTGTTGTTGGCTGATAAATCGTTTCCTTGATATCCTTTTACGCGTGCAACCGCCATTGCAGCGCCAAGAACCGGGTCTTCACCGCTTCCTTCAACAATTCTTCCCCATCTTGGATCGCGGGCAATATCTACCATCGGACTGAACGTCCAATTAATTCCTGAGGCTGAAACTTCAATCGCCTGCATCCGTGCGGATTTTTCAACAAGCGCGGGTTCCCAACTACTTGCTTCTGCAATAGGAACAGGGAACGTGGTTCGAAATCCATGAATAACATCTAAACCAAAAATTAAAGGGATTTTCAATCGTGATTTTTCAACCGCGATTTTCTGAAGTCCCCGTGTCATATCTGCGCCAAAGATATTTAAAAACGACCCGATCTTTCCTTCGGCAACTAATTCTTTTTTTCCTGCTTTAGGTTCGGTTGAATGTGTTCCCGTATCCCAATCCCCTGTAAACTGTACAAGCTGTCCGATTTTTTCTTCTTGCGTCATAAGCGCCAGAACGGAATCGACTCGCTGTTCGACCGTTTTTAAGTTTTGCGATAAAAGAATTTTTTGGGTGAATAAAAAGAAAATAAATAAGAGACTGACGATTGATTTGGATTTCATAAGGTTCTCACAAGTAAATGTTAGTTGAATGAACTAAAAATATTAAAACTTTATCTGAGATAAAATTTCACAGCACGGCAATCGCACAAATTTTGTGCCTTAACTGAAGCGGGAATCACTGAGATTCAGCAACTTAAATAAGATATACTCCACCGAAATTTATTACTCTGATAATGAAACTTTTATTGAAATGATAAAGGGGCAAAAAGAAAGTACCCACAAAAGAGAGAAACCTTTTTCACTCATTATTTGTTGGATTAGATAGATAGATAAAGAAAACAACAGAACTTTCACAATCAGCTTTGAGCAAAAAAAATGAGAACCAGATTGATTTTACCGGCTATTCTTTTGGGGACTTTCATGCTACTTCTCTATTTTACTTCCCCGCTGATGGGGGTTCCTGCTGCTGCAAAGTCAAATCATTTTTCGCCGGACTAACTAACCAACAAGGATGAATCAGAAATGGAAACAATCAACTTAAGCGAAGAAGAATGGAAACAGCGTCTTACCCCCGAACAGTATAAAGTCCTGCGTGAGAAAGCAACGGAGCGCCCATTTACCGGTTTGTATTGGGACAATCACGACAAAGGAACTTACAAATGTGCGGCTTGCAAAAGTGAGCTTTTTTCTTCGGACACAAAATTTGATTCCGGTTGCGGCTGGCCAAGTTTTTACGAAGTCTCTTCAAGTTCGGCAATTGAATTGAAAAAAGATTCTGGCTTCGGTATGATCCGTTTCGAAGTGATTTGTAAAAAATGCGGATCGCATTTGGGACATGTTTTTAACGATGGACCAGCTCCAACAAACTTACGTTATTGTATTAATTCCGCTTCATTAGATTTTAAGAAAGAAGAGAAGAAACCATAAGTTTGCAGTCGGCAATCAGCAGTCAGCAATATGCACGTTGATTTACTATCTGATTCTTTGCTCATTCAATCATGCAAACATTCATCCATGCTCTTGGCTCTTTGCACAACATAACACTCAGCCAACCGGTGGTTAAATTTCACTGCCGGTTAAAGGTATATTTCCATTTCGCACTTTTGACAGTTGAACCGTAATCTAAACTTTTGCTTGCCGTCATTCAAGTAAAGCGGTTCTTTCATTTCGGGAGTTTTGGCGTGTTCGGTTTTAAATGGACACATGTGAAGCTCTTCTTTGATGCAGTATTTCGTTGTCATCAAGATCTTTCCTTCAAAATCATCCAGCTTTTCAAAACCATCTTCGATGGTTTCAACTCCATGCTTTCTATAAAATTCTTTTGCTTTTTCATTAACCACATTACCGGTGTAGTCTAATTTTATTTCCGGGAAGGCAAATGAATTATTCACCTGTTCACGTTTTTGCTTTGGATAATTTTTAATTCTCTCCTCCAGAAGAAGCTGCAAAATTGTTCTCCTCAGTTCATTCCATTTTGAAACCGGAAGAAAGATTGCTTTGCCGGATTTGATACGAACATTCTCAACAGAAAATATTGTACTTCCCGATTTTTTTAATTGATTTTCCATAACAGTAATTGCTTTAAGTGAATCCTCCGGCTCAATTAATTCTATAACCTCATTACTTGAAACGGCGTTTCCATCCTCATCAACAGCGGAGATTATCAACTTATTCTGTTCTGTTTGAACTTCAATTTCGCAATTGATTTTTCTTTTCGTTTCGTCTTTCGATAATTCTTTTATAAACTGATGGTCGTGGTTGCGAAAAATTTCAGTGCCGGGAAGAAGTTCCGATAATTCTTTTGTGTAAATTTTGTTTCTCTCAACACGGTTAATATTCATTCCAACCAAAGTGTTGTGTTCATCGAAAAAGCAAATGCCGTCTCCATTCACCAGATATTCTTTCGTCTCAATTTCAAAAAAATCCTTTTCGATTTTTTTCACTTTCCCGATTAACTTGCCAACGGATTTCGGTGTAGCAAAAGAAGCAATCTCATTTCCTTCGCCGGAAAGGAAATAGTCACTGTAACCGCGGTTAAAAGTTTTTTCAGGATCGGGAATAAAAGAAAATATAATTTTTCCGCTTGACGCTTTTTTAAAAGAATCATTGTTCAACAAAATTTCACCCAACTTTTGCCGGTAGTAAGCAGTAATATTTTTAACGTAAGAAACATCTTTCAATCTTCCCTCAATTTTAAAAGATGTAATTCCGGCTTCCAACAAGGAGTGAAGGTGAGTTGACAAATCTAAATCTTTAAGTGAAAGTAAATAGGCTTCATCATGAATAATTTTTCCATTCGAATCTTCAAGCGAATAAAGCATTCTGCAAGCTTGCGAACATTCCCCGCGGTTTGCACTGCGTCCCGTTGTTGCAAAGCTGAAATAACATTGCCCACTGTAACAAACACAAAGTGCCCCGTGAATAAAAAACTCTAAATCAACATTCGTGTTCAATTTTATTTCTTTTATCTGTTCGAGTGACAACTCACGCGCAAGAATAATTCTCTGCAAACCGGATTGCTCAAGAAATTTAATCTTCTCAACAGAGTAATTGTTCGTTTGTGTGGAAGCGAAAAGCGGTATTGGCGGCAAATCCATTTCGAGAATTGCCATGTCTTGAATAATAATTGCGTCAACACCGGCATCATAAAGTTGGCAAATTAATTTTTGAACTTCATCCAATTCGTCATCGTACAAAATGGTATTAACCGTAACATACACCTTCGCCCAATATTGATGAGCGTATTGAACGAGTTTATGAATATCCAGCAATGAGTTTCCGGCAGCAGAGCGCGCTCCAAATTTCGGCGCTCCGATATAAACGGCATCCGCACCGCAATTAATGGCTGCCATTCCTCCTTCCAGATCTTTTGCCGGGGCAAGCAGTTCAATTTCTATTTTTTTGTTTTCTTTTTCCAAGTCGCTTTACAATTCGTTTACAAATAAAATCGTTTATAACTTTTTTTTTGATAATTTTATAACTAAAATATAACACATTAAATGTGATCAACATTAACAGGAAAAAGAATGGCAGTGGCTCGTATAATGATATTGCTTTGCGCTTTAACCGTGACTATTTCGGCTCAAAGTACAAATTTATTAACAAACGTTGAGAACCGCCAAAAACAAAGTCTTAACGGACAATGGAAGATCATTATTGACCCATACGAAACCGGATATTACAACTACCGCTATCAACCCCGCGGCGATGGTTATTTTGAAAATCGAAAACCAAAAGACAAATCAGAATTAGTCGAATACGACTTCGACCGTTCCGAAGAACTCACCGTTCCCGGCGATTGGAATAAACAAAAAGAAAAATTATTTCTCTACGAAGGAACGATCTGGTATAAAAAATCCTTTCAATATAAAAAGAAAAACAATACGCGCACTTTCCTCTACTTCGGCGCAGTAAACTATGAAGCAATTGTTTACGTAAACGGGAAAAAACTTGGCGAACATGTCGGCGGATTTACTCCATTTAATTTTGAAGCGACAAACGAACTTGTTGACGGCGAAAATTTTGTTGTCGTGAAAGTTGATAATAAAAGAAAGCGCGAAGGCGTTCCAACACTAAATACCGATTGGTGGAATTACGGCGGTATTAATCGCGATGTTTATTTGTTAGATGTTCCTCAAACCTTCATCAAAGATTATTTCCTACAACTGAAGATAAATTCTTTAAACGAAATCTCCGGTTGGATTCAACTTGAAGGGAAAGAAAAACTTCAAAATGTAACTGTTGAAATCCCCGAAGCGAAAAAGTTAATTAAAGTTAAGACGAATGAAAACGGTTTTGCTGAAATTTATTTTTCTGCCGATTTAAAATTATGGTCTCCAGAAAATCCAAAAACCTATTCAGTAAAAATATTTTCACAAACCGATTCACTTGGAGACAAAATCGGTTTTCGTTCAATAGAGACAAGGGGAGATGAAATATTCCTCAACGGCAAATCAATTTTTCTCCGTGGTATTTCAATTCATGAAGAAGCACCGTTCGGTGGTGGTAGAGCGAATTCTGAAAAGGATGCCGACACGCTTTTAAGTTGGGCAAAACAACTTGGCTGTAATTTTGTTCGACTTGCGCACTATCCACACAACGAAAACATGATCCGGAAAGCGGAAGAACTTGGATTGTTGGTCTGGGCAGAAATTCCCGTTTATTGGACAATCTTGTGGGAAAATAAAGACGTACTTGCAAACGCGGAAAATCAGTTAAAAGAAATGATCACGCGGGATAAAAATCGTGCACCGATAATTATTTGGTCGGTTGCGAACGAAACTCCGGTTGGTGAAGCGCGTTACAACTTTCTATATCATTTAATTAAAACGGCAAGAGAATTAGATCCGACAAGATTGATCACTGCCGCAACTGAAATTCATTCTGAAAAAAATGTAATTACTTTAAGCGATTCACTCAGCAATTTGCTTGATGTTATCGGAGTAAACGAATACATCGGTTGGTATGGCGGAACCGCTGAAGACGCGCCTAAAACAAGCTGGAAATCGAAATACAACAAACCGCTCATTATTAGCGAGTTTGGCGCCGATGCAAAATTTAGTTTTCATGGGGATCCGCATGCTCGCTTCACTGAAGAATATCAATCCAACATTTATAAAAATCAAATTGAAATGTTGAAAAAAATTCCGTTCCTTCGTGGAATGAGTCCCTGGATACTTACTGATTTTCGTTCGCCAAGAAGGCCGCTTCCAGGAATTCAAGATATGTACAACAGAAAAGGATTGATCTCCGATAAAGGAGAAAGGAAGCAAGCGTTTTATATTCTGCAAAAATTTTATAATGAAAAAACAAAGTAATTTTGGATCATCGAAAGATTCAATACATGAAAAATGAAATTCAATTTATTTGTAATGACCGGGAGATCAAAACCGATCTTCATCCGGCGACCACGATTTTGGATTTTCTGCGAAAGAATTTGCAGTTAACCGGAACCAAAGAAGGATGTCGTGAAGGCGATTGCGGCGCGTGCACGGTGCTCGTTGGTGAGCTGGACAAAAACGAGGTTAATTATAAATCGATGAATTCATGTCTTCTTCCACTCGCATTACTTCACGGAAAACATCTTGTTACAATTGAAGGGATTAATCAAAAAGAATTAAATCCTTTGCAAAATGCTTTTGTTGATGAAGGAGCAACACAATGCGGATTTTGCACTCCGGGATTTTTAATGTCCCTTACTGGATATTTTCTTTCAAATGATACTTTCTCCGTTGAGTCGGCAATCAATTCGCTTGATGGAAATATTTGCAGATGTACGGGTTATGCGTCAATTAAGCGTGCAGTTGAAACGGTTACAAATGAAATAAAGTTGAGCGGGACATCTTCAACTACTGAAACACTTGTAAGCTTAAATATTCTTCCCGATTATTTTCTTATGATTCAAAAGAGATTAGCGGAAATAAAACCCTTTATAAATCAGCGCGCAAACGATGTTCTCATTTCCGGTGGAACCGATTTATTTGTTCAGCAATGGGAAAAACTTTTATCAAGCGATGTTCAATTTCTTCAAAGGGATGAATCAACTCTGGCAATTTGGATTGAAGGCACTAACTGTTTTGTTGACGCTCAAACCACTATTTCGGAAATAAAATCTTCAGCAATTCTTAAAAAATATTTTCTCCAACTCGAAGATTATTTCCAGTATTTCGGTTCGCTCCCGATCAGAAACCGTGCGACTGTTGGCGGAAATATTATTAACGCTTCTCCCATTGGCGATATGACAAATTTTCTTTTGGCTTTAGATGCGCAGCTTCATTTAAAAGAAAAAAACAATGAAAGAGTTGTCCCGTTAAAAAACTTTTACACCGGTTACAAGCAATATGACAAAAAAGAAAATGAAATTTTATCTTCAGTAAGTTTTCCACTTCCTAAAAAGCATTTTCATTTCAATTATGAAAAGGTTAGTAAGCGAACTTTTTTAGATATTGCAAGCGTCAACACTTCAATTTATTTGGAAGAAGAAAATCTACAGATAAATGAATTGCATCTTTCAGCCGGCGGTGTTGCGCCTTATCCGCTTTATCTTTATAAAACGATAGATTTTCTTCACAATAAAAATATTTCTCCGCAAGTGATTAAAGAAGCTGCTGAAATCATTCAAACAGAAATTTCTCCGATCAGCGATGCACGCGGTTCTGCGGAGTACAAGCGGCTGTTGTTGCGTCAATTATTCTTTGCCCATTTTATAAAATTATTCCCAAAGATAATTTCGCTTGAAGAGGTTGTATGAAATATTACGACATGACCCGCCACGTTCGCGGCGAATCGCTTTTTGCAGATGATCTGCTCGTTCCCGAAGGAACATTGTTCGCGTCTGTTTTTTCTTCTTCAATCGCCCATGGTAAAATTCTTTCTCTCGATTTTTTAGATGCAGAAAAATTAGCAGGAGTAAAAAAAATTATTACCGCAAAAGATATTCCGGGGCAAAATCAAATTGGTGGTATTATTCAAGATGAACCACTGCTTGCAGAAAGTGAAGTTCATTTCTGCGGGCAGCCAATTGCCGTTGTGATTGCGGAAACTCAACTGCTTGCGCGTGAAGTAAAGACAAAGATCAATATCCAGTATGAGGAACTTCCACCAGTTACAGACGCGCGAGAAGCGTATGCAAAAGGAATGTTGATTATTCCACCACGAATTTTTTCAAACGGAAATGTTGGAGAAGCGTGGAAACAATGCGATGTAATTGTTGACGGGACAGTGGAAACCGGTGCGCAGGAACATTTATATCTTGAAACGCAAGGTGCAATCGCCTTTCCAACCGAAGGAAACGGTATAAAAATAATTTCATCAACGCAGGGACCAACCGCTACGCAACGTGCCGCATGTAAAGTTTTGGGTTTACCTATGCATCAAGTTGAAGTTGATGTTATGCGGTTAGGCGGCGGCTTTGGCGGAAAAGAAGATCAAGCAAATGCGTGGGCGGCTTTGGCTGCTGTATCGGCTTTTGTAACTAAGAAACCGGTGAAGTTGATTCTTCCGCGACAGGAAGATATGCGTATGACAGGAAAGCGGCATCCTTATTCTATAGATTATAAAATCGGTTTAACCAAAGAAGGAAAAATTTTAGCGTATGAAGTTACGTTCTTCCAAAATGCAGGCGCTGCTGCTGATTTATCAACTCCCATTTTAGATCGAACACTTTTTCACGCGACAAACAGCTACTATGTTCCAAATGTTAAAGCAATAGGATTATGTTGCAGAACCAACCTTCCGCCCAACACGGCGTTTCGTGGTTTCGGCGGACCACAAGCGATGTTCGCTATGGAAGCCGCAATTTATAAAGCTGCTGATAAAATGGGAATTGAAGTTTCTATCATTCAGGAGAAAAATCTTTTAAAAGAAGAAGATGAATTTCATTACGGACAGTTGGCGGAAAACTCCAAAGCGCAAACATGCTGGAATGAAGCAAAGGAAAAATTCGATCCCGGTCAAATCAAAAATAATATTGAAAAATTTAATGCGGAAAATAAATCCGTGAAAAAAGGATTTGCCTTTATGCCGATCTGTTTCGGTATTTCGTTTACCAATACCTTTATGAATCAGGCGAGCTCGCTTGTTCATATTTATTCCGATGGGAGCGTTGGAGTAAGCACTGCCGCAGTTGAAATGGGGCAAGGCGTTAACGAAAAAATCCGTTTGGTCGCAGCGGAAATATTTTCAATTGATAAATCGAAAATCAAAATTGAAACTACAAATACTACACGGGTTGCAAACACATCGCCAACCGCCGCAAGCAGCGCCGCTGATCTGAATGGGAAAGCTACGGAACTCGCATGTAAAAATTTGTTTAAACGGTTAATAAGTTTTGTAAAGAATGAATTTAATTATTCTCCACAAGACAAAATTGATTTTCGCAACGAAAATGTTTTTTGTAACGATGAAGCGATCGGTTTAACATGGGCAGAGTTAATTCAAAAAGCTTTTTTCAAAAGAGTGAATCTTTCGGCTCACGCTCATTATGCTGTTCCGGGAATTTATTTTGATAAAGAAAAAAACAAAGGAAATGCTTTTTCGTATTATTCATTTGGAACTGCGGTTATTCAAGTAACCGTTGATTGCCTTCGTGGGACGTACGTTGTTGATTCCGTTAAAGCGGTGCATGATTTCGGGAAAAGTTTTGCGAATGTGATTGACCGCGGACAGGCTGAAGGGGCAATAATGCAAGGCATCGGCTGGATGACGATGGAAGAAATAATATACAATTCCGACGGCAAGTTATTAACCGATGCGCTTTCGACTTATAAAGTTCCGGACATTCATTCAGCGCCAAAAGAAATTGAGATTCATTTTCTTGAGAACTCGGATAATCCACTTGGCATTTTTAATTCGAAAGCAATAGGAGAGCCTCCGTTAATGTATGGTATTGGAACCTTCTTCGCCTTGCAGAATGCGATGAAAGCTTTTCGACCGGAGGGAGAATTTCAGTTTTCTGCGCCGCTCACACCTGAAAAAGTTTTGCTCGGTCTTTATAAAGAGTAAAACTTACAATAATTAACAAGCAATGTTTATTTTTGAATAAATAGATTTAAGGTTTTATGCTGCTTCTAAAAAATTGTTTTCATATTGAAACTTTCGATAACGATCAAAAGTATTCCGGATACGATATTCTTATCGAAAACAATAAAATAAAAAAAATCGCGAAGAACATTACGCTTGGTGAAGATCATCAAATTCTGGATTGTTCATATTGTGTGGTAATTCCCGGTTTGGTTAACACACACCATCACTTTTACCAAACATTGACAAGAAATTTACCAGCGGTACAAAACGCAAAACTGTTCGACTGGCTTATCTATCTTTATGAGATTTGGAAAAACATCGACGAAGAAGCGGTTTACTATTCTTCGTTAATTGCAATGGGTGAACTGCTGAAAACCGGATGCACGCTTACAACCGACCACCATTATTTATATCCGAACAGCTTTACCGGTGATCTCATGGGAATACAATTTTCTGCGGCGGAAAAATTAGGAATGCGTTTTTCCCCAACACGCGGTTCAATGTCTCTAAGTAAAAAGAACGGCGGTTTGCCTCCCGATTCTGTTGTGCAAACTGAACAGAAAATTTTAGAGGATAGTTTGCGCGTTATTCAACAGTATCACGATGCCTCCGATGATTCAATGAGAAAAATTGTGCTCGCGCCATGCTCTCCGTTTTCGGTTACGAAAGAAAACATGCGAGACACGGCGCGGCTTGCGCGTGAACATAAAGTCCGCTTGCATACACATCTTGCCGAAACAAGTGATGAAGATGATTATTGCGTTTCGCTTTATGGAAAACGTCCGCTCGCGTTAATGGAAGAAGTTGAGTTCATCGGCGAAGATGTTTTTTATGCCCATGGAATTTTCTTTAACGATGACGAATTAAAAACTCTTGCGGAAACAAAAACATCAATTGCACATTGTCCTACTTCAAATATGCGGCTCGGTTCCGGAATTTGCAGGGTAACGGAAATGCTGAAACAGAATATAAATGTTGGCATCGGCGTCGACGGTTCAGCGTCAAACGATTCTTCCGATATGCTTGGAGAAGTTCGTAATGCAATGCTGCTTCAGCGCGTAAAATATGGGGCAAATGCGCTTACTGCAAAACAAACTTTTCAACTTTCAATTGAAGGCGGCGCAAACATTCTCGGTTATTCCAAAACCGGAAAAATAAAAACAGACTATCTTGCCGACCTTGCAATTTTCAACATTAATAAATTAGAATACACCGGAAGTTTGTCCGACCCGCTTGCCGCTTTATTATTTTCCGGCATTTCGCATCAAACTGAATATACAATCGTGAACGGCAAAGTTGTTGTCGATAAGGGTAGGCTTGTCGGCGAGGATGAAGAACTGATCATCCGCAAGGGAAATGAAATTGCAAAGAAATTTTTTGAAATGAAATAATCAGCGAAACCCTAAAGGGTATCGCTGAACTATAAAATAATCGTAAACGATGATCCAGATTAATATACCGCTTTAGCGGAATTTGTTCGTTCAGCACAACCCATTTATGGTTGTGCTGTGATACAAAAATTTTTATGAAATAGTAGAAAGTAAAACTATGCTGCACCAAAATCTTGAATGGTTTTTCCCTCACAAAGTTGAAGAAGCCGTAAAACTCATTGAACAACAAGGAGTGATTCTTCACGGCGGCGGAACCCGCATTTTGAAAACATCACCGAAATCCATTAAGGGATTGGTTGATGTCGGCAGGTTGAATTTAAATTATATTCATCACGCAGACAATCATTTCAGTATCGGTTCGGCTTCAACTTATGCTGATATAATCCGCTACTCCCTAAAAACGAATAAACTTTTAATACTGGCAAAGGCTTTATCGGAAGCGGCTTCAACTCCGCTCAGGAATAGAATTACGATTGGCGGTTCTTTAAAAGATTTTCCAATCTGGTCAAGCCTTTATGCACCACTATTAGCACTAAATGCGCAAATCGAAATTGCAGAAAAGCATGAAAAAATACTTTCACTTGAAGAATATCTTGATTCGGGAATGATTAAAACCAAACACCTCATTAAAAGAATTATTGTTGACGATATTCCAAACATCATCGGCGGAGTAAAGAGATTTTCTCTCATTCGTTTCGAATATCCGTTATTTACCATTGCCGTGGTTTTACAAGTGAAACAAAAAACCGTTTCAGAAGCACGGATTTTTATAACCGGCGTTAAAGGAAGACACAAACGTTGCAAACGTGCGGAACATTTTTTAATTGATAAAGAATTGAATGACGAAACCATTCAACAAGCGGAAAAACATTTTGCGCCGAAATTTGTTTCGGATTACAAATATTCCGCCGAATATAAAGAGCACACCGCTAAAGTCTTTTTTACGGATTTACTCCATGAGTTGAAAGGAACGTTGAAATGAAATTTCCATTCAAAGTAAATAACAAATCAAAAGACCTTGAACTTCTGCCAAACGAAACTCTTCTTCACGTTTTGCGCAATAATGATTTCACCGAAGTAAAATGCGGTTGTAATGAAGGTGAGTGCGGTTCATGTACAGTACTGCTGGATGGAAAACCAGTCAATTCATGTCAGGTGCTTGCGATGAGCGTTCAAGAAAAAGAGATCACGACCGTAAAAGGAATTGGAACGCTTTACACACCGCATTTCTTGCAAAAATCTTTTGTGGAAGCAGGCGCTGACCAATGCGGATTCTGTTCTCCCGGAATGGTGCTTGCTTCTTACAGTTTGTTAAAAGAAAATCCGAAACCAACACGCAAAGAAATTCTAACTGCGCTTGACGGTAATTTATGCCGCTGTACCGGATATGTTAAAATTGTTGATGCGGTTGAAATGACAGCGCAGAAATTGCAGACTAACAATTTGGAAATGGAGTAAGTATGTTCAAATATGTAAATCAACCAATTGAAAAGATTGACGGACTTGCGCTCGTTACCGGTGAGGAAAAATATACCGACGATTTTTCTTTTAACAATATGCTCTACGTTTCAGTTTTGCATTCGGGATATGCTTACGCGAAGATAATTGACATCGATGATTCCGAAGCGCGAACAATGCACGGTGTTGTAGAAATTCTTTCGTATAAAAATGTTAACCGAATTTTATACACAACCGCCGGACAAGGTTATCCCGAACCATCACCGTATGACACACTTCTCTTTGGAAAAACGATGCGGTTTGTTGGTGATAATGTTTGTGCTGTTGCAGCGGAATCAAAAGAGATTGCGGATGAAGCGCTAAAGAAAATAAAAGTAACGTATAAAGAATTAAAACCAATTTTGAATTTGGAAAAATCGGAAGGCTCATCAATCATCATCCATAAAGATGACGGAGCGTTTCCAAAAATCCCGGTTTTTTATGACGCGAAGAAAAATATCGCTTCAAAAGTTGAAGCAAATGTTGGCGACTTTGATTCGGCATTTAAAAAATCTTCACGAAAAATCGAACTTGATTTTTATTGTTCGTACGGTTCCCACTGTGCGATAGAGCCTCACGCTTCAGTTTCTTATCTTGATGTAAGAGGAAGACTTGTGATCATTTCTACAACACAAGTGCCGTTTCATGTAAGAAGAATTGTGTCTCACGTTGCTGAAATTCCCGTTTCAAAAATCCGAGTAATTAAACCAAGACTCGGCGGCGGTTTCGGCGGTAAGCAGGAAATTCTTTTAGAACCAATTGTGGCATTAATGACATGGCGTACCAAACGTCCCGCTAAATTAGTTTACTCACGAAGAGAAGTTTTTAAATCAACAAGATGCAGACACGAATACCAAACCAAAGTTTCCGTTGGTTACGAAGCAGATGGAAAAATCAACGCGCTTCATCTCGATGCGTTGGAAAATGCGGGCGGCTATGGTTCACATGCATTAACAGTGCTTGCAAACGCCGGATCGAAAACGCTTCCGCTGTTAAACAAAATTGAAAATCTCCGTTTTACCGGAATGGGCGTTTATACAAATCTTCCGGTTGGCGGCGCATATCGCGGATACGGCGCAACGGAATCTTACCCAGCTTATGCACAAGCGATCGATATGGTTTGTGAGGACTGCGGACTTGATATTGTTGAGTATTACAAAAAATGGTGCATCAAGTCGGGTGAAACCTCAGCGATTTTTCAAGCGTTAGGCGAGGGAAAAGAAGGCGTTGCAATGACTATCGGTTCAACTTCGCTGGTCGAATGTCTTGATGAAGGAGCGAAACTTTCTGATTGGTATGAGAAAAGAAAATTGTATGGACCAAATTCCGATTTCAATAAAGGGAAAAGATTAAAACGTGGAATCGGTATGGTTGCGATGATGCAAGGTTCTGCCATTCCCGAGATTGATATGGCTTCCGCGTACATTAAAATGAATGACGATGGTTCTTTCAATTTGAATGTCGGCGCAACGGATTTAGGAACCGGTTCGGATACTGTACTTGCACAAATCGCTTCCGAAGTTCTTGATACGCCGGTTGAAAGTTTTATTGTTTATTCGTCCGATACTGATTTCACGCCTTTTGATACTGGCGCTTACGCATCTTCAACTACATATCTTTCGGGACAAGCAGTAAGAAAATGCGTGGAGGAAATTAAAAAACAAATTCTGAAAGTTGGAGCAGAAATGCTTTCTCTTTCAGTTGATGAAGTTGAATTAAACGACAGCAGAGTTACTGCAAAAGAAAATATAAAGGAAGAAGTTTCCTTTGCGGATATTTGCCAGTACAGTTTGTATCAAAAAAATCAATTTCAAATTCAAGCGACGGCTTCGCACATTTCACCGAAATCTCCGCCGCCGTTTGCCGTTCATTTTATTGAAATTGAAGTTGATACCTTTACCGGAATAATCAAAGTGCTGAATTATACCGCCACGGTTGATTGCGGCACACCGATCAATCCGGTTACTGCCGAAGGACAGGTGGAAGGAGCAATCGTAAACGGTTTATCGTATGCACTGTTCGAAAATTATTATTTCTCTCCGCATGGAAAAATGTTAAACGATACTTTCGGAAAGTATGGAGTATATACGGCATTTGATATTCCTCCGATGAAAGTGAAGTTAATTAAATCGTATGAAGAAACCGGACCTTACGGTGCGAAATCAATTTCAGAAATAAATATCAACGGAGCTTTGCCAGGAATTGCGAATGCATTTTACAACGCCACGGGAAAACGATTACACAGTGGTCCGTTTGCGCCGGAGTATGTTTTAAAAGTTCTTTCTGAAAAATAATGATTCTAAAAAACTGCTACATTTATGATGAATTAACCGGACAAGAAAAACTTGTTGATTTTCTTGTTGATGAAAGAATCACCGAAGTTAAAGAAGAATTGTCAAAAACAATTTCAATTGAAAATAAAATCACCGTTAAATTATCTGATCTTGACCGGACAAAAATCGCAGATATAAACGAGCATTCTGAAAAATATGTTTTAGATTGCGAAGGAACGATAACCATTCCTGGAGGAATTGATCCTCATGTGCATTTCGATACTCCCGGCTTTACTCATCGAGAAGATTTTTATCACGGAAGCATGTCAGCCGCTGCCGGAGGCATCACAACTGTAATCGATATGCCCTGCACTTCTCTTCCTCCAGTAACCAATGGAAAGAATTTCGAGGAAAAATTTGCGGCAGTTAAAAATGAATCTGTAATTGATTTTGGATTATACGGCGGAGTCTGCGCAAATAATTTTGAGCGATTTTCTCAATCGATGGAAGAATTCGCCGCTAAAAAAGTAAAAGGATTTAAAACTTATTTCGTTTCCGGAATGAAAACTTTCCCGCAAATCTCGCTTCCTCAATTCGAATCAATTTTACTAAAAGCAAAAGAATTGAATCTTCCGGTATTACTTCACGCCGAAGATGCTGACGTCATTTCCAACATGACCAAGATATATGAAAACGCAAATGATGATTATTTGCGTTACTGTAATTCCCGTCCCGCACAAGCGGAAGTAACTGCAGTTGCTAACGCGATTAAAATTGCAAAGAGCGTTGACGGAAATTTGCACATCGTTCATGTTGCTTCTTCGGAAGCCGCGGAGCTTGTAAATAAAGTTCGCAATGAATACAACATCACTTACGAAACGTGTCCCCACTATTTATATTTTTCTCAGGAGGATTTCAAGACAAAAGGTTCGTCGTTAAAAACTGCTCCCGTTATCAAATCGAAAAAAGATCAAGATGAACTTTGGAAATTTTTAGAAGATGGTAGTTGCAACTTTGTTGCCTCCGACCACGCACCTGCACCACTGAAGGAAAAACAAACGGGTTCATTCTGGAAAGACTATGGTGGAATTCCAGGTGTACAAACATTGATTCCTGTTGTTTTTTCCGAAGGATATAAAAAACAAAAACTTAGTTTGAAAAGATTTACCGAAGTTATTTCTACCAATGCCGCGAAAAGATACAATCTCTATCCGCAAAAAGGAAGTTTGAGAGAAGGAAGTGACGCCGATTTCGCGATCATCAATCCCAGTATTTCTTGGAAGTTTGAGACCAGACAGTTGTTATCGAAAGGGGAAACATCTCCTTTTAACAATGAATTGTTTAATGGAAAAGTTATCCTAACAATTTTGCGCGGGAAAATTATTTACAGTGATGTTGCTGGAATAGCGGTTGAAAAGGGATTTGGGCGATATTTGACATGAACGAAATTAGCGCTGTCATAAATCGCGATACCGTAAACGGTATCGCTATACAAATAAATCATCGTAAACGATGATGGGCAAATATTCATTATCCCAATTAATCAGGATTTTTTTGTGTAGCACATCCGTTCATGGTCGTGCGATATTCATTTATTAAAATTTAAGAAGCCTTGTAATATTAAACCCAAGTCTCCATTCACCATTTCCAAAATTTTTATCTGCACCGGAGAGAAATTGTGTTGGATTCAACTTTGCATTGTTCGATAAAATTACTTTGAAAAAATGTCCTCCCGTCTCCAACTCAAATCCAAATGCAGCAGAATTAAAACGATTCAAATATCCGTTCACAGTCGGATTGAATTCAGCCAAAACACTGAACATGTTGGTAACATAATATTGCAGATTCATTCCCAACGTGAAGGAGTTTTGCACATCTGAGCGATAAATGTTGCTGTTAGATAAATAAGATGGAACCAGACCAATGCCGAGTTTTTTGTTCACCATTGTATTGAAAATTATTTGTCCGAAATACTGATATGCTCTTCCGGAACTGGCAATAGGTCTTATTGTTTGGGTGTTTTTTGCAATTCCGAATTGAACACCAACAAGCAAGGGAAGGAAAGTTTCTTTAAATTGAAGCAAGCGGTATTTGCCCTTAAGATCAAGATTATCATCAACATTTGATCTGCCTAATGTAAGCACTAAATCATCAGTTACCGCATAACCAAGCGCTATTCTCATATTCACGGGACCATCGAAACCGTATAAATCTTTTGCTCCATCTTTTATCGAAGGTAAAAAGCGGTGAGAAATCTCAAACTCAAAATCTCCTTGCTGCAGCGTTTCAACAGTTGGCAAATTTATAGATTGCGGCGAATGAAAAAGTTGAAGAGGAAGATTATCTACTGCTTCTTGTTTCTTCCAGCTTATCTGCGCATTCCCTTGTAAAGAAAGAATAATAATAAATGTAAGTGTTAAAACAGTTCTTGAACGTAGCTTCATTTCTTTCCTTCAGTTTTATTTACCGCTAACAAATTAAAATTCAATTGAAGTTCGATAACTTCGCTCAGTTTCACCATCATGATACTTGGAATATCAATATTATATGAAGAAAGTTTTATGTTAAAATTAGTTTTTATGCTGTAGTCAGAATTACTAGACTTTGTTAGCACGCCGGAGATTTTATTATACTTTGTTACTCCATGAATGAACATTTCTCCTTCTGCATCAACATTAAACGTACCTTGCGCCGCCGGCGTAACATTTGTGATCTTTCCTTTAAAAGAAGCATCCGGGAATTTATCCGTTTGCAAATAATTTTCGCGCATGTGCCGGTTGCGGAGACCGATACCGGTATCTAATGTCTTTAGATCAACCTCAAAATAAAGACTGCTGTTCGTAGTGTAATTATTTCCTTCCCAATACATATAACCGTCGACGTTATCCGTTACTCCTGAAAATTTTCCAAAGGGAGCGTCGGAAATAAATTCAACGTGATTCTTTGACCCTTGTTTAACGTGTAACTCAGTTCCCTGAGAATAAAGTTCTACCGAAATTAGAAGACAAAGGAAGAGTAAATTTCTCATATTAACTCCAACGAGTGATTAATCATTTTTAGCACCGTTATTTATCCAGTTCTCTACAAGCTGAATAGCGTTTTCACTCAACTTGCCGGAAGGTGGCATTATTCCGGAGCTTTCCCCTGTGTTCCTCAGTCTTTTGATGATAAAACTGTTTGCGCTATTTCCAGGTTGAACACGGACGAAGTTTGTATTACTTGTGCTTGAAACATTCACCAAATTGTTAAAAGCTTTATCGGCGGAAAGATCCATTCCAGCCGCTGCATCGGTGCCTGAATGACAACCGGATAACGCGCACGACACATTAAAAACTTCTTTCTGAATTGTAGAAAACGTCGCTGCTGAATTGTCCGGAAGTGAATTACTCGCTTCCGGTTCAACAATAACTTTACAACCAACTAAAGAAATTAGTAAAAAAAGAACGAACGAAAACCCGAAAATCTTTTTCTTAATCGACATGAAATATTCCTTATATACAACGCATTATTAATTCATCCGCTTTCAAATTACTAACGGAGTAAAACCATTTTCTTGATTTCGGAAAAATTATTTACCGATATTTTATAAAAGTAAACACCTGAAGTAAGAGTTGAAGCGTTAAACTCAACAGCATAACTTCCGGATGGTTTGTAAGCATTAACCAAGGAAGCAACTTCTGTACCGGTAATACTGAAAACTTTTAACTCAACATTCCCGGCTTGCGGAATTTGATAAAAAATCGTCGTACTTGGGTTAAAAGGATTCGGATAATTTTGTTTAAGATCATAATTTAAATTATATTTTTCCGATTCGATATCCGTTGCACTCGAAACACTAACTGTTTTGTCCTGTGCAAAATTCCATTGATCGTTTCCGTTTGTGCCATCAAGATTTACACTATTGCCGTTGGCGTACAGGGTTACAGATCCTTCTGTTACCGGGGCTGTATAAGTAAAGGAATAAACAACTTTTCCATTGGAAGATGTTTTGGGTTCCTGATGGGTTAATTCGGAGCTTGCTAAACGCAAGCCTGCTCCCGGCACTAAAGTTCCTGCTGATGCGGCAATGTTTGTTCCTGCAGCGACAAGTGGTCCACCGCTGATGGTCACATTATAGGTTCCTGTTTGTCCTGGAATCAGAGATGCCGGTCCATCAATAACAACTGAAACTACCGCTGAAAGAGCGCTCCCATGACATGAACAGCCTTCGTCTCCACTTTTTTGTGTTTTGCCTGTTATGCCTCCGCTGTAACCAAAAACATAAATTGTGACAGCAACCGATAAAAACATTGTTGTTAATATAAATTTTCCGAATGCCTTGCCGACAGGCTGGTTTGTAAAGACGTGCATATAATTCCTCGCGTTTTGCTTAATGATAAAAAACAGTCCAAATTATTTGGAATCCTGTCCGATGTAAATGAAAACAACAAAAGACTTCAATAAGTTCATTTTGCCATGGCATGTCTCCACTTTAAAAATAATTATTTGAGTATAACTGGTTAGGGCGAAACGGAGTTTCGCCCTACTGGTTACATTTTGGAATGAGGGATAACCTAGGAGGAAAGTTGGTAGTACTTTTGCAAGTAATTAAAAATGATTAAGTTTACCAAGGTAATCTTATAAAGAGTAGGTAACAGAATGGCAATAACATGGCACAACCTTCAAAAAATTAGTTCGAAATCTTATCAATGTGGGTATTGCAATAAACAAATAGGTTCAGATTCTGGGTATTCTGGTCACCAGGGTCCATCTCTGGTGGGCATTATAGTAATATGTTCTTATTGTAATAAACCATCCTTCTTTTTCGGGGAAACTCAAACACCTGCTTTTCGATTAGGAAACGAAGTTAAAAATATAGCTGATGAATCTGTCAAAAACTTATATAACGAAGCACGAGATTGTACTTCTGTTGGGGCTTATACATCAGCAATTTTAGTATGTAGAAAAATAATAATGCATTTAGCAGTTGAAAAAGGAGCTGCTCCAGGACAATCTTTTGTTAGTTATATTGATTTTTTAGAGAGTGGTCACTATTTCCCGCCAAACGGAAGACCATGGGTTGATAAAATAAGACAAAAAGGGAATGAAGCAAATCATGAAATTATTATTGTAAATAAAGATGAAGCTAAAGAGCTTTTATTATTTGTTGAATTCTTATTGAGATTTATTTACGAATTCCCAAGTTATACAATACCTACTTAAATAACTTTTTATCCAAGAAAATTAAATAATACTATGAACTATATCTATCTTGGTGATTGTTTAAATGTTTTGCGGGAACAAGTTCCTAACGAATCGGTTGATCTGATTTATATTGACCCGCCGTTTAACAGTAAAAGAAATTACAATATCTTTTTCGATGACAAAGAAATTCAAACACAAAAAATTGCATTTGAAGATACTTGGACGCTAATAAATATTCAAGATTCTCTTGCCGAATTGAACACACTTCAAACTCATAATATTTATAAATTACTTACAACTTATCAAGAAGTCGCACCACAAGCATTTCCTTATCTGGTTATGATGGGATTAAGAATTCTTGAACTGCATCAAGTTCTAAAACCAACCGGGAGTTTTTATCTCCATTGCGACCCGACGATGAGTCATTACTTAAAAACAATGGCAGATGTTGTTTTTGGAACAAAAAACTTCTTAAATGAAATATTATGGAAAAGGTTTAATTTTCACGCTGATGCAAAAAGATTTGGGACTATAAGTGACCGTATATTGTTCTACTCTAAATCCGAGAACTTCATTTTTAATAGACAGGTAAAGGAGTATAATGAGGAATATATTGAAAATAAATTCACACACTATGAGAACAACAGAAGATTTAGATTAGACAATTTAAACCCTCCTGGTGGGCGAGGACCTATTTATGAATTTAGTGGAGTGACTAAACCTTGGCGTTATACTGAAGAAAGAATGAAAGAGCTTGATAAAAACGGATATATTTATAAAAAAAGTAAAATACCACAATTGATTAGATATCTTGATGAAATGCCTGGACAAGCTATCCCGGACATTTGGGATGATATTGCTCCAATCAATTCTCAAGCAAAGGAACGGCTTGGTTACCCAACACAAAAGCCGAAAGCATTGTTGGAAAGAATTATAAATGCAAGCAGCAATGAAGGCGATACCGTACTCGACGCATTTTGCGGTTGCGGAACTTCAATTGATGCTGCAGAAAGCTTACACCGAAAATGGATAGGTATAGATATTTCTCCGATTGCAATTTCACTTATCAAAAGAAGATTAAAAGATGCTTACGGAAAATCCTTAAATAAATTTGAAGTGCGCGGAGTTCCCGAAGACGAGCCTTCAGCAATTCGTTTATGGAATGAAAATCCTTTTGCTTTCCAGGATTGGTGGCTTACGGAATTCGAAGTCTTTTCAACCACCGAAGGAAAGAAAGGCGCAGACAAAGGGATTGATGGAATCGGTCAATACATGGTTGGCAATAACGAAACTACTCGAGTAGCTTTTCAAGTAAAAGGTGGTAAAGTTCAATCGAAAGATATTGATGCACTGATCGGCGTTCTCTCAAAACATAAATGCGAGCTTGGTGTTTTTTTAACGATAGAACCGGCAACAAAACCAATGCTTGATACAGTTGCTCAGCAAGGTTTTGTTGAGTTTAACAGAGTACAATATCCTAAAGTCCAGATATTTACTTTGAAAGATTTTTTCAATAACAAAAACTTAAAGCTTCCGCAAGATAACGTTACTTTTAAAGCTGCAAGTTTCAAAGGGAAAAAGAATAAACAGATTGCGTTGGAGATATAAGTTGTTATGAAGTTGACCACTTATTTATTTCACACATCAAGAAATAAAAAACCCGCCGCAGCGGGTGAATGAAAAAATATTTTATGATTGATTAAAACCGTGACAGTGTTTATATTTTTTACCACTCCCGCAAGCACATGGATCATTTCTTCCTTGTCTATTTTCAATTACGATTGGCTTTTTTTTTTGAGCCTCAGCATAATAATCAATTTCATGAAGCGAGGGAATCCTAAATGAGAATGTTGTTTTCCCCTTAAAATTCGTTATAGAAAAATCACCAAGGTTGATAATATCCATTCCAATCAGGCAATCTATTCCTTGTCCTATTGTCCCTTCGGTTACCGTAACTCCTTCAATTTTTAAATCTTTTTTTAGATAAATATCTACTAAGTAAGTATTAACTTGTCTCCCAGTTTCACTCGCAGTATTCACAAATGTGATCCCAGTAGGGACTAGTTTTAATTCGTCAACAATTCTTTTGGTTATAACTGTTCCAGTGGCACCCGTATCCCAAATCCCCTTTAAATTAGTTTTTTCAGCAGTATTATAATGAGTCCCCTTTGAAGAGAAAGCCATTTCCAAAGGAATAATGATACACCTATTTAAACCAGGTGATTTTATAGTAAATGAATGGATAAGGTGATTATTTAACCCCATTATTGGAATACAACCCTCGAATGAAATGTTTGTTGATATGAATTCTTACCTGGTAAACAATGTTGAATTAAAAATGTACCAAGTTCGTGTTCTTTCCTAGTCTCCTCATAAGCTTCGGTAGTGGAATTGAATGCACCGATAACTTCTTGGTTCTTAATTACAATAAATTTATTATTATATTTTTCTACCAGTTTATCTTGGTGATCTAGGTAATATTTAAACTCTATGCTTAAATCGTGTTTCATTGTTTGCTCTGTTGTTATAATTATAATCAAAAATAATTCAAATAAATTGAATTTTTAGTTTTTATTCTTGGATTAAAATTATTTAAAAATCATTAAATGTTAGGACTTTTTTTGTTTGTGTACAAAATATAGTAAACTTTTTTGATTAAAAGTCAAGAAAAAAATTAACCCCTCGCTTCATTATTGAGCTGAAAACCCTCATTTATTTATTTTTTATTCATATTTCATAACATTTAAGTATCTAAAACGTAGTTCTTTTTCTGCACAATTCTTGTTTTTTACCGTGTACTATTTTAAATTCAAGATTTTTTCGAATTAGTTATATAAAAAGGCTGAGCAAAAACTCAGCCTTTTCTTTTCAATTAAATGAAGAAGATCAATAGCGGTAATAATCGGGTTTGTACGGACCTTCAACTTTAACGCCGATATATTTAGCTTGTTCTTCGGTAAGCGTATCAAGAACAACGCCGATTTTTGCAAGGTGTAACCGTGCAACCAATTCATCTAAATGCTTCGGTAAAGTATAAACTTTATTTTCATATTTATCTGAATGATTCCAAAGTTCAAGCTGAGCCAAAGTCTGATTGGTGAATGAATTAGACATTACATACGACGGATGTCCCGTTGCGCAGCCGAGATTTACCAATCTGCCTTCGGCTAAAACAATAATGTCTTTTCCATCAATCGTGTATTTATCAACTTGCGGTTTGATAGTGTTTTTGGTGTCGCCGTAATTTGCATTCAACCAAGCCATATCAATTTCGGTATCAAAATGTCCGATGTTGCAGACAACAGCTTTGTCTTTCATCAATTTGAAATGTAAACCGGTAACGATTTGCATATTGCCTGTAGTAGTTACAACGATGTCTGCTTCTTTAACTGCATCAACCATCTTTTTAACTTCATATCCTTCCATCGCAGCTTGAAGCGCGCAGATCGGATCAACTTCGGTAACGATAACACGGACGTGAGAATTTTTTAATGATTCGGCAGAACCTTTACCAACATCACCGTAACCCGCAACAACGGCAACTTTACCGGCAAGCATTAAATCTGTAGCGCGGCGTATCGCATCAACTAAAGATTCGCGGCATCCGTATTTATTATCGAATTTTGATTTTGTAACCGAATCGTTTACGTTGATAGCCGGAAGAGGAAGTGTTCCTTTTTCCATTCTTTCATAAAGTCTGTGAACACCGGTTGTGGTTTCTTCACTTAATCCTTTAATGCCTTTTACCATTTCGGGATATTTATCAAGAACCATATTTGTTAAATCGCCCCCATCATCAAGGATCAAGTTTAACGCATGACCATCTTTGAAATAAAGAGTTTGCTCAATGCACCAATCGAATTCTTCTGCGTTCATACCTTTCCATGCGTAAACGGGAATCCCCGCTGCGGCAATTGCAGCTGCGGCGTGGTCTTGCGTTGAAAAAATATTACACGATGACCATTGCACTTCTGCGCCGAGTTCAATTAATGTTTCAATTAAAACGGCAGTTTGGATAGTCATGTGAAGACAACCGGCAATACGCGCGCCTTTAAGCGGTTTTGTAATTCTATATTGTTCACGAAGAGACATTAAACCGGGCATTTCTGCTTCGGCTAATTCAATCTCTTTGCGTCCCCATTCAGCAAGAGAAATATCTTTTACTTTATAGGGAAGTTTTTTTGTTTCTACTTCGTAACTCATTTTTATCCTTTTTTATATTAAACACTTTTAATCAGTCATTAGTAAAATGATAACTGACCATTAACAAATGACTTTTGAACAATTACTTTTTTTTATACTCTTTAAACAATGAAACTAAGTCTAATTGTTCCCATGTAAAGAGATCGACAGTTTTTTCAATAAACTTTGCATTACCGCTTTCTTCACCAACGATTACTTTTATCTTCGCATTCTTTTGATATTTTCTGCCAAAGTGTCCGTAAGAAGAAGTTGCTAGGTAAATAGGATTGCGAAGTTTAAGTCTATCGATAATCGCTTTGGGAGTCATCGGCACAATTTCTTCAATCATTTTTGAAAGTTCAGCGTCGGAATATTTTACACCGGTTCCAAATGTATTCACAAAGATGGACATCGGTTTTGCAACGCCAATTGCATAAGAAACTTGGACCAAACATTCTTTTGCTAATTTAGCGGCAACTAAATTTTTTGCTATATGTCTTGCGGCGTATGCTGCGCTTCTATCAACTTTGGAAGGGTCTTTACCTGAAAATGCGCCGCCACCGTGAGCGCCCCATCCGCCGTATGTATCAACAATAATTTTTCGTCCGGTTAAACCGCTGTCTCCGTGTGGTCCGCCGATAACAAACTTTCCTGTTGGGTTAACATAATATTTTGTTTTTTTATCAAGAAATTTCGCTGGAATGACATGTGGGATAACATGCTTCTTTACATCGGCTTCAATTTGTTTTTGATTTACATTTTCATCGTGTTGTGTAGAAATTACAACCGCATCAACGCGCAACGGTTTGCGTGTAACTTCATCGTATTCAATCGTTACTTGAGATTTTGCATCGGGACGAAGGTAAGGCATTAGCTTCGGCTGTTTTTTTCGGATATCAGCTAACTTCTTTACGAGCTTGTGTGAATATTCTAAAGTTAACGGCATGTAATCAGCAGATTGATCGCAAGCGTAACCGAACATCATTCCTTGATCTCCGGCGCCTTGCTCTTTATGAAGACCTTTTCCTTCATCAACACCTTGAGCAATGTCCGGTGATTGTGAATGAATTGCGTTTAAAACTCCACAAGAATCATACGAGAACATATACTCGCCTTTTGTGTAACCAATATTTTTTACCGTGTTGCGGACTACAGCTTGAATATCCACATAAGCGCTTGTGGTAACTTCACCGGCAACAACAACGAGTCCTGTTGTAACTAAGGTTTCGCAGGCAACGCGGGCTTTTGGATCTTGTACAAAAATGGCGTCTAATACGCCGTCAGAAATGGCATCACAGACTTTATCCGGATGTCCTTCGGAAACGGATTCTGAAGTGAAAAAGAATGACATAATTAATTATCCTTATTTATTTTCGTTTTTAGTTTATTAATAAAAATCTAATTCAGTTGAATCGCCGGTGTTCAATCTTTTAAAACTTCCGTTAATTAACGAATGTCTGCCGACAATAGAATTTTCTAACAATGAGCGGTTTACTTCTGCTTGCGCTCCAACAATAGAATTTTTTATAATTGATTCACTCACTTTAGCGTTTTCGCCGATGGTGGCAAAAGGTCCTATTACGGAATTTTCAATTACCGCTGTTTCGGCGATAAAAACCGGCTGATTGATGATAACCGTTGGAATCGAAACATCCGTACTTTTTTCTTTTAAGAGATACTGATTTGTTGAAAGAAGCGTTTCCGGTTTTCCGCAATCGTACCAGCCGTCAACAGAAAATGTTGTAAATTTTTCTCCATCATCAATCATCATTTGTAAAGCATCAGTTAGTTGAAGTTCACCGTTGGTGCGAATGTCCTTTTCAACTAAGGTAGTTAAACATTTTTTAAGAGCATCTGCATTGCTAATATAATATAAACCTACAAGGGCTAAATGGGAAATCAAAGTTTTGGGTTTTTCAATGAGCTTTTCAATATAGCCATTAGTCATTAAAGCAACACCAAAGCGGCTTGGATCTTCAACATATTTTACACCAAGTGAATTCTGTTTTGCAGTAAAAACATTTTCAAGATTTACATCAAAAATAGTATCTCCGAGAATGATAAAAATTTCTTTATCATCAAAAGTAGGGATGGCGGTATAAATTGCGTGTCCGAGACCTTCGAGTTCTGTTTGTTCAACAAAATCCGCTTGCAGGTCGGGATAATTTTCAGCAATATACTTTATAATAAGTTCGCCTAAATGCCCGTAAATAAAAGTTGCTTTGGTTATCCCTTCGGCAAGAAGTTTGTCAAGAATATGCCCCAGGATCGGTTTTCCTCCAACGTTCAGCAAAACTTTGGGAATAGTGTGCGTATGCGGTTTTAAGCGGCTGCCCAATCCGGCAACCGGAATTATTGCTCTCAATAATACTCTTTATTTATTTATAAAATTTTACAAATAAATTTAGAAAAGTATCGTATGAATAACAAATGAACAATAGAGCAAATGTTCCGGGGCAACCGGTTCAATAAATCTTAAATAATGCTTTGACCTTTCCGGGAATTCCAATATTTTATCGTTGTGGATTTCATTCTAAATTCACTAATTCATTCATTTTCTAAATAGAGGTATTTATGAAAAATCGCTTAGCACTCCCAGGATTCCTTTTCATTTTCTTTTTTACTTTTCTTTTAACCAACAATATACTTGGACAAGGAAAAATTATTAAAGCAAGTGAGGCAAATGCATTATTTGGTCCCGTTCTCAAATCCGAAAAAATTAATGTTCAACATTTAAAAATGATTTTACGAAACACACCTGAACATGTTTTGGTCAGCTTTAAAAACGGAAGAATTCACATTCTTGACAAAAACAAAAAAGAACAATTCCCTTCAACTGTGGCTTTGGACAAAAGTGATGTTCTTCATCTTTTCAGCACGAGCGTTGTAGAAGAAATTATCAATCTGGAGAAAGGTTTAGAAGTAATGATTGAAGAAAGAGCCAACAATATTCTATCAATAACTACTTCTTCATCTGGTGGAGATGCATATACACTTGAATATTCAATGCCACCATCATGCCCACCTTATTGCAATTAAAAGTTCTATGAGTCTTTCTGCGAATATATTAACCTATTTATCAATTTTCATTTGGTTATTTCCGCCGATAAGACAGTATAGATCATTAGTGTTTAAATATTTCTTGGTTTTAGGAATTTCTGATATTATTGGCTTCTCATTTACTAATTTATTTAAAATTTCGTCTCAACATTTCTATGTAATTATTTCGCTTTGCACATTTATTGCATTACAAAAAAGTGAGTATCTGAAAAAGAAGAAAATATTCTTCATCGGTTTAGGGTTGATGATTATTTTATTAAGTTTTTTCGAGGAGAGGAGAGCTCCTTATATCTATTTAATCGCCTTTCTGCATTTAATGATCATTTTCAGAATACTCTATCTCTTTGTAATGGTGGTAGCTGAAAAACAGGTTATCAACTTTTTTTATCTTGTGTTAGCTTTTTACGAGTTTACTATTTTATTGAAATTCTTAAATTTTTTATTCGAGTTAAATGTTGATGCTCAAACATATTTTTATATTACTACAGTGTTTGAACTTGCTGTAGGTGTTTTCTTTACAACGTTCAGAGAGGATAGCTCCAAACTTGTTTATAAGCTTATATAATCCGGTAATTCTCTCGTTAATATTGGTGGTAATTATTTTATCGCTTACCTTTATCTTTTATAAGTATGTTATCGTACCGATGAGGAAAAAGCATTTTGAAGAAGAAGAGAATATTCGTCTTCAACATGCAAAGTTAATGGCGATGTTTGCTGAATTAGATCCCTCTCCCGTCTTTCGATTTGATTTAAGCGGTGAAGTTATTTTAGCTAATAACGCAGGAAATAAACTTCTTGCCTCCAAACCAATGTTGGGAGAAAAAATTTATAGCCTGCTGCCGGAATTGAAAAACATTAATCTCACTAAATGTATCAACGAAGGTGAGCAGTTGGAGATAACTTCTTCAATTGGGGATAAAATCTATCAATTTACCATTTGCGGGATTCCCCATTTCAAAATCGGACAAATTTATGGAAGAGATGTATCGGCGCTTAAAGCAGTTCAAGAAAAACTTGAATTGGCTTTAAAAAAGTCGGAGGAATCTGAAAAACTTAAGTCATATTTTCTCAGCCAGCTTTCACATGAAATACGAACACCAATGGTTGGGTTGTTGGGGTTTAGCGGTTTCTTAAAAGAGAGTCTGTCTGATGTTTTAACCGAGGAACATAAAACTTGGTTTCTCAATTTAGAAGATGCATCAAATAGGTTAAATCGGACTATGGATCTTTTTATTAATATGGCTCAAGTACTAACAGGCGGAATAAAGCTTAATCCCGCTGAACTAAATCTTAAAAAAGAAATAGAAACGATTCTAAAGGGATTCCAAACAGTAATAAAAGAAAAAAATCTCTCGTGCCTGTATGAAGATTTGTCTAACAGCACTTTCTTGAAAACAGACCTATACAGTTTTAATTTGGTCATGCAAAATGTTATTGACAACGCAATTAAATTTACAGAAAAAGGATCAATCAGAATTACTTCTTTTTTTGACAAGGATAAATTTCGTATTGATATTGCCGATACCGGAATCGGCATTTCCGAAGACTATTTATTAAAAATATTCACTCCCTTTACCCAGGAAGTTATGGGCTATTGCAGACCTTATGAAGGAAACGGGTTGGGACTTGCATTGGCAAAAAATCTTTTAGCATTAAATAATGCTGCTATCGAAGCAAAAAGTGAAAAAGGAAAAGGCACTACATTTTCTCTCATATTCAACTAATGGGGTGAACACATTGAAAAGCAACAAAACGACCAAACCAAAAATCCTTATTGTCGAAGATGACCGTAACAGTCAGGAACTATTTAAATTTCTTTTGGGAAAGAAATATGACCTAAGCATTTGCGATGAGGAAATGAGTTTCCTAGCGATTCTCGAAAAAACAAAAGCCGATCTCGTGCTTATGGATATTTCTTTAAATGGTGAAAAAAACGGACTTGAATTAATTCGATACTTGCGAAAAAACAATCTAGATTATAAACATACACCCATCATCTGTTACACTGCTCATGCTTTTAGCCAGGACAAAATAAATGCGATGAACGCGGGTGCTGATATTTTTTTAGCTAAGCCTGTGAGTATCGAGATCTTGATTGAAACAATAGAAACGGCATTACAAAAACGAGAAAAAGCAAATTAACCCAGTAGTTATTTTCCCCGAACGGCAACTCGTTTATCTTCGACTAAAATTGAAATGAATAATGAATCGTAAATCCGTTAGATTGATTGAGAGATGGGAAAAAATCAGACTGGCTATTATTTGTTTGGTGTAAATAAGGGATGAAATAACCTATTGCACTTCCAACAACTGCACCGATTAAAATGTCTGTTGGGTAATGATTGCCCGAAACATAGCGAAGATAACCAACAAGTGAAGCGGATAACAACGAGCCCGTCCACACATATTTCGTGTATTTAGAATCCGGGAAGTATCCCTCATATACGGTCGAAAATAAACGGCAGAAGCGAATGCAGCGGTAGTATGTCCCGAAAAGAAAGACTTCTTAGCTTCAACTTCAAGTTTAATATTCTATGGCGCTTCCTTATTATAGACAAACGGACGAATTCTTTCTGCGGTTCCTTTAGCTATTGATGGAAGAAATGTTGCGAAGAGTAATGTTTCAAAATACATTGTGCTTATCGTTTGAAAATCTTTCCCAACAATTTTTTCTGCTAATAATTCTCATCGTAAAAAAACGTCAAATAAACCCTCCTAAAAGATGTAGTTCCTTTTTCATCCCTTTGACCGATTGAACAATTCTAAATTCCTTCTTATCATATTATTGTAATAAAGTAACTATAACATTAAGTGTTTATTAATTACAAATTAGAAAGGAGTTATCAAATGAATTCTCTTATAATTAAAGGTAACTGGAATGAATCCGTAGGAAAACTCAAACAACAATTTGCAAACTTAACTGATGCCGATTTACTTTTCAAGCAAATAAAATTAAAGCGATCAACTTGAGTAATCATAAGGAAAAAACAAATGAAAATTGTCTACACTTTAGTTTTCTTTGTATTGTTTTCAACTTTAAATCAAGCGCAGTTTAAACCTGTATTTGATAAAAAGAAATTACAAAATCAAAACACATGGTTAAGTCGCCCGACATCAAATAATGAAATTAATCGTTATTCGGATTTAGTACTTAACTTAAAAAAAACATCATTCACTGACAATGTTAATGCTTCTTTAACGGATACTATGATGCATAACAAATATGGTGATTTGTTGAATGATAATCCGTTCTATAACAAGAAATCTTCTTTAGAGGTGGTTGCTCTTAGAGTTACCTTGTCTAATATTACGACCTTTTTATTTGACAGGTATATCTTAAATTATGATTTTTCAAGGGTGGGATTTAATTCATGGAATAACAACATACAAAAGGGATGGGAATGGGATCAAGACAGATTCGGTATGAATTATTTTTTTCATCCTTATTCAGGCGCAATGTTTTTTAATACAGCGCGTGTAAACGGATATTCTTTCTTTGAATCCTTGCCTTTTGCCTATTTAGGTAGTTTAGAGTGGGAGTATTTCGGAGAAAATACTCGCCCCTCGTATAACGACATCATCAATACTCCAATTACCGGCGCTTTCTTAGGAGAAATATTTTACCGGATGGGCTCCAATATTCTGGATGATCAAACAACCGGGGCGGATAGATTTTTCCGGGAAATGGCAGTCGCCATTATGACACCTACAAGGTTTTTTAACAGACTTTTGCATGGAGAACTTACCAGGTCTACATCGGCCGAAGTATATCAGAAAGAGCCGTTAAACATAACAATGGCTGTTGGATATCATAAGATTAATGAAGGAACTCCAATCACACTTTCGATGAGCAGCCTTAATTTCAATTTTCATTTTGATTATGGAAACCCGTTTGAAAAAAGATCTCGAAAACCTTTTGATTTTTTCAAAATCCGAACTAATTTCAATTTCGGAGTAGGGAGAAAAATTATTGAAAATGCAACCGGAAATGGAATTTTATTTGGTAGTAATGTTCAAGTTGGTAATTTTGAAATGTTAACTGGATTATTTCAAAACATGGACTATTATGATAACAACACTTTTGAATTAGGGACCATTGCTTTTGGACCCGGAGTAATTTCTAATCTGAAAATAAGCAAGAGTTCAAGTCTTAATACTAGTCTTCATATTGATTTAATGCCTTTCGGCGCACTTAGCAATAGACTTGGACCCGATACTACACAGGTTAGAGATTATGATTATGCCGGCGGAGCGGAAATAAAGCTTGAAAGCGATTACAATTTTGGATGGGCAGGCATTGCCCTTAAAGCTTATTACTGGTGGTTTCATACCTTTATTGGAGTTGCAGAAAACAGTTATATTGCATTAATTAAACCGAGTATTACTTTCAAAATTTATAACAATGTAAGCATTGGATTTGAACATTTGATTCACTACACGGATAGATACCCGAAAGATTTTGCTAGTATACATTCTGTAAGAACCGAAGAGAAAATTTTCCTTCAAATATTCTTTGAAGAGTTTAAGTTTAAAAGAAAATAAGATGATCTATTCTGAATTATTAACAACAGGAAAAAAACAATGTCCATACTACCGAAGAAATTATATTTATCACTTCTCTTAATCATCCTATGTGAATCTTCTCTCTTCGGACAGCTAAAATATACTTTTTCTCAGTTCGGAAATGAAACCGTTAGCATCTTCAAGCAACCGGCTAAATGGGATGGAAGCGATTATCTCAAATTTGGTTTGATAGGAGCCACATCATTTTTACTTATGCAAACTGCTGATGAACCTATTCGAAGCGCAGTTTTGAGGGATCAAAATAGATATTACAAAAGTGTTCCAATTGAATTCGGCAGAATGTGGGGAGAACTATATGCACCTGTTGTAATCTTTAGCGGTTTCGCTATCCATTCATTATTAAAGGATGACATTGGAACCAGGAAGATTGGTTATGAGATCGGACAGGCTTCGCTCTATGCCGGCGCACTTACTTATCTATTCAAGGTAGCATTTGGCAGAGCCCGGCCTTATACGAACGAAGGTCATTCTTCATTTCACCCGTTTTCTTTTAACGACGATTTTCATTCATCTCCCGGCGGGCATAATGCCGCTGCATTTACCATATCTACCGTTCTTTCAAGAAATGTTAAACCAACCTGGTTAAAAGTATTAGTTTACTTGCCGGCTGCGCTGACTTTTATCTCCAGAGTTTACCAAGATAAACACTGGACATCTGATGATTTTTCCGGTGCTGCGCTCGGTTACGTTGTTGCAACTTGGGTTGTTGATCTTCATGAGAATAATAAATCCCCAGTAGAAATGTCTTCGGTTTACCCGTTATCTATTAGGATTGCACTCTGAACTAATTTAAAAAAATTTCCATGGGAAATGATATCAAGTAGTACAACGAAGATTCATATGGTGAACAAGACAGATAATAAATTTTTAGTCATGGCGATACTTTTTTATACTTCGGCAGCGTGACACGGATGGATTGCAGAATGAATGGAAAGATGAGACTGAAAACGGCTGGATAGGTGGCAATAACCGGAGTAGTTCACTGTTATAGTTGGTCTCGTTTTTGGTGTTGCACTCGGTTGACTACTCTTTAAAAAAGGTAAAATCATGACAAAGAATTCAAATAATCGTTTCATTCTTTTTAATTTCATAATCATTTCATTTGCTATTATCGGTTTTGTGAAACCGACATATTCTCAACCATCTGCAAGTGATTCTTCATTTCATCCTTACCATGTTGATTACTGGATAACGGGTGGCATCATAATCGGTGGGCTGACGTTAGAAAAGATTGGAATAGGTTGGATATCGAACAAATCACCCATTTCAATTGGAGAATTACAGAATTTGACTAGAGATGATATTTCTCCAATTGATGAGTGGGCTTTGAAATTTGATCCATCGAAAATGAACTACTACAAAAAACTTTCAAGTCATTTGCTTACCGCTGTAGTCTTTGTTCCGTTTCTCACCATGCTGGATCACAATATCAGGCAAGACTGGTTGGACGTACTGCTGATGTATATGCAGACTCAAACTGTAACAAACAATTTTTACCTTTATAGCCCGTTTGGTGCAACTTTTCAAAATAGATTACGCCCCGTTGTTTATTACGATCAACTTGACTTAGGAGAGAGATCTGCCCCGAATAACCGGAATTCACTTTATAGTGGACATGTTGCAGCTACTACAGTTTCTACTTTCTTTGCCGCTAAAATATTTTGCGATTACCATCCGGAATTGGGATGGAATAAATATCTCATCTATGGGGCGGCGTCAATACCCCCTCTTATCATGTCATATTTTAGATTGAAAGCGCTCGCTCATTTCCCAACAGATTTATTAACCGGCTTTGGAGTAGGAGCGCTATGCGGTATATTAATCCCGGAATTTCATCGTTTACAGGACAAGAACATTTTGTTGGGGATGTATTCTTCAGCCGAAGCAACGGGAATAGCTATAAAATGGCAGCCGGATTTTTTAAAATAGGCATGCGTGAATCATAGAATTTATTTACAAAGAAAATACATGCAGATTCCTTCTTTATTGAAGTAAAATCACTTACACAAATCCCAAAATCACAAACTTGAATCTTTTTTAGTATTAAGAACATCAAACTGTACAAACCAAAAAAAATTTGGAATAAACATGAAGAAAATTTTTTTAACTTATTGGAAATATGGAGTTGTTCCGCTTGGGGCTGCTTTTGGTTATGCTTATTACTATTTCATCGGTTGCCAGAGCGGACATTGTGCAATTCAAAGCAATCCATATTTAAGCACACTTTACGGTGCAATGCTAGGTGGAATTTTTATTTTCCCTTCAAAGAAAAAGAAACCAACAAACGATAAACAAACAGATGATAATAACTAAAGAAATTTTTATTGAAGATTTGGTCCGTGAACTTCCCGATGCGGTTGAGTATTTAATGAAGCACGGAATTCGTTGTTTGCGATGCGGGGAACCGGCTTGGGGAACTCTTGAAGCTGCCGCAAAAGAAAAGGGATTTCAACCGAAACAAATAACCGTTTTTATAAATGATTTAAATGCTTTGCAGAAAAAATAGATTTTCAGTTCACATAATTTTATCAATAATCTCAACGACTTTATTTGCTTGATGCCCGGCGGCGATCATCACTCTGGGAGCCATAACACCTTCAATCAAAAAATCGGTTTTATTATCTCCGCACACAAAAATATTTTTCGACAACTTTTTTGTTTTAATTGTGTTTGCAGAACTATATCCCGCTAAACCTGAAGCGGTTACTAAATACTTTTCTTTAAAAAGATTTCCAGTGAACACTTTCACCAACATTGCTTTTTCAGAAACCTTATCGAACGCCTCTACGATAACATGAGCTTCCTTGAAAATGATTTTGACATTTATTCCGTTTATTTTTTCATAATGCTTTTCTATTTGTAGAAACGGATTTATCATTTTCAACTTCTCTTCCAGAGCATCAACTTTCCATTTGCCAATATCATCAATAAAATATTGTTGACGATTGAGATTCGTTGGTTCAACAACATCAAAATCAACAAGGATTATTTTTCCGATTCCAATGCGCGCAAGTGCAATGGCGGCGTTACTGCCAAGTCCACCGCATCCCGCAATTCCAATTACAGCTTTTTCTAATTTTCCTTTAAGTTGTGAGGAGTTCCGTGAAGTTAGTTGGTCGTAAGTGATTTTATTCATTTTACCCGCCGCCGGTTGGTAGAAATAGTTTTACTCTGTCGTTTTCTTTTAGATTAGTGTGTCGAGATTTTTCTTCATCATTTATAAAAACTGAAATGAATTTCTGATGCTCTTTTCGAATTTTTAGGAAGGTCATCATTTCAGCGGCGGTGCAGCCGGATTCAACATCGATATAACTTTTATTCTTTATGTCTTCGATATGCAAGAGTCCGAGATATTCAAAAAAAATCTTCATATTGATTTCGGCTTAATTTATTTCCGAATAATTCAATCGAAAATGTTTCGCTTCTTTTTTATAACTGATTGATTGAATTTCTGCCAGAATGCCAATTGCAATTTCGTTTGGAGTTTCTCCGCCGATATCAAGTCCAACCGGTGAATAGAGATTTTCCAATGAAGTATTTTCTTTAAGCGTTGCTTTCAATTTCGAAATAGATTCTTTAACTTTTTTCTTAGAACCAATCATCCCGACGTATTTCATTCCCGGATAAAATTTGTAAATATATTTCAGTACATCAAGATCATGTGCGTGAAAGTGCGTAACCAAAAGAGCGAAAGCATTTTCGTCTAATGGAATAGAGGTTTTTTCTGCCGCAGCAAGTTTTGAAAAATCATAATATATTTTTTTGTTGTAAAGCGAATCGTTAATCTCTTCTAACATTTCGGTTCGATTATCAACAAAGACGACATAAAAATTTAACTGCTTGGCAAGTTTCGCAACCGCTTGCCCCACGTGTCCCGCGCCGAAGATGTACATAATTTTTTCGTACCGGAAGACTTCGTAAAAAACTTTCATTTCGCCGCCGCAAAGTGCATCCATCGGAACAATATCCTTGTTCTTTATTTTTATTTTTTCTACATCGTTTTTTTCTTTCGTCATCAAAATGGTTTCGGAAAAATTTTGAGCGTTTTCCTCGATAAGTTTTTTTGCTTTCTTCATTATATAATATTCGGCGCCGCCGCCACCAACGGTTCCGGCAACTCTTCCTTCGTCCCCAACAAGCATTTTAAATCCGATTCTTCCGGGCGTGCTCCCTTTTACTTCTGTAATAGTAATTAAAACGGACGGCTTGTTTTCTTTTATTCGTTCTTGCAGAGTCTGAAATATTTCGATCATAAAATTCCAACTTCATTATTAAATTCTTCAATCAACGAATCAATTTTCCCGGTTAGTGAACGTGTACTGTTCCAATATTCTTCATCATTCCATTGAGCGTTCAATTCACTTAATTCGCGCTGTTGTTGTTCGATCCAAGTAAAATATTTTAAATTGTGGATCCGCTTTTTGTCTTGATAATTCAGCTCAAGCATGTTATCTGTTCTCTGTCCTTTAAGTGATTTGTGAAATGATTTTGCCGCATCAAGTTCGGAATACTTTCCATATTTATCATTCATTTCTTCAAGACGTGAACCGTAGAGCTCCATCGAGTCGGTTAAAATTGTGAAGATAACATCATGCTCATTCAGCTCGTAATATTTTGCAAGTTTTACAGCGGAGAGCATATTCGCAATTCCCGAAATTCCTGCGGCGGAAAGTTTTGCAACCGTTTGTTCATCAACACCTTCTTTTAAAAGATATTTTTTCCCTTCTTCATCATTGAACAAGCGTGAAAGTTCCATGCAGTCTTCGTCATCAATGGCGAAAACAAAATCAGTGTTTTTTACATTGTGAATCCACGGGACATGTTTATCGCCAATGCCTTCAATGCGGTGTCCGCCGAAACCGTTTTGTAAAAGCGTTGGGCATTGCAAAGCTTCGCTCGCGCCGATTTTGCACGAAGGATATTTTTCTTTTAAATGATCTCCGGCTGCAATTGTTCCCGCCGAACCAGTTGAAGAAATATATCCGGCTAATTTTAAATTGGGATCAATTGAATTTTTCATGGCTTCAAATACTTCCGCAACCGCGCTTGCCGTTACTTCGTAGTGCCAGAGATAATTTCCAAATTCTTCAAATTGATTAAAGATCAAAACATCTTTCCTCGTTCTTTTTAATTCCCAGCATTTATCAAATATTTCTTTCACGTTGCTTTCACCGCCTGGAGTTGCAATCACTTCTCCGGCAAGTTTATTCAACCACGCAAATCTTTCTTTGCTCATCTCTTCGGGAAGAATGGCGATTGATTCGCAGCCAAGCAATGCAGAGTTGAATGCGCCACCGCGACAAAAATTTCCAGTTGAAGGCCAAACGGCTTTCTGCCAGGTTGAATCAAAATTTCCTGTTACAAGTGATGGAGCCAGGCAGCCGAATGTTGCACCAACCTTATGTGCGCCAGTCGGAAACCACTTCCCTGAGATGCCGATTATTTTTGCTTTTACTCCGGTTAACGAAGAAGGAAACTCAACAAAGTTAACGTCGCCAAATCCACCGCCGAATTCTTTTTGTTCGTTCTTCCAAGAAATTCTGAAAAGGTTTAACGGATTAACATCCCACAGACCGATTTGTTTAAGTTGATCTTTTGTCTTAGCATGAATTTTTTCAGGATGCTTCATTTGTTCGAAAGTCGGAATAACAATCCCTTTTTCTTTACAGCGTTGAATATTGTTTTTACGCGCTTGTTCGTTTCTCTTTAAGTTGATCATTAGAATTCCTTATTACATTTTTAATAAAATATTTTTTCTGCGTTTAACAAATCGGCTTCGGTGTCAATATCATAATTGATTCCCAAATCTTCACATAAAAAAGAATTGCCCGAAAAATTCCTCAGGACCTCTCGTAGAATTGACGAATCGTTTTCCCTTTTAATAGCCAATTTAACTTTATCATTTATCAAAATCGGGTGACCTTTTTTCCGTTTTCCGTTTTCAAGAATCATTGCCGGTTGAATAAAATCATATTGCCTTTCAACTTTAAACTTTGTTTTCAGCAAACCGTAAGTTTCAGTTGAGATAAAAGGCATATCCGCCAAAGCGATAAATACATTTCCGTATTGTGCGTTTTCCATTCCCGTTTTAATTGATGAGAACATTCCGGCTTGATATTGCTGGTTGCAAATAACTTTTATGTTTCCTGTTTCGACAAGTTTCGTTCGTTCGATCAATTCAACTAATTTATCAAAGTTGCAACCACCGACAACGATAACTTCATCGCAAACGGTTTCCAATTTTTGTAATGAGTGAAAAAGCAACGGGATATTTTGAATTTCAATTTCGATCTTCCATTTATTCATCCGCGATGAATTTCCAGCGGCTAAAAGAATTCCCGAATATTTTGCTTTTTCCTCTTTCACATATTCAGCTTTAATTCTTTTGAAATAATTTCTAAGTCCGGCGGAAAAGTATTTGGGAAATTAACTTTTTTTATTGCCGAATCAATATCTTTCAATCCGTGTCCGGTTAGAAGACATACCACCGTCGCATCTTTTGAAATTGTTTCTTTTATCTTTAGCAAACCCGCAAACGATGCGGCTGAAGAAGGCTCACAGAATATTCCGGTTTTTTGCGAAAGCTGTTTTTGCGCGGAAAGAATTTCATCATCGGAAATTAAGATCACATCACCATTCACGATTTTTAAATCTGCTACAGCGCAATAACCGTTTCGCGCAACGTTTACAGAGATAGAATCGGCAACTGTAGCAGCTTTGTAATTCAAATCCCACTTGTCAAAATGAAAAGCATCAAAAAGAAAGCGGCTTCCTTCTGCTTGCACGGCAATGATCTTCGGTAGGTTTTTTATCAGGCCGATAAATTGCAAATCGAGAAAACCTTTTATAACACCACTTAACACAACTCCGTCTCCCGCTGGGAGAAAAACATAATCAATATTTTTTAGTTGCGAAACTAATTCGAAGGAAGATGTTTTTTTACCTTCAATCGTCATTGGATTGTAAGCAGTGTTTCTGTTTAAGAAACCTGTTTGTTCCGAAAACTTTAGAGAAAGATCAAACGCTTTATCGTAATCACCTTGTATCTGAATCAAAGTCGCACCATACTGCAAACACTGAACGAGTTTTGCTTTCGGCGCATTTGTTGGCATAAAGATGAATGCTTTTTGTCCAGTCGCAGCAGCAATTCCCGCCATTGATGATGCGGCATTTCCCGTTGATGCGAGAACGATTTCATGTAAACCAAATTTCTTTGCAAATGCAGAAACAAGAAACGATGCTCTATCTTTATATGATCCGGTAGGATTTGTACCGTCGAATTTTAGAAAAATATTTTCAAATCCATATTCATTTTGAAAATTCTTTGCATGAATAAGCGGTGTGTTGCCAACGGGAAGATTAGGAAAATATTCTTTCTCTACCGGAAGATAATTGTGGATATCAAATAAATCATTTTCGTTTTTTGAATTCCGAAACGACTCGGGAAGTTGGACTTTGAGAATTCCTTTTAAAGGTTTTCCCTCAAGATTTTCTTCGCGGCATTGTGGACACAGCATCAAATCCTTTGTGATTTCATACTGTTTTCCACATTCGCTGCAAATGTATTTGAATTCGTTTATCATTTATTTTAAAAAATTGGCAAACTTTCTTCGTTTCTTCAGAGCAAAACAATATCAATTTGCTCATCGTCAACTACATGAGTTATAAATTCAAGTAGTAGTCTCGAATTTTGCTTGAAATGAGTTTCCTTCTTTCAATTAAAAATTGTTCATAAGAATTAACATCCAACTCGTAAATTGATACAGGGATACAATTCTGAACAAGATTATTTTCAAGTAATTCTTTGGAATCAATCGAACCATATTTAAGTTTATCGCCTTCACATTGTTTCAAAATATCCGAGAAATAATCATTTGGGGCTTTGCTTCCGATTTTGATATTTATTTCTGATTGCATATAAACATAATTAGCTATTTGATTGTACTCTGCTCTTTTTAAACCATTACGTTTGAGATATTCTTTAGGAAATACATGATGAATATCGCCCATATGAGTTATAAGATCATCAACAGAAATATCGCGAGATAGAAATCCTTTATCATTGGCTCTGACTTGCGCTGCAAGATAAACATTAAAAAATGGACTGCTGGAAACGGAAGTATCAAGACTTTGCACTAAAGAAGAATCCCAAAAAGCCTCTGAAAGTTCTGCTGATTCTACATTCTGTAAAAACTCTTGGAAGGGTTTTGAGGAAATACTTTTAATGTCAAAATCAAAAACAGATTCTGGGGAGCTGGAATAGCGACCGGTCAACACTGACATTACAAACCATTTGCGGACATACCTTTCAATTTCAGCTTGGTTATAATTTAGCTGTCTGAGTTTTAAATAAACGATATAAGCAAAATTGAGAGTGTTCTGAGAGCGAATAAGGGAAGATGAAACAAAGCCGGCAGACCGAATTATCATAACAAACTTTTTAAAATTCGACTCGTTAATAAAATTGAGGATACCATTTTCAAGCTGTTTAAAAGATTGTTGGGCAATAGTTTCTTCAAATGTTCTTGTTTCAAAATTTCTACCGGAGAGCAGGCTAACCAAATCTGAAAGACGACCACGATTGAATTCGGATGTAAAAGCTACGCGTAAAAGATCAGTGTAAGCGGGATCGTAAATATCATCATTCTCATTTCTAAGCCAGGACATTTTTTTGAAATAATCGCTGGCGGTAAATTCCGTATCGATTTCTGAAATAATGTTGTAAAATTCCGGAGCAATAGCAAGATGGCAAAAATAATCGATACTTTTACGAATAATCGAGCCGTTATATAATTCGTTTGAGGCAATCTTAGACATAGCAAAATCAGCTTGGCTAAGTACCACTCCTTGTGAATTAATGCGAATAAATATTTCCGTAACAACTTCAATATCAAGATCAGAATCTAGCTCAATGAGACCGATTTGTTTTGTGATTAATTTTTTTAGTAAATCAAAACGATTAAAGATTAACTCTTGAGATATATCAGGATTTTTTGAACAGTAATCATTAACAAGAGTAAAGAGATTGGTTTCCGGCTGAAATAAAATTGCAATGTCGGGAAACCAATGAGCATCTTTTGCAATTGCCGTATTAAAGACTTCGAAGCGTTCTTCAAGAGGATGAAATGAAATTGTTATTCTGGCTCGTTTATAATCTTTATTAATGATCTTTTGTCCTAGAATTGCGGCGGTTAAAGCTGTAACGCGCTGCTGTCCATCAATAAGAATTTTTTTACCTTCTGCACTATGCCCATCTTTTAAGCGAACGTTAGGGTTCTTCCATGCGATAAGGTAACCGATAGGATAACCCTGGTAAAGAGAATCCATGAGGTCACGAACCTTTGAGGCATCCCAAACAAAAGGACGCTGTATTTCAGGTATTGCAATTTCGCCGGATTTGACCCATGCAAGAATTGTTTCGATTAAATGCTGGTTGACTGAATATTTTTGAGTTTTCATAAAATGAATTCTTTAAATTACATTTATTTGTTTTTAACAGATTAAACTAAGCTGCTAATTCTAATCCAACGCCTTCAAGCACAACTTGTTTAAAAGTATCGTTTCCGCCAAGTCTTTTTTTAACATCAAGAATTTCAATTCCTGAAACAACTCCATCGCTATCATAATCAACAGCAATTCCTTCCGCAATATGCTTGGTAGTTACTGTTGTTTCCTTGAAAGTAATACTTAAAGCGTCAATTTCTTTATCATAACTTATTTTCATAACTGCTCCTTAAAAAAAGTATGAGTAAACAGTAATTACAACAATCTCATTTTCTTCCTCTACAAAGATTGGTCTAATCTGTTTCGTTGAATAAACTATTCCATTCCACATTTTTCCAAAAGTAAAATTCTTTCGGCAATCATATCTTCCTTGATCGGTTAATTGCCACTCACAATCTCTGATAGCGGATTCAACTTCTTCAAAAGAAAAACCTCATTTAATCAAGTAACTCTGTGCATGCAAACTTAACCGGATTGGTTTCATATATCAATACTATTTTAGATACTAAACATCATTACATGGTTAGCGCCATTATTGCTTTTGCCGTATGCAGGCGATTTTCCGCTTCATCAAAAACAATTGAGATATTTGGATTGTCTAAAATTTCATCCGTTACTTCATTACCACGGTCTGCCGGTAAAGCATGCATGAGTTTCACATTTTTGTCAGCAAGTTTAATTCGCTTATCGTCGCAAATCCATGATTTATATTTTTCCAGATTTCCTTTCATTTCTTTTTTGCACTCGACTTCATTCTGTAAATAATGATCAACATCATAAAAACCAAAACCGCCCCAGTTTTTTGGAATGACGATGTGAGCGCCTTCAAAAGCTTCATCCATATTATTTGTGAATTTAAGTGAACCTCCACCGGCTTCGGCATTCTTATAAGCTTTGTCAACAATGTTTTTGCTTAACGGAAATTCTTTCGGATGTGCTACAGTAACATCAATTCCGTAACGAGGGAAGAGAAGGATTTGTGTTTGCGGAACGGATAACGGCTTGCTGTGAGTGTCTGCGTACGCCCAGGATACAGTTACTTTTAATCCTTTTGGGTTTTTATCGAAGTGCTCAAAGATTGTCATCAAATCTGCTAAACCTTGAAAGGGGTGGTAAACATCATCCTGCAGCGACATTACCGGAACGGTAGCGTTAGCGGCAAGTTCGTCTAAATATTTTTTTCCGATACCGTAAAAACAATTTCGGCAGGCGATGCCATGTCCCATGCGCGAAAGAATGATTGCCGTATCTCTGGCGACTTCACCATGAGTGATTTGCATTTTGTCGGGAGTTAAATCGTGCGCGTGTCCGCCGAGTTGCGTCATACCGGCTTCCATTGAGTTCCGCGTGCGGGTTGACTGCTCAAAGAAAATGGCGAACAATGTTTTGTCCTGCAATAAACGATGATATTCACCCATTGCAAATTTTCTTTTTAAATCGAATGCAACTTCAAACGCTGTGTCAAGCTCTTGCTTTGACCAGTCATCATCTGAAAGAAAATGTTTTTTTGAAAGATCTGATACCATATTATTTCTCCGAATTTATTTTCTAATTAAAATTTAAAACATTTCACAAAACAACGCATAGAAAGCGCTGGCTTTTACCAAATGCTCTACCGGGACTTTCTCGTTCGGCGCATGTGCCATTACTTCATTACCGGGACCAAAACCGATAACCGGAATTCCATACATTCCATTAATTGAAATACCATTTGTTGAAAAAGTCCATTTATCAACAACAGGTTTTTCATCAAACAATTCTGTAAATACTTTTATTCCGGTTTGAATAACGGGATGACTTTCTTCAAGTTTCCACGTAGGGTAATATTTTTCCATACCGTATTTCAAGCCGGTGAAAGCAGTTTCATCGTAATAAATCACTTCAACTTTTGCATTCATATCTTTAACAATTTCTTCAACTTCTTTTACGGCAAGTTCTTTATTTTCGCCCCAGGTTAATCTTCTGTCAAGATGAATTTTTGCGAAATCCGCAACCGCACAAAGCGAAGGACTTGAGGAAACAAATTCGGAAATTGTAACCGAACCTTTGCCGAGGAATTCATCATAAGCTAATCGTTCGTTAAGTTTTTCAATTTCCAGAACGGCACGCGAAGCCATATAGATTGCGTTCTTTCCGCGTTCCGGTGCCGAGCCGTGTGCAGAGATTCCGAAGAAAGAAACTTCAATCTCCATTCTTCCGCGGTGTCCGCGGTAAATATTCATATTGGTCGGTTCGGTAACGATTACGCAATCGGGTTTAATTTTTTCTTCTTCAACAAGATATTTCCAGCAAAGACCATCGCAGTCTTCCTCCATAACCGTTCCGGTAACAAGTAACGTTATATCATTCGTCAAACCGAGTTCTTTTAAAATTCTTCCGGCAGTAATTGCGGCAATCGGTCCCCCTTTTTGGTCAACACTGCCGCGCCCATGTACAAAGCCGCCTTTAATTTCTCCGCCAAGCGGGTCGAAACTCCAATTCTGTTTATTTCCTAAATCAACGGTGTCAATATGCCCGTCAATAGCAATTATTTTTTTGCCATTACCGATTCTTCCGATAATATTTCCGAGTCCATCAATTTTTACTTCATCAAAACCGGCTTCTTCCATCATTCGTCTTAATTCAAAAATAACATCTTTTTCTTTTGCGCTGAGAGATTTTATCTTAATTAGTTTAGAAAGATTTTCCGCAGTGTATTGTTCGTACTTTTTGGCGAGGTCAAGAATTTGTTTGGCGCGTTCCATGTTTGTTTCCATTTTTAATTGTGATTTCCGGTGCGGCATAGCGGGAATGTAAGTCGCAGTTGTGAAGGGTAATATTGATTTACTGATTTCACTAAATCTAACTTTTCATAATTGGACTACAAACTTACAAATTCTCTTAGAATATTTATAGGGATTGTTTGAAATATTCTCACTAATTTTGAGCAGAAAATTCTAAAGGCAAAAAAATCAAGATCAAATATTTTATGGTTAAACATTCTGAAGGAACGAATTTATGTCCGATCAAATGACCCCAATTCCCTTTAACCAACTTTTTGATTGGATGATAACCGAATATAAAAACGAACAAACCATCTTCGGCATTCACAAATCAAATTTCTTTTTCAAGAAGAACTCATCTCAAATAATAATTTTCAACGAAGCATTAGAAATGCCTCTCGGTCCTGCCGCAGGTCCACACACACAACTTACACAAAATATTATTACTTCTTATTTAACCGGCGGGAGATTCTTTGAACTAAAAACCGTACAAATACTCGATGAACTGAAAGTTGATAAACCTTGCATCGACGCGCAAGATGAAGGATATAATGTTGAGTGGTCGCAAGAATTAAAGTTGGAACAGTCTTACGAGGAATATCTGAAAGCATGGTTTTTACTTCATGTTTTAAAAGAATTGTTCGGATTTTCAAGAGGAGATGAAAGAGGATTCGTGTTTAATATGAGCGTTGGTTATAACCTTGAGGGAATTAAAACCGACCGCATGGATAATTTTATTGAGAATTTAAAAGACTCATCAAGTCACGAAAAGTTTATTCAATATAAAAACGACTTGATTGCAAAGTTGAATAATGAAGATGTCCGCCAGACATTAAGAAACTCGATCAATTCCAAAATAAATTTCGATAAAGTAATTTTTTCTATTCAGAAAATCTCTCCCAACATTTCCAACTCGGTTACACTTTCTACAATGCACGGCTGCCCTCCCACGGAAATTGAAGCCATTGCAAAGTATCTTATAGAAGAAAAAGGTCTTCACACGTATGTGAAATTAAATCCGACTCTGCTCGGTTATGAAAAAGCAACTTCTATTCTTCATCAATTGGGATTTCAGTATATCGAATTAGATCGAACATCATTTGAACACGATATAAATTTTGCTGATGCAGTTCCAATGTTAAAGCGGTTGCAAAGCTTTGCTAAAAAGAATAATAGGCAATTTGGCGTAAAACTTTCTAACACACTTGGCGTTAAGAACAGAAAGAAAGTTCTTGCCGGAGACGATATGTACATGTCGGGACGTTCGCTTTTTCCGCTTACAATGAATGTTGCACGCATGCTGGCTGAAGAATTTAACGGTGAATTGCCGATGTCTTTTTCCGGCGGCGCAACAATCAACAATGTACAAGAAATTCTAGAAACGGGAATTTCCCCGATTACATTAGTTACCGATCTGCTAAAACCAGGGGGCTATAGCAGAATATTTCAAATGTCGGAGAAAATTGAAAAAAATGATTCATTTAGTAAAAAAATTGATGTTGAAAAAATTAAAACTCTGGCGGCCAATTCTTTAATTGATTTGAATTATAAAAAAGAAAAGAGGGAAATCAGTACGGTAAAAATTCCTACTAATTTGGAAATGTTTGACTGCTACGTTGCACCATGTGAAGAGGCCTGTCCGATCCACCAAGATGTAGCAGCATATATTCGACTAGTCGAAGAAGGAAAATATGACGAAGCATTTGAAGTTATCGTTTCAAAAAATCCGCTGCCGTTTATTACCGGTTACATTTGCGATCATCAATGCCAGGCAAAGTGTACGCGATGGGACTACGATGATCCGGTTCAAATTAGAGAAATGAAAAAAATTGCCGCACAGTTCGGCTATCAAAATTATTTTGATAAAATTTCTTCGAAAGATAAATTAAGCGATAGTAGTGTAGCCATAATTGGCGCGGGTCCTGCCGGATTGTCGTGCGGATTTTTTCTCGCAAAAGCCGGACTTGATGTGACTATTTTTGAGAGAAGTTCTCGCGCAGGCGGAACGGTGCAAAATGTTATTCCAGATTTTCGTTTACCGCAAACCGCTATTGATGCCGACATCGAATTTATAAAAAAACATGGGGTAAAATTCCAATTCGGAACGGATGAAAACTTTTCAATTGAAAAACTAAAAACCGATGGATACAAATATATTTTCATCGGGATCGGAGCAACTAAATCAAGTCCAATTCAATTAGAAGAAGGGAGCGATAATGTTCAAAATGCTATAGAATTTTTATGGCACTTTAACAACAAAGAAAAAATTCCACTCGGTAAAAACGTTGCAATTGTTGGCGGCGGCAACTCTGCAATGGATGCAGCGCGCGCTTCCAAGCGAATTGCCGGAGTTGAAAATGTTTACATCGTTTATCGCCGTACAAAAGAATTTATGCCCGCGGATAAAGAAGAACTTGACGCTGCTTTAGAAGATGGAGTAATCTTTAAAGAACTTCTTCTTCCGGTTTCACACAACTGCAAAATATTAAAATGTCAAAAAATGAAGTTAGACGAAGTTGGAAAGGACGGGCGAAGAAACGTAACTCCACTTGAGAATGAATTTGTTGATCTGGATATCGACAATGTTATTTCTGCTATTGGAGAGAGCGTTGATTACAATATTCTTTCCGATAATAAAATCACTTTTGACCAAAAGAAAAATATTTTGATCGACAAAAATTCAAACGAAACAATGCTCGAAAATGTTTTCATCGGCGGAGACGCTTACCGCGGACCATCGACCGTGGTGGAATCAATTGCAGACGGAAAGAAAGCAGCAGAAGCTATTCTGAAACAAGAAAATGCTTCGCTTCCGATTTTAAATAATTTTTCTAATCTCTTCAATAAATCAATTTTGTTTGAAAACGTGAATGACAAAAAGGGATTCATTGAAGGAACAAAAACCGAAGCACAGAGCGAAGCAAGCCGCTGTTTGAGCTGTAGTTTTATTTGTAACAAATGTGTCGATGTTTGTCCGAACCGTGCAAATGTTACGATTAAGATCGACGGTTTCAAAGATGCGTTCCAGATTTTGCATATTGACGGCATGTGCAACGACTGCGGAAATTGCGAAACCTTCTGCCCGCATATCGGTGCACCGTACAAAGATAAGTTGATGTTGTTCTGGAGTGAAAAGGAAATGCGCGAGAGCAAAAACAACGGATTCTTCTTGTCAAAAATGGATGGAACGGCTTTTTTTCTTATTAAAAAAGAAAATGAAATATCGGAACTTGAAATTGACACACAAAACTATAATGTAAAAACTATTGTTGGTAGTATTGATGAATCCGAAGTAAAACTTATTTCGGAAACTTTTAAAAATTATCGTTACTTGTTTTTGTAATAAAAATGGCGGCAAAATGATCATACTTAAAAACGCAACCGTTATTCAATTTTATCCGGCTCAAGTTACAAGCGGAGTAGATGTTGTAATTGAAAATGAATTTATTAAAGCGGTCGGAAAAAATATTGCAGAGAAATATAAAGCGGATAAAATTATTGATGCTTCTAATAAAATAGTTGCACCGGGAATTGTCTGCGCACACAATCATTTTTATTCCGCGCTTGCAAGAGGAATTCTTGCGGACATTCAGCCTTCGACAGATTTTATTGGTATTCTTAAAAATTTGTGGTGGCGGTTGGATCGAGCACTTGATGAAGAATCGCTTTATTACAGCGGGATCCTCGGCGCTTTAGAAGCGGTAAAATGCGGAACAACTTCCGTGATCGATCATCACGCTTCTCCTTCATTTATTAAAGGTTCTCTTTCAATTCTACAAAAAAGTTTTGAGCAAGTTGGTCTTCGCGGAATTCTTGCTTACGAAATTACAGACAGGAACGGGTCAAAAGGTTTGCACGAGGGAATAGAAGAGTCGGCTCAATTCATACAAAAAATTCAAACCGAAAAAGCTGGGGGCAAAATACATTTAATTGAATCTGCAATTGGCGGACATGCGCCGTTCACCCTAAATGATACTGCACTTCAACTAATGTCGGAAATTGTTGCTTCAACAAAGAGCGGAATTCATTTGCATGTTGCCGAAGACGAATATGATTCTTCATTTTCCCATCACCATTATGGAAAAGATATTCTCCAACGACTTGAAGAATATTCTTTGCTTAATGATAAATCAATTCTGGTTCACGGAGTTCATCTTACAAATAATGATTTAGAAATTCTCAATCGGCACGATGCATTCTTAATTCACAATCCGCGTTCAAATATGAACAACAGCGTTGGTTATATGAATAAGCTTCATCAAGTAAAAAATCTTGGCATTGGAACAGATGGTATCGGCGCAAATATGTTTGAAGAAATGAAGTTCGCTTACTTCAAGAACCAGGACGCCAAGGGGAAAATGGGAATGGATGAATGGATGCATGTTTTACAGAATGGGAATGTTTTGCTCGAAAGATATTTCGATAGCAAATTTGGAAAAGTTGAAGAGGGGTATGCAAGTGATCTTGTTGTTCTTGATTATCAAGCTCCAACTCCGTTGCAGAGTGAAAATGTCGCGGGACATTTTCTCTTTGGTTTTTCTTCACGCAATGTCGAAACCGTTATTATCAACGGAAAAATAGTTTATGAAGAAGGGTCATTTGCTTTTGACACTTCCAACATTTACAAAGAAGCGCAAAAAGTCGCCAAAAAGCTTTGGAGTAAAATGAATTCTAGTAAGTAATTACACAGTGAGAATCCATGTGAAAAATAATTTTCTTTTCTTTATTGCCCTTTTCTTACTTGTTTCGGTCAGCAAAACAATTTGTAAAAACACTTCAAATAAAAAGTCAACTCAATATGTAAACCCATTTATCGGAACCGATGGACACGGACACTCTTATCCTGGTGCAACTTTACCGTTCGGGATGGTTCAGTTAAGTCCCGATACTCATACAGAGGGTTGGGATTGGTGTTCGGGGTATCACACATCCGACAGTTCGATCATGGGATTTAGCCACACTCATTTAAGCGGAACCGGCGCCTCAGACTACGGCGATATTTTATTGATGCCCACAACCGGAAAAATTCAATTTGAACCGGGCAGCCGGGAAAATCCCGATGAAGGTTATCGCTCACGATTCTCTCATCAAAATGAAAAAGCAGAACCTGGATTCTATTCTGTTTTTCTAGATGACTACAAAATAAACGTTGACCTTACCGCAACGGAACGCTGCGGATTTCATAAATACATTTTCCCAAAATCAGATTCATCAAACATTGTTTTAGATCTATTTCACGGAATTCAAGATATCACCAAGAATGCTTCACTGAACATTATCGATAATCAAACGATACAAGGATTCAGACGCTCCGGCGGCTGGGCAAATGATCATACGGTCTTTTTCTATGCTCAATTTTCAAAGCCGTTTAAAACTTCCGGAATTTATGATGGAGAGAAAATCCTTAATGGAATAAAAAGCTTCGACGGAAAAATCGTAAAATCTTTTTTTACTTTTTCTACTGATAAGAACGAATCCGTATTAGTGCGAATCGGAATTTCCTCCACAAGTATCGAAGGAGCAAAGAAAAATTTAGAGAAAGAAATTCCGGTTTGGGATTTTGAAAAAATCAGAAAATCCGCTTCCGATAAATGGGAGGAAGAACTTTCAAAAATTCAAGTTGAAGGGAAAAAGAAAGACGACCTAATAACTTTTTACACTGCGCTTTATCACACCATGCTGGCGCCGAATATTTTTAGTGATGTTGACGGAGGTTATACCGGAATGGATAAGAAAATTCATTACGCAAAAAACTTTACAATGTACACGGTCTTTTCTCTTTGGGATACGTTCCGCGCTCTACATCCTTTACTTTCAATCATCGATAAAAAGCGAACGAATGATTTCATCAATTCTATGCTTGCAAAATTTGAAGAATCTGGATTACTGCCCGTATGGGAACTCGCATCAAACGAAACAAACTGCATGATCGGCTATCACGCCATTCCGGTTATTGTTGATGCTTTTATGAAAGGAATAAAAAATTACGATACTTTGAAAATTTACGAAGCGATGAAAAACAGCGCGATGCAAAATTTCCACGGATTAGATCAATATCGAAAAATTGGTTTTGTGCCGATGGATAAAGAAATTGAATCTGTCTCCAAAACACTTGAGTATGCTCATGACGACTGGTGCATCGCACAGATGGCAAAACTTTTTAGTAAAAATGATGACTACAACTATTTTATTGAGCGCGCGCAGAATTACAAAAATGTTTTTGATGCGAATACAAAATTTATGCGCGGACGGAATTACAATGGGATGTGGAAAAAAGTTTTTGACCCCGCAGAACCTTTCCCCGGCGGCTCAGGTGAATTTACTGAAGGAAGTTCGTGGCAATACACGTGGTTTGTTCCACAGGATATTAGCGGCTTAATTAATTTGATGGGGGGCAATGAAAAATTTTCTGCTAATCTGGATGAATTATTCCAAGTTGATTCTTTGAAAGATTATTTCGTTCCTTCGGATATGACCGGATTAATCGGCCAGTACGCACACGGTAATGAACCAAGCCATCATATTGCTTATCTTTACAATTATACCGGCGATGCTTGGAAAACACAAGCACGAATTCGTGATATTATGAATAAAATGTACACTTCAAATCGTGATGGACTTTGCGGAAATGAAGACTGCGGACAAATGTCTGCCTGGTACATTTTTAGTGCGGCCGGATTTTATCCGGTAACGCCCGGGAGCAATGTTTACGCTATCGGAAGCTCTTTATTCGATAGAGTTACGATCAACTTAGATAACGGGAAAAAGTTTGTTGTTGAAACAAAAAACAATTCAGATAAAAATGTTTATATCCAGTCTGCATTGCTAAACAAAAGGAAATATGATAAATCATTTTTGAATTATTCCGATATCGAAAATGGCGGTGATCTTCAGTTTGAAATGTCCGATTCACCAAATAAAAATTGGGGAAAAGAAAATGGAAACAAACCTGTTTCAGAAATCACCGGAACATCCTTTCTTCCCGTAGAACAAAAATGGAATTTCGCACCAACGGTAATTTCCGATGCTCGCAACTTTTCTTCAATAAAAGATATTAAACTCGATTGCTTCACTCAAAATTCCGAAATTCATTTTACCGTTGACGGCAGCGAACCAACTTTATCTTCTCCAAGATATGAAAAACTGCTTACTATCAACAAAACAACCACTGTAAAAGCACGAGCATTTAATAAAATTCTTCCACCATCTGAAATAATGGAAGAAACATTTTTAAAAGTGATCGTTCGAGATTCTACTTCACCTTTTTACGTATATGATGGAACTGTTTATCCAACAATAGCATTATCAGAAAAATCTCATCACATTTATAGCAGCAATGGTGAAAATGTATTAATCGATGGAGTTCGCGGTTCAAAAATTTTTCGTGATGGCAAATGGCTTGGTTTTCAGCCGAACAATCTTGACGCGTTCATCGATTTGGGAAAACAAGTTTCTATCAAATCAATCCAAACCGGATTTTTGCGTAACCAGGGTTCTTGGATATTTATTCCTGAGTTGGTTGAATATTCTCTGTCATCCGACGGGAATTCCTTCGAAGTAATTTCTTCACAAAAAATTGCAGCTTCAGATCCGAACGATGAAACTGAAATAATAAATATTTCGTCCGGCAGCGTGGATAAAAAAGGAAGATATTTAAGAGTCTTCGCAAAAAATATTAACGATCTTCCTGCATGGCACAAAGGGAGTGGGGACAAAGCATTTATTTTTGTCGATGAAATTGTGATCGAGGGAAATTAAGTCGAAGGTAACGAAAACGTTTCTCCTATTTGCTTAATGCCGAGTGCGATGTCATAATCTTTGTACGACTTCAGTAGCCGTTGAAGCGGCTCCGCGGTTGGTTCATTCCCCTGCCGAAAAGTATTTGTATGGATCGGAATGAAAAATTTTGTTTTCACATCTTTCGCCATTTGCAATGCTTCTTCGGGATTGCAATGATTGTGTTTCCATGGATTGTAAGCCCCTATCGGCATGATGGCAACATCAACTTCTTCTTTTGATTCTTTAAATTTCTCGGTCATTGCAGTATCGCCGCCGAATAAAATTTTCTTCCCTTTTTTTTCTAATATGTACGCGTTAAAACTTCTACCGTTTTTAAAATATCCTCTTGAGCGGTCTCTTTCCCCTGGCAAACGCCATCCAAAATGTTTTACTTCGAGAGCTCTAATTTTTATCTCATTAATTTCAATCGTTTCATTCCAATCAACTTCTTGAAGAGATTTCCATTCAAATTCTTCAATTACATCGGAAGTATTAAAAGCGGTAAGACAATCGATCTGCTTGGGAAATCTTTCTGATATTTTTTTCAGCGTGAGTAAATCCATATGATCCATATGAGCGTGAGAGAGAAGTAACAGATCAGGTTTTGGCAGTTCGTCAATCGTTAAAGCGGGAGCGGTGAATCGCGTAGGACCAAACGTGATGCCCATGAAATATACTCCAAAGCGGTCAAGCAGAACGGGATCCGTAATTATGACCTTTCCATAAAAATTAATCAACACGGTTGAATGCCCAAGCCATGCAATATTTATTTCACTTTCTTTCCACAGATTTGGTTCCGGTTTTAATACGGAAGCAGCGGCGGAGGTCTCTGATTTTTTCGAAATAAAAGGAGAAAATAAAAATGCTCCGACCGATAATTTAGCTGCTCTCTCTACAAAAGTTCTTCGTTCCATAAATTAATATTTACCAAGTTCGTTTGAAATAATTCCCTATTTCCCTGCTATTCTGCGACAAGAAAATCTCTATTTTAGGCATAAGAAAATAAAGAAATTTTGCGAAGAAAAATTGTGGAGAAAAATAATGGTATATAAAAATTTTGCTAAATCTGATGAAGAAGTTTCTCTTCTTGGTTTCGGTTGTTGGGGAATTGGCAAGTCAATGTGGATCGGTGCAGAAGATTCCGAATCTAAAAAAGCCTTGCACAAAGCTATTGAACAAGGTGTTACCCTTTTTGATACCGCCTACGTTTATGGAATGGGGCATAGTGAAAAACTTGTCGGAGAAGCAGAAAAAGAGTCGGGCAAAAAATTATTTATCGCTTCAAAAGTTCCATCTAAAAAATATGAATGGCCCGCAAAAGATTCTTCCCTATTCTCAGAAAGTTTTCCGAAAAATCACATTATTGAAATGACGGAAAAAAGCTTACGCAATTTAAAACGTGATTATCTTGACCTTCAGCAATTTCACGTTTGGAATGATAAATGGGCGCATGAAGATGAATGGAAAGAAGCGATCTATCAATTAAAGAAAGATGGAAAAGTCCGTTTTTTCGGGATTTCAATTAACGACCATCAACCATGGAATGGAATTGAAACCGGCAAAACCGGATTGATCGACAGTTTTCAAGTTATCTTTAATATTTTCGATCAATCGCCAACCGATCAACTTTTTTCCTTCTGCGAAGAAAACAAAATTGCAATTCTTGCGCGAGTCCCATTTGATGAAGGAAGTTTAACCGGGAACATTACTCCTGATACAATTTTTCCAAAAGAAGATTTTAGAAATCAATATTTTGGTGGCAGTCGAAAAAAAGAAGTCCACGAACGTGTACTTAAAATTTTTGAGGACGTGAAAGATGAAACCGAAAATGTTGCCGAAGCTGCTTTGCGGTACATTACAAGTTTTAATGCCGTTACCTCTGTAATTCCGGGAATGCGAAGCGAGAAAAATCTTTTGGCAAATTGTAGTGCGGTTGAAAAGGGAAAACTCTCCGACGTAACTTTAGAAAAATTAAAAGTCCGCCGTTGGATTAGGAATTTTTATGCGTGATAATTGTGAAGAAGACTTTCACCCCTCTGATCCTTTATATAAAAAAGGACTTCGTATTGAATACTTTAATGTAAGTTATAATATTCTAGAAGCTATAGCGGCATTAATTCTGGGCGGCATAGCTTCAAGCGTGGCGCTAACCGGTTTCGGTTTGGATAGCATCGTCGAATCGCTTTCCGGTATTGTTTTAATTTGGCGGTTATCAAAAGGAAGAGGTCTTCCAAAAGAAAAAGAAGAAAAAATTGAAGAGCGGGCGCAAAAATTTGTTGCCGTCACTTTTTTTATTCTTGGCATTTATGTTTTTGTGCAATCTGTTTTAACATTGCTTGATGGAAACCCTCCGGAAGAATCAATCGGCGGAATTATTCTTGCAATACTTTCCTTAACCATCATGCCGATAGTTGGAAAAGTGAAAATGAAAATCGGAAAACAATTAAACAGCCGCGCTCTTATAGCTGACGCAAAAGAAACCTTCGCGTGCGCATTTCTTTCTGTCGCCTTATTACTTGGCTTGGCAGCAAATTATTTTTGGGGATTTTGGCAAGCCGATCCTATCGCCGGATTTGTTATCGTCTATTACCTGATAAAGGAAGGAAAAGAAAATTGGGAAGGTGAATGCGGATGTAATTAGGAATTAAATATTACGAATTAGGAATGTGATAACTTTTCATTCCTAATTCGCAATTCCTAATTCTACCCAACTATCATTCAAAATTCCCTATATTTGCAACGTTAAAAACGAAAAGGATTGTATGGATTTCATCGAGAAATTGAGAAAAATAAAAGAAAAATTTGATAGAATTAACGATCACCTCTCCGACCCCGATATTGTAAAGAATACCGATAAATTAATTTCACTGAGTAAAGAACGAAGTGAATTAACTCCGATTATTACCGTGTATGATGAATATTCAAAAACGATTTCCGACATTGAAGGGAACAAAGAAATTATTGATGCCGGCTTAGACAAAGAACTTGCCGAACTTGCCGAAGCAGAACTTGACGACCTGAAAATCAAAAAAGAAAAATTAGAAGACGAGATAAAAGTTCTCCTTCTCCCAAAAGATCCGAATGACGACAAAGATGTTATTGTTGAAATTCGTGCCGGTACCGGTGGAGACGAAGCCGCTCTTTTTGCGGGTGATCTTTTCAGAATGTATTCCCGTTATGCCGAAACTCGCGGCTGGAAACTTGAACTGATAGACATAAATGATACCGCCGGGCTCGGTGGAATAAAAGAGGTAGTTTTTTCTGTAACGGGAACAAGTGTATTCGGAGATTTGAAATTTGAAAGCGGCGTTCACCGTGTGCAGCGGGTTCCCGCCACCGAAGCAAGCGGACGCGTCCATACTTCAGCCGCATCGGTGGCTGTTCTTCCTGAAGTGGAAGATGTGCAGGTTGATATTAATCCAAGCGAATTAAAAATTGATGTTTACCGCAGCGGCGGCGCCGGCGGACAGAATGTAAATAAAGTTGAAACCGCTATCCGCATTACTCACCTTCCATCAGGTTTGGTTGTACAGTGTCAGGATGAACGTTCTCAACTTAAGAACCGGCAAAAAGCGATGAAGGTTTTAAAAGCCCGATTGTTCGATTTGAAACAGCGGGAACAAAATAAAGAAATTGCGGCGGTGAGAAAATCAATGGTTGGAAGCGGTGATAGAAGCGATAAAATCCGTACGTACAATTATCCGCAAAACAGAATTACCGATCACCGCATTGGACTAACGCTCTACAATCTTTCCGGCATAATGGAAGGCGATCTAACCGAACTTATCAACCAAATAAAAATGGCGGATAGAACGGAAAAACTCCAAGCGGAAATGGGTGATTAGTTTTTAGTAATCAGTGGTCAGTTTTTAATGATTATTTCAGAGTTATTACTGACGACTGAAAACTGACGACTAACAACTTTTTATTATATTTCTTAAAACCAAAATCAATAATATACATTTTATGGAGAATGGATAATGAAAAGATCCCCCCTCGGTGCTCTGCTGTTTTTCTATTTCATTTTTTGTTTAGAAATTATTTCCCAGCAGAAGGAACTAACAATTGAATTAATTCAAACAAATAGAGATTTTTTTGGTAAGAATTTAAGCGGCGTGCAGTGGTTTTCCGGCGGAGAGAAGTTTTCGTTTTTAAAGAGAGACCCGGAAGCCAAAGCAACTGCAATATACGAACACGATATCAAAACCGGAGAAGAAAAAATTCTTGTTTCCGTTAATGATCTGAAACTTAAAACCGAAGATCAACCTTTTGTTATCCAGAATTATGAGTGGCTCCCAAACGAAAAATATATTTTGTTCACGGGCACACTACCTGCTCGTTCGCTTAAAACCGGTGGGGCTTTTTACATTTATGAAATTGCAAAAAAGAGATTTTTCCAACTTGCAGTTTCCGAAATAGAGCAAGAGAATGCCCGCTTTTCTCCCGACGGTGAAAAACTTGCTTTTGTTCGCGGCAATAATGTTTTTGTGACTGATATCCAATCACAGAAAGAAACACAAATTACTTTTGACGGAAGTGAAACTCTTTTAAATGGAAGTTTTGATTGGGTTTATGAAGAAGAGTTCAGCATTATTAACGGGATTGAATGGTCGCCCGACAGCAAACGAATTGCTTTCTGGCAGCTTGATCAATCGCAGGTTCCCGAAATGCGCATCGCAAAATGGGATTCTCTCTATCTCAATTATTTTGACATGCGTTATCCGAAAGCGGGAACACGCGGCTCATTTGTAAAAATTGGAATTGCTGAAATCACTTCCCCAAAAATCAATTGGGTTGATCTGGGTGAAGAGACCGACATTTATATTCCTCGCATAAAATTTACAGCCGATGCAAATCTTCTTTCTATTCAACGGTTAAACAGGTTACAGAACAAATTGGATTTTCTTTTTGCTGATGCCGCTACAGGAAAAACAAAAACTGTTTTTATGGAAACTGATTCCTGCTGGATTGACATCAATGATAATCTTAAATTTTTAAAGGATAAAAAACAATTTGTGTGGACTTCCGGCAAAGACGGCTTCCAACATATTTATCTTTTCGATTACAACGGCAAACAGATCAAGCAACTTACCAAAGGGAATTTTGAGGTTGACAAAATTCTCGGCGTTGATGAAACGAACAAACGAATCTATTTTACCTCGAATGAAAGAAACACGGTTAATACGGATTTGTATGTTGTTAATTTTGAAAGCGGAAAACGAAACCGCATAACTGATGAAAAGGGCTGGCACGGCGTAAATCTTTCTTCCAACCAAAAATATTTTATTGACCGCTACTCAAACATAAATCTTATCGGCTCATCATATCTTTATAATACAAACGGCGATAAAATCCGTGATCTTGTTGTGAATGATATGTCGGCATTTAAAGATTATGATCTTTCCCCGGTAGAACTTTTCCGTTTTAAAACTTCTGACGGTGTTGAGCTTGATGCCTCAATAATAAAACCGGCAAACTTCAATCCTTCTAAAAAATATCCGGTGCTTGTAAACAATTACAGCGGTCCCGGTTCTAAAGTTGTTACTGATGTTTGGGGAAGAGATTTATGGTTTCAACTTCTCGCGCAAAAAGGTTACATCATCTTCGCAGTTGATAACAGAGGCACGGGGGGACGCGGTGAAGCGTTTGAAAAAATGGTTTATAAAAATTTAGGTTATTGGGAAGTGAATGACCAGATTGAGGGTGCAAAATATCTTACTTCGCTTCCGTATGTTGACTCAGGTCGTATCGGTATTTGGGGCTGGAGTTACGGCGCTTATGCGGCGGCGTTAACTTTGGAGAAAGGCGCAGATTATTTTAAAGCGGCTATTGCAGTTGCACCGGTAACCGATTGGAGATTTTATGATAACATTTATACCGAGCGGTATATGTCAACTCCTCAGTTAAATCCGAAAGGTTATGAATCAAGTTCGGTATTAACTTACGCCAATAAACTTAAAGGGAAGCTGCTTCTGATACACGGAACCGGAGACGATAATGTGCACTTTCAAAACACTGTTAAACTTGCGGAAAAATTGGTTGCGGAAAATAAACCGTTCCAAACAATGTATTATCCTGAAAAAAATCATGGCATTGGCGGAGGCAAAACACGTTTGCATCTCTATCAATTGATGACGGAATTTATATTAAATAATCTGTAGTGAGTGAAAAGTATAAAGTTGAAAGTATCAAGTTCATCCCATCTACTTTCTATTTGTCACTTTCTACTTTCAACTGTAAAAGGACTTTATGAACAGAGAACTGATAGAAAATAAATATTTGCGCTGGCTTTTTCTTGCTTTAGGTTTTTTCTTTTTAAGTGTCGGTATCCTTGGGATAATTCTTCCGGTTATGCCGGGAGTAGTTTTTGTTATTATCTCCGGTTATTTTTTTTCGAGAAGCTCGCATAAATTTCACGACATTCTTATCAATAATAGATATGTCGGCAAGTATATCCGCGACTACTACGCGGGCGTTCCGATGCCTTTGCGAGCAAAAATTTTTGCGATTCTTTTCACGCTTATTTCAGTTGTAGTTGGAATTTGTTTATTGTGAGGCAAAAATGAACATTCAAATCTTTGGAACAAAAAAGTGCAGGGAAACGCAGAAAGCTGAACGCTATTTCAAGGAAAGAAAAATTCCTTTTCACTTCCGTGACCTGACAGAAAAGGGAATAAGCAAGGGTGAACTTGATAATATTTCCTCTGTTATTCCGCTTGAAGAATTGATTGACACTGAGGGAAAGCAATTTGAAAAACGGAATTTGAAATTCATGAAGTTTGATATTGAGGATGAATTATTGAACGATCCCCTTCTGTTACAAACACCCATTGTAAGAAACGGCAGACAAGTTACCGTTGGGAACAAACCGGAAATCTGGAAAACATGGAATTAAAAAGCGAAAATATTTTTAGCTGCTGCTTGCCTTTCTCAATTTTTATGTGGAGTTTTACAATAAAGAAAAACCAATAACTTCATGGAGCGGTTTTATGAGTGATTCTTCTTCCCCCGAACAAACAAAAAAGTTACACCAAAATACACTTACCTTAAGTTTCCTTCTATTATTATGAAAACAACATTACTCTTTGCCTCATTAATAATTTTTACTGCCTTTACTTTTACCGAAGTCCCTTTTTGCCGACATGTATTATTTTTAGTTAGTGAAATATTGAAGGAACACGAAAAATGAAAAAGATGATTTTATTACTCACTTTTTTACTGTTTGGTATAAATGTATTTGCTCAATCCGCAAGAGAGTTGCATACAATTTACGAAGTAGCCGGCGCAGACTCCGGAGCGATGCTAGGTTATTATGTTAAAGGAGTTGGGGACTTAAATAAAGACGGCTTTACCGATGTAGCCGTTAGTGCACCGGGACAATTTAAGACATACATTTATTATGGGGGTGTGCCAATGAGCCCAAAACCAACACTTACACTTGAAGGAGGAGGAACAATTGCTTCTGGAGATTTCAATGGAGATGGTTGGATAGATTTGGCAATTGAGAAGTTGATTGATACTGTCTTTATTTACTATGGAAGCGCTAAGATGGATTCTACCCATGCTCTAATTTTAGCTGGTGAGTATTCGCAAGATAATTTTGGACATATAATGGCGGTTGGAGATGTCAATTACGATGGTTTTGACGATCTCATTATTAGTGCACCTAGTTTTCCTCATGGGGAATCAGAATCGTCAAAAGGTAAAATTTATATTTATGCTGGGAACAAACAAATAGATTCATTACCCAAGGAAGTTATTATTGGAGATACAAGCCATGTTGCGTTAGGATATGATTTAGTGGTAGGTGACATAAATGGAGATGGGAAAAAAGACATTGTTGCCTTGGGATATAATGAATTAAATCCGTTAGGTAGTAAACATTTTTTTTATCTTTCAATTTTTCTCGGCGACTCTGCATTCAACCTCAAA